>Ga0315553_10002898_pt1 | contig 13565 bp, 20 predicted proteins | sample SalMarSW160140MG_FD_203099 | JGI IMG/M metagenome (GOLD analysis project Ga0315553, IMG submission 203099) | Salt marsh sediment microbial communities from the Plum Island Ecosystem LTER, Massachusetts, United States - Salt Marsh Sediment SW1601-40 ... | reverse complement strand
CCCTCGGAGGGATTAATGGCGATGGGGGCGCAGATAGGGGCGGACGTCCCCTTTTTTATTGTAGGAAAGGGGGCGATCATGGGGGGAAGGGGAGAACGGCAAATAAAAATGCTTCCCCCGCTGAAACTGTGGATGCTCTTGATCAACCCTGGGTCTCCCCTCTCCACGAAGCAGGTGTATCAACAGGGGAAATGGGGGTTGACAAAGGAGGAGGAGGATACTAAAATTTCCATGCCTCCGCAAGACCTTGAAAAAATGGGCAAATTCCTCCATAACGACCTGGAAGGACCGGCGCTGGAGCTCATGCCTATCATCGACATCCTAAAAGGAAGGCTGCTTGAGGCAGGTGCACAGGGGGTCTTAATGACGGGGAGCGGGCCTACGGTCTTGGGGCTCTTCGGGGAGGAAGCCGAGGCACGGCGGGCGGCGGGGAATCTGAAGATGGAAGAGGGATGGCTCAGTTTTGTCGCCCATACCCTTTGCGATTTTTAGGACGGGTGGGGTGTCGTCAAGTGGCAAGACACGGGATTTTGGATCCCGCATTCGGAGGTTCGAATCCTCCCACCCCAGCCAAATTTCTGAGTATGAGAAAGGTATTGTTTCACCATGTTATTGCCCGATAGTCCCATAAAGATATTTTCAGGGAATTCCAATCCCGGCCTGGCGGAGAAGGTGTGCAGGTATGTAGGGATCTCCCTCGGCAGGGCCCAGGTGAAAACCTTCAGCGATGGCGAGACGGCGGTGGAGATAAACGAGAGTGTGCGAGGTCTCGACACCTTCGTCGTGCAATCCACCTGCCCCCCTGTCAACAACAATCTGATGGAACTCCTCATTATGATCGACGCCCTCAGGAGGGCCTCGGCGGAGCGGATCAATGCCATCGTCCCCTATTATGGGTATGCCAGACAGGACCGCAAGGTGGCCCCCCGACAGCCCATCTCCGCCAAGCTGGTGGCCAACCTGATCACCATGGCCGGGGCCTCACGCGTCCTCACCATGGACCTCCATGCCGGGCAGATTCAGGGGTTCTTCGATATCCCCGTGGACAACCTCTACGCCTCGCCCATCGTCCTGGACTATCTGCGCAACAAATTCAAGGATGATCTGGTGCTCATATCCCCCGACGCCGGGGGGGTAGAGAGGACGAGGGCCTTTGCCAAACGGCTGGATGCCACGCTGGCCATCATCGATAAGCGGCGGGAGACCGCCAATGTCGCCGAGGTCATGCACATCATCGGGGAAGTGAAGGGAAAGGTTGCGGTGATACTCGACGACATGGTAGACACGGCCGGGACACTCACTGAGGCGGCGAAGGCGCTCAAGAAACACGGCGCCACGGCAATCTACGCCTGTTGTACCCATCCTGTTTTGTCGGGCGGTGCCATCCAAAAGATAAACGATTCTCCCCTTGAAGAATTGATCGTGACCGACACCATCCCTATCAATGATGAGGGGAATAGTTGTGAAAAGATAAAGGTCCTCTCTGTGGCCGAACTCTTTGGTGAGGCGATCCAGAGGATCCATAATAATGAATCGGTCAGTTCCCTGTTTGTATAAAAAGATTAAGGAGCGTAACAGATGGAAGAAAGGTCATTAGTAGCTCATCGGAGAGAGGAAAAAGGGAAAGAGAAGGCGCGAAAGTTACGGCATCAAGGGTTGATGCCCGCTGTAGTCTACGGTCACCATGAGGAAACCATCCCCATAACCCTGGACCCTAAAGAGTTTTCCAAGATTCTGCGCGGGGGAGCGGGAGAACGGACCCTCATCAATCTTACCATCGAAGGGTTGGAAGGCGGTCCTGTCACCAAGACCGTTATCCTCAAGGAGAAACAGGTAGACCCCGTGAAGAGGACGATGCTGCACGCTGACCTGTACACTATTGCCATGGACGAAAAAATTCACGTCAGTATCCCCGTCCATATCGTTGGGAAGTCACCAGGGGTAGAACAAGGCGGCGTGCTGGAACAGGTCCTCAGGGAGATCGAGGTAGAGTGCCTTCCCGGAGATATCCCCCCCGGTATCGATGTGGATGTGTCTTCTCTCGATATCGGCGACGCCATCCATGTTGGGGATATTACCTTGGAAAAGGCCAAGATACAGGTCGATCCTGAACAAACCCTCGTCACCGTTGTGCCACCGACCGTCTACGAGGAGCTTGTGGTCGAAGAAGAGGTAGTAGTTGAAGGAGAAGAGGTCGAGGAAGAGGAAGGCGAGAAGAAAAAGGAGAAAGAAAAAGCTGCCGAAGAAGAATCAGAGTCAGGTTAACAGAGGGGTTATTTCTTTTCACATAACGGCAGGCATAAGGCGCGGCGGCTTTTTGCGTGATCTTCCCCCGAAAAAATAGACAGCATTCAAGCCGCCTTTTTTTCATACTCCATTGGCGTATGGTAGTCAATGCCGGAATGCAAACGATAACCATTGTAAAAGCGTATATACACCCGTAATGACGACTCCAAATCATCAAAACTCTGAAACGATCTGCCACGTATCCACTCGGCCTTCATCGAATGGAAAAATGATTCCATATGGGCATTGTCTTGACTGTGATACGCCCGATTCATACTGGCGCGAAATCCATGGTGTTTCAACACAGCACTATAATCAGCGCTTCCATATTCCACACCGCGGTCCGAGTGAAATATACACCCACGTGCTGGTTTGTGTTGCTCTAAGGCATGTGTGAGGGCACGGCGGGTCAACCGTGCAGTACGATCACGCCCCAAGGCCCACCCCACCACCTTGCGTGAATACACATCCATAACCACCGCCATAAAACACGCCTGCCCATTGACCTTCAGGTATGTGACATCCCCAACCCACTGCTCGTTCACCGCCCGGGGCAACGGCTGATGCAAGCGGAGATTGGCATTCTTCTCATAAAACCGATGCACGCCAGGGGCACGGCGGGTCACCTTCACCACACGACCTTGCAACCCTGCCCAGCGCATTACCCGCGCCACCCGGTTCTTGCCACATACCACCCCTTGCCTGCGCAAAACCGCCCATACCCGAGGACTACCATAGATCTCATGACTCTGCTGATGTATGCGCACAATGCGCAAGAGTAACTCCTGGTTTGCCTTCGCCCTTCCACTCATCGGACGCCCCCTCCAGGCATAATAGCCACTTCGTGATACCCCATAGTGATCACACAACAATTCAATACCATACTCATCTTGGTGCCGATCTATGAAAGCGAAGATCTCCGACTTTTTTCCAAATTGAACTGGATAGCTTTTTTTAAAAGGTCGTTTTCTATCCTCGCCTTCTTCAAGGCCGCTTCCAACGCCACAATCCGCTTGTGCTCAGCCACCGCCTCCTCCATGGTATTAATCTCTTTTAAATCGGGATGCCCCATACCTTTTAATTTTCCTTCCCGGTATTCTTTCTTCCACCGCGATAGCATGAAGGGATGTATATGAAGTGCCGCAGCTACATCCTGCGTCTGTATGTCCGGATAATTCGCCAACTTCACTGCTGTAACCTTAAACTCATTACTATAGCGATGCTTTTTCATCCTCCCCGTTCTCATCAAACACCCCCTCAAAAGTTAGTCTACACTGTCCACTTTTTCAGGGGAAGTACTCTGTCGGCTTGAATGAGTTGTTAGGCATGATTGGATTATCCCCACTTTCTGAGTCGTCCGGTAATCTCCTCATCACCGCGTCATCAGCGCGAACACGCCCCAGCCCAGGTATTCACGCGTGTAGGCGGCGTAGCGCTCGGGTTCCGAGGTTAGTTTGGCTCGAACATCTTTCGCGAACTCGTCGTCGGGATTGGCTTCAAGCCATCGGCGCATGGTGAGCCACTTGGCCGCCTCGTATCTGTCCCAGCTGTCTTGGTCTGCCAAAACCATTTCCACGACGTCGTAGCCGAGGTGGCCGAAAGACGCGAGAAGTTCCGGAAGCAGGAGAAAGTCGGAGATTGAGCCGGCAAGACACCCCCTGGCAACATCTTCCGTCGGCGGTAACTGCCGCCAGTAGGGCTCGCCGATGAGGATGATCCCTCCGGGGCGGAGGCTCTGCGCCAGAAGCTCGATGGTGCCGACGACTCCCCCAGCGACCCACGTGGCTCCGAGACAGGCTGCCACACCAACCTTCTCGTCAGAGACATAGCCGGCAGCATCGCCATGGATGAACTCGACTTGATCGGCGACACCGAGTTTTTCAGCGCGGAGTTTCGCTTGCTCGGTGAACAACTGGCTCATGTCGATGCCGGTGCCGATGACTCCGTAATCGCGTGCCCAGGTGCACAGCATCTCCCCCGAACCGCTGCCGAGGTCGAGCACTCGGGTTCCTGTTTCCAGACGCAGCGCCGCGCCGAGAGTGGCGAGCTTTTCGGGTGTGAACGGGTTATGGATGCGGTGAGCACTTTCGGTGACGTTGAAGATCCGTGGAATATCCAATGCAGAAAATCTCCTTATGGGTGTGAATAAATTCGGTCACTGCCTAACGAATAGGGTAAACGGCGCGCGTTGTTTGCGCGTCCGAGCGACCAACGGGAGCGATTTTGACCCACTTGTTAGGCTTATGGTCGCAATTTGCTATTTGGAAGTATCCACGGCTCATACAGCACCTCCATCCAATTGTACTGCCTAGTGGCAAATGCCGAACTCATACCCGATGCGGTTAAGATTAGATTGTATTTACAAAATATTCTGTCAATCGTGTCCATGGCTTTATCAAGCTCATTAAACTTTGGCAATCGCCTAATCTGCCCCTGCGGTGTTCGATGCACCACACGTTTATTGGTGAATTTCCTGACCCGTTCGCTCGAGTCTTCGAGTTCACTTAAGTCCTTCTTTATGTCACTTTGTTTCACGGCTTTATTACCTTTACCGGCGATATTATCGAAGGACAAATTTGCAAGGTCGAAGTCGCGTTGCACTGGAACTCCACGGTACAATGAAACATGCGAGCGTCGGCTTAACACCCCAGGATGTTCAAGCATTTCGTATAACATTCTCCAAAGGGAGTGCACATCACGACTTTGATCAGTAAATGTTCTTATTCCAATAGCAGCAGCTGCAATATAGTTTTGGCACATCCAATCGAAAAATGCTCCATGCTTTAATATGTTCGGGTTCTCTTTAGCCACATCTTGAAGCCCCCAAAACAATTCACGTTTACCGAGTAAATGAGTCAGGTCGTTTTGCATCCTCGGCAGCCAAGCTCGCCATCGCTTTCTAAGGTTCGCATGAATGCTCGTGTCATTGCTATAACGTTTAGGTCTGCGCCTGGGCATAAAATAAGCCTAACGCTGGAGCTGAGACGCGGGAAATGCGCCGGCATTTTCCCGTCGATTCTCCAGCGACTTGTTATATGGCATATTGTTTTTCTAATGTTTCCTCAATGAAGGAAAATACATTTTCTTGCTTTATTGATGTGTCACCTACACTTGAGAGTACTGGCTCCCAGGATGGTAAAGAATTAGAGTTTTGAAATTTTGATGCTGCAACACCAAGATATGATTCCTTACCATCCCAATTGAACTTAATGCGGTGTTTGTCTTTACCAATTACAAGTACCCAACTACCAAAGGCCATGTAATTGTATTCATGCTCGAATATTGTGAGCCCAAGCTGTTTACAGTAATCGGCCAGTTTATTTACCGACTGTATGTGTTCAATCGATGAATTCATGACATATAACGGTTCGGCTAAGACGCGCGCGCTTTTTGCGCGTCGTGCTTGAGCCGATTGTTATAAGGCTTACTCCTTTGCTGTAAATTCATAGTGCTTCCCATTTAACCACACATGCGCGAACTTTGGATCCATTCTTATTTCTAGGTTAGGCACACAGATTGACTTAATAATCTCCCAACTAGGCCCTGGGGCACCTAGAAATTTTACAGATGACATTCTTTTTTGTTCCACCAGAATATGGGTGTATTTTTTACAGTTTGGGCAGTGAAAATAAAGCCAATTTAATTCCGGCCATGAAATTGTGCAGAACTCGAGTAGTTGCATTGCATCATATGTTTCTCCGCACTCTGGGCATGGCAGTACCTCGTTCATTTCTATGCCTTATAACGCTGGAGCTGAGACGCGGGAAATGCGCCGGCATTTTCCCGTCGCCCTTAATGCTTTTGTTCGCCCTTTATATTTTTATATTTATGCGCCATCATTAATATTTTTCTTGTAGCGACCGTTAGCTCTTGATCGTTCTGATGTGTAGAAAGTAAAGAAATAACCCGTTCATAATCACCTTCATGAAATGCCCTTGATGCAATAATTGAGTCTCTTTCCCTGTCTTTTTTTCTCTGCATTTCTTGGTCAAAAACCATTTTTTTTCCAAGAATAACTTGAACACGATCAAAGATTTCTCGTGAGGGAGATTCTAATATATCCCATGTTGATGTAATTGCTGTTGCTAATTCTTGAATTGTTCTTTTCATAAAGCCCAAATCAAGTACAAATGTATTTCCACCCAATCCTTTCTCTTTATTTCTACCCGCCGCTTCAACCAAGAATGTGGGGTAAATATATCGGTCTATTTTGGGATAATACAATTCAGGCTCGACGATGAATTCTCTGTCGCCATAGCCAATGTCTAGGACAACAGATGGACACTGAAAACGGCAAATAAACCAAAATATGCCTGGAATTTTTGCCCCTCTTTTTTTTAATCTCCTTGGATTTCCTTCAAATTGTGAGAACCCAGAATTATAGACCGCCCCTCTTTCAGTGATGAAACTTTTAAATTCACCTTGCACCGAGGCTTCAAATTCGTCTAATAATTGTGAAGTTGATACAGGCATATTTCGGATGGCGAACGTTTGAATTCACAGGCACTGCGCGGCTTTATCGCGCAGCGTCCGGTGGAATGATTGGTTATGCCATTACTATAATATGGCCAGCACATTATCAAGATGTCTCTTAAGCTGGTGCATAGGCGAGGTACCTCCTACCGCAGATATGTTATCAACGCATTTATGCGTGACGTCACCGATACGATCTAACGATACCAATTCGCCGACTAGGGCTTCCAAAACGAGTTCGAGAAAGATGCTTTCCTTCCCCGCGGGCGGGGCATCAGCTTTCTCAAAAAATACCTCGATGTCAACGAACTCACCCTTGTTGTACGAAGTTAACCGGTAAGACCAATTGTCCGCGCAAACTTCGATATCTTCGGCCTCGAATGTAAGACTCAGGAGTTCTTTCGGTGGCTTTCCCGCAAAGAATTGCCACCCCGACACATGCGGCGCCAACTCAACTATGCGTCGCGTTAGTTCGATGAACTTTCTTTCACCAGGTGAAAGCACGAAGGAATATTCTGACAACGCATATGGACCGATTTCCCAACCAATATCTGGCGCGAGTTTTTGGAGCGGTTTAGCTATCAGAAAAACAAGGCGATCACTGTCACCCTCGTCATACGCGGATCGTATATCGGACTCGTGTTTAGTGAACCAAGACCAGAAGGTAGAAATTGCGATCGAATTAATCATTGGTAAGTATGGCATAACGATTTGCATAACCTGCGCGGGTAATTACCAATACCCAAAACCTGACGCGGCTAATCCGCGTCAGGTTGATGCAATTGTTATCTTTCTTTTATCTCATCAGTAGATATCTGCTGAAAGCATCCGCTTTGCAGCAAGGCATCCCGCAGATAAGCAATGACGGTCTCGCCGCCCTCCGGGTGGATGAACACCGATCCCCAGTTATTTGTTGAAACCTCGAACCGGCCTTGCGGACAATGCATGTGGTAAATCATTTCATCATTCACCCACAAGTCCTCTTTTTCAAGGACTGTTGCCCCGCACTTCTCCAAGACCGCTTTGAGGCAGGCCACGAACTCCTTGTTGGCCGAATCCTCAAGGAACTCTATCAGCATGTCAGTGCTACCGTGCGCCTGCCGGAATAGGAACCGGTACATCGATCATTTTCTCCAACACCAGTTTCACCGGCTGCCACGCCGATGGCTGATTAATTATGAACTTGCCAAGGCCACCTAACTTAAGACCTGCAGCGGCGATATGCAGTCCGGTGTAAACATTTGTTGGGGATCTAGCCAGTTGCCTGTTTTAGCCAAATAACTGGCATCCTGTAAATATATATCAATGAAGGATCAGAGTTTTTCGCGTCAATTTGAGCTTTTCCAACTGGTAAACCACAGCATTCATCTACTACGCTGGGTTGATATGTAATACTCTTGATTCTAAATCTAGAAAGTATCAAAAAATTTTCAGATAAATTGGTTTTAGGTAAAGGTATTCCATTTGAAATTATGTTTTGATGCTGTTCTTCACCTGTAATCATAAACCAAAAATGAAATTTGTTTTCAAGTCTCTTAATTATTTCAATATCTGATAAACCAGATTGAGTTGCTACTAATTCAATGGGGATCTCACAACTTCTCTCTTTCCAAACGAGGTAAGAGACGAGAACAGCTATTAGAACAGCAAAAATTACAATTACGTTACCCTGTATTTTTTTATTCATACCATTTAGTATTATTCCAAAATTCTAAGTATCCCCAACGTCTTAATCAGCGGCGCCCTCTGCGTCCGCTGGAGTTGTGGGTTGGGAGGGCTCTAGTCTGCACCCACAAACACGACAGACAATAAAATCAATATCGCCGTTTGTTGCATGAAACAATATGTCGCCATCGACACCACAATCACATTTAGGGACTTCGATATTTATTTTCAACGCTTCCTCCTAGGGCAAGCCTCCCAACGGACAAGTGTCACCTACGACGGGATTGATCTCGCCAATTCTCATACAATTCGAAAACTCTTCGTAAACTCTCAAAATCATCAATCAAAAAGCAGCTCCCGGCGTTAGGTGAACACAATGGTTAGCACTTTATTTCTTATTCTTTCTCAATGATTGTTTGATTAATGATAAAATATATTCAATATTTTCATCATCAGAAACTTGAATTTCATAATCACCATTACCCCAATGTCCAATTGATGAAACGTCACGAGTAATTTGTTTAGGATCATCAAGTTCACCTTTTGAGAGATTGATCCATAATTTCAGAGCTTTCTTTTGTGGATGTATATCGACAATATTTGAACCTGAAATAAAAGCGATATACTTCTTTTTAGACTTTATTTCGATTTCTCCAATATTCTGAATGTATTCTTTAAATTTTTCATATAGTTCTTTTATCTCGTCTGAACAGACAGATAAATGCTCAATTTCAGTATACACTTTAATTTCTTTGTTAATCTTTTTTACTTCATCTGCATTTCTAGAAATTGTCTTAATACTGTCCTGAGCGTTTGACGACTGAATTTGACTGAACATAATAGAGTTGTTATCATATTTTTTAATCTGCCACAACTCTATAGGTAAATCTTTAAAATTAATTGATTCGGTCTGGTAATTTGTAAAAGATGGTGCAATAAACATAACTCTGGACTGTGACCAATCCACATCTTCTCTTTTTAATACTTTCTTTTTATTTTCATTATATTCTAGGATAAAATCTGCTTTATTATTTAGCATTAATGATAAATATGCATATCCTTGATCGACTACACTAAAATTCCGGTCTCTTTTATATTCAATTATGACAAATGATTTTAATTCCCGGTCAAATGCCAAAGTATCTATTCGAAAATTATTTATAGCAAATTCAGATTCGACTAATTCTAAGTCAAACAATAGATGAATATTTCGCTCTGTTATATTTTGTATTTCTTTTTCCAACTTAAAATCGATCTCTTTTATAAGAATCAAATCATTATTAGAAAGTGAGTACAAAGCCATTTTCTATCTCCTATTTTTATATGTGCTAACGCTGACAATAACCTGTGAAGCGCGCATCAACTACGCTAGCAGGCACTGGGTACGCTCCTTGCGCGCTTCATCTGGTTCATTGTCTTGTTAGGCCCGCCTCTCCTATCTCTGGTCGGCCATTTCGCGGTCGAGGCGCGCCTTGTACTCCACGACCTTGTTCGCGGGCATGGCGTCCAAGATCGCATCGTGCAGTGCCATGGGCTCACCCTCAAGCCCTATCAGTTGGCCAGTCCAATTCGCGCCGGCGAGTGCTCCGTCGTCCGACATGCCGGGCAGCCACCGGAACAGGAAGTCGAACAGCGGAATGGTGGAGACCTCGCACTCGGGGAACTCCGCCTTGCCCGCCCGCGCCGCATACGCCCGGTCGGACCAGAAGAGGAGCACCTGCTGCTCAGGGTCCTCGTTCGACTCGCACCAGGCGTATCCGTCTGGTCCCTTGAGCGCCCAGACGGTCTCTGAAGCCGCAACTCGCTCAACGAACCGCGTGTAGTCTGCCTCGCTGTCTGCTCGGTCTCGAAGCATCCAGCCATTCCCCCTGTGATGGGCCTAACGCCGCGCTTCACCCGCCGGGCGCGAGGAAGCAATAACTTTTAAATAATTGCGGAACAGCGCTAACCGCTCAAAATGGAGGCCGCCGCAAGATAGCCCGGTCGGCTGTGAAAGCGCTTGTTAGCGGCTCATAGATTTATATAATTGCTAAGCCACTCATAAAAATTACTAAAAGCCTTATCCATGGTTGAAAAATCATGATCAAAGAACCATATAGCGGGTTCATTGTTAATTGTATTGCATTCATCTATCCTAAAACAGAACAGATTTCCCATACAGTCAGATGCAAAGGCGAAATATCCTTTAGGCATGCCTGCATTTTCATATGCGATGGTATCTTCGGCTGCCTGTTTGGGTAACGCAAAATTCTGAACATCAACCAACTCAATATCTTTGTCCACGATGGTATCAAGAAGATTAGGTGTATAAACATCGCCATACTTCTGAACCATGTATTTATAGGATTGTGGCAATATAATCGATAGGCTGTTTTCAATTTCGTCTATTTCAGCCTTGGTCGTTGTTACAGGATTGTCCTTGCGACCCCACAAAGATACGAACTGATCAATTATGCTGAGATTCGTTGTCATAATTATACACCGCTAACGCCATGATCAGCCGCCGGGCCACGGGCTGAAAGATAAACCATCCACGCTGATTCCCGGTCGGCTGGATGAGATTGTTAGCGAAAGGATTTTTATGAAAGACGAACTTATTTTTGAAATTTTGAATGCTCCCCAACACATAAAGATATATCGAAGTGGCAAAGTCGAGGGTGTCAACAAGGGTGCGATAATAGCAAATTGGTTGTACTGTCACGATATAAGATCCCAACTATTGTCGTCCCCAGAAAACAATGAATCTACTTCTGTTTCATCTGGTTTGTCACAAGAAGATGGTTCATAGAGGGTTATAATTTTGGAAAATACTATTGTGGCGTTGGGTGTGAAAAACAGGGAGATTTTTTTATTATGTTTCTTGCCAGCGAAAACACCAACTTTATCCATTGAAGAGTTCGTGTTTACGGTAGCATCCATAATTTCTTTCAAAATTTTATCAAGTGCACCGAGGGCTATTTGATGATTCGTAAAATCTATTTTTTGCCAATCCATGATTATCTCCTTTTATTGTGGGTTGCTAACGTTTAGGCTCAGCGATCGGGGCGGCGCAGCCGGACCCGATTAGCTGCAGCCGGTTGTTAGAAGTTCCTTGCATTTAAAACCCCATCATTGTCTTCAGCTGAAAACAGAACTGAGCAATTGCTGCTATTTCAGCCCCCATTGATATCAATGAACCAATTTTACTCGTTTTCTGCTCTTTGTCATTTTCATCAAGAATTTCTTGACAAATAGCAATTATTTTCTCTTTGTCCGCTTCATCTGTTTTTTCAATAGCACTAAGAATTTCATTCACAATCGGATCGGGATCCCCTCCAATCCTGACTTCGACCTTCTCTCCGGTAATATTCTGATACTTTGCCGCTTCCTCGGGAGTAATGTGAACATCAGTATCTTCACCAATTATTACATTCTCATCTTTTGGTGGAGGAGTGTTCCCAATAGTCAATCTCACCCGTTTACCAATAAAATCCTTTCCCATATGCTATCCTTTCAATTATACTTCTAACGTGGCCATCAGTTGCCGCCAGGGATTCCACTGAGCGTTTATGTTGCTGATGATTCTCAAACTAAAGCAAAATTTCAAAGCCGCTCGGCCCTGGCGGTCAAATGCATGGCAGGGTTAGGGCTTTATTTCATGGTTGTGTTTAATATATTGCGCTACTTCGTATGCTTTCGTCCTAAGAGAAGAAAGCTGGTCATTCTTCCTTTTGTACCCCTTTCGCCATATAAAATTGCCATTTTCATCGTGGCTTTGGCCAACTACAAGATCATTAAAGGAGCCCATGCCTCCATAGCCCCCAAGTAGCCTCTCAATCCCATGATAATCGCTATTTTCAAGTTCTCGCTTACACTTCGACAACCATAATGTCCATTCGCTATTATCCCATTCAGTAATAGCAATCATTTCATTGATTATCTTGATTAAATTCTTTGTTGTCTTTCCCATTAATTCTGTGGCCCTAACATAATATTATCCAACACATTTCTTTGAAACTATAGGATATTGAGGTGACGTTGTCAACACGGAAATTCTGCCATTTTGGGCTTGACTCATGCGGTAATGTTGGATAGGATGTTTGTTTGATATGAATAATAGCCAAAGATATAGACGAGGAGTTGTTGCGGCTTTCAACCCGGATCCTCGCTGGCCAGCCGGGTATTTTCAGGTGTTGGAGGAGTTGGGGGTTGCGGAACCGCGCCAGCGGTTCTATGCGCATTGGGTGCGTCAGTTTTTTACTAGACATCTCAATCAACGAAGGCGTGATCTTGGCCGAGTTGAGATTGAGGCATTTCTTGCTACACTGACTAATGATACGGCGGTAGCTGAATGGCAGGTGCTTCAGGCAAGGGATGCGATTGAAATATACTACGAGCAATTTCGAGGTATCGCGCTTGAGCCATCAGGGAAGTCGAAGACGGATAGCGGAGAACAGATAAAAAAGGGCAGTGAAGGAAGACAACGGATTCGGGCGCCTCGCGTAATGGCACAACCGAAAAGCATTCCGCGACCTGCGCAGAAGAACGGGGCGCCCCGAGTGGATCGCGATGCCTTGGAAAAAGCGGTAAAAGCAGCGTTGCGTGTGGAGCACTACGCACTCAAAACTGAAAAATCATATCTTCAGTGGATCCGGCGATTTGTCGGATTTCACCATAACAGACGTCCATCAGATATGAGTGGTCCGGAAATACATCATTTCCTCAGCGACCTGGCATTGAATCAGAGAGTAGCGGCAAGCACTCAGAACCAGGCCTTGAATGCGATTGTGTTTCTTTATCGCAAGGTTGTTCGGAAAGAACTCGATGATTTCAGTGATTTTCCGCGGGCCAGACGCGGTAAGCGGCTTCCCGTGGTGTTAAGTCGCCAGGAAGTGCAATCGCTGTTGTCGCAAATTGACGGTGTTGAAGGACTGCTGGCCCGCCTGATGTATGGGACCGGCATGCGGGTCTCTGAGGCGCTGCGATTGCGGGTGCAGGATCTTGCATTTAATCGTAACGAGATTACAGTGCGGGGCGGCAAAGGTGATAAAGATAGACGCGTGCCATTTCCCGCATCGCTGAAAGTGGAATTTTATCAGCATGTTGATGGCCGGCGCAAGCAATATGAGAGTGATCGCGAGAAGAATATGCACGAGGTTGAA
>Ga0315553_10002896_pt1 | contig 13571 bp, 12 predicted proteins | sample SalMarSW160140MG_FD_203099 | JGI IMG/M metagenome (GOLD analysis project Ga0315553, IMG submission 203099) | Salt marsh sediment microbial communities from the Plum Island Ecosystem LTER, Massachusetts, United States - Salt Marsh Sediment SW1601-40 ... | reverse complement strand
GCGATCTGCGGCGTCGTGATGCGCTCGGTGAGAAACGAGAACGGCTGCGGCGGGTCGTCGCCCGGCTGTGTGTCGAGCCCCGCCCAGTCGATGGAGCCTGCCAGCAGCCGCGGCGGCGTCCCCGTCTTGAGGCGCCCGAGTTGCAGACCCAAGGCATAGAGCCGCTCCGACAGCTTGAGCGCCGGGGCCTCGCCCGAGCGGCCGGCGGGGATCTTCTGCTCGCCCAGATGGATCAAGCCGTTGAGGAAGGTTCCCGTGGTCAAGACTACGGCGCCGGCGCCGAGCCGGCGGCCATCGCCCGTCACCACGCCGATAACCCGGCCCTCGGCGACAATCAGGTCCTCGACCCCGCCTTCGACCACCTCAAGGTTGGCTGTCGCCCGGATCGCGTCCTGCATGGCGCGCCGGTAGAGGGCGCGATCGGCCTGGGCGCGCGGGCCCTGGACGGCGGGGCCCTTGGAGCGGTTGAGCAGCCGGAACTGGATGCCGGCGGCATCGGCGACCCGGCCCATCAAGCCGTCGAGCGCGTCGATCTCGCGCACCAGATGGCCCTTGCCGAGCCCGCCGATCGCCGGATTGCAGGACATCTCGCCGATCGTCGTGAACGTGTGGGTGACGAGCGCCGTTGCAGCGCCCATGCGCGCAGCCGCCGCGGCCGCCTCGCACCCGGCGTGGCCACCGCCCACAACGATCACATCGAAGGTCTTGTCGGTCATAACCTCGTGGTTCCCGCATGGCCGGGGTCGGGGATTTCTAGGCGGCCCGGCTCCCGGGGTCAAAGCCGATCAACATGGTAAATATTTGGTTTCACGTGAAACACCGGACCCCTACTTGCCGATGCAAAAGCGGCCGAAGATCTCCCCCAGCACGTCCTCAACGTCGACCCGGCCGGTGATGCGCCCCAGCGCGTGCGCCGCCTGGCGCAGGTCCTCGGCGCGCAATTCGATGTCGGCTTGGCCGCCCGACGTGAAGGCTTGCAGCGCCGACATGCAGACATTGAGGTGCTCTCTGTAGCGGGCCCGGGTGATCGCCGGGGATTGCGACGCCCCGATCCGGTCGCGGGCAATTTCTGCCAGCCGTGTGGTCAGGTCCCCGACCCCGGTCCCCGTCTTGGCCGAGATTGCGAGCATGCCCTGCGAGAGAGACTTGGGATCGCAGAGGTCGATCTTGTTTGCCACCACGAGCACGGCGCCGCCGCGGTCGTTGAGCTCGGGTGGCGCGGCGGTCTCCGGCGCGCTGGCGTCGGTGAGCCAAACGACGAGGTCGGCCGCACGCGCGTGCGCAAGCGTGCGCCGGACGCCCTCGCGCTCGACCGCCCCTTGCGCCTCGCGGATCCCGGCGGTGTCGGAGACGACGACGGGCAGCCCTTCCAGGTCGAGGCGCACCTCGATCACGTCGCGGGTGGTTCCGGCCTCTTCCGAGACGATCGCCGCATCGCGGCGCGCCAACGCATTCAAGAGGCTCGACTTGCCGACATTGGGCGCGCCCGCCAGCACCACGCGGAAGCCTTCGCGCAGGATCTCGCCGCGATTGCGATCGTCGAGGTGCGCGCCGATGGCCGCGTGCAGCTTGGCGACGATCGCGCGCGCGCGCTCATAGGCGTCGCGCGCCACATCCGCCTCGTCGCTGAAGTCGATCGCCGACTCAATCAGCGCGCATGCTTCGATCAGCGCCCGGCGCCAACTTTCGTAGAGGGCCGACAGCGCCCCGCCCATCTGGCGCATGGCCTGGCGCCGCTGCGCCTCCGTCTCGGCCGCGATCAGATCTGCGAGCCCCTCGGCTTCGGCCAGATCGATCTTGCCGTTCACGAAGGCGCGCCGCGCGAACTCGCCAGGCTCGGCCAGGCGGCAGCCCGGTTGGGCGCTGAGCGCCGCCAGCACGCTTTTGACGATGGCGGGGCCCCCGTGCAGATGGAGCTCCGCCATGTCCTCGCCGGTTTCGGTTCTGGGCGCGGCGAACCAGAGGACGAGCGCGTGATCGAGCGCCTCGCCCGTCTCGGGGTCGCGGATGCGGCGCAGGGCCGCCCTGCGGTCGTTCGGGCGCGGCGGCGCCAGCGCATCGATCACGGGGCCGGCGCTAGCGCCCGAGACGCGGATGACCGCGACTCCGGCCCTGCCGGGCGCGCTCGACAGCGCAAAGATCGTCGCGGCCTCATCCATTGGTTTCAGCACCTTGCGCGAACGTGCTAGGTCCATTGAAACGCTATTGAAACGCTAGTGGCCGGGGACCTCGGCATGAGCGAAAATCGCCTGGCAAAGGAAACGAGCCCCTATCTCCTGCAGCACAAGGACAATCCGGTCCACTGGTGGGCGTGGGGTCCGGAGGCGCTGGCCGAGGCCAAGCGCACTGGCAAGCCGATCCTCCTGTCCGTCGGCTACGCCGCCTGCCACTGGTGTCACGTCATGGCCCACGAGAGCTTCGAGGATGCCGGCACGGCCGCCGTCATGAACGAGCTGTTCGTGAACATCAAGGTCGACCGCGAGGAGCGTCCCGACATCGACGCCATCTACATGGGCGCCCTGCAGGCCGTCGGCGAGCATGGCGGCTGGCCCCTGACCATGTTCCTCGACGTGGATGCGCGCCCCGTGTGGGGAGGCACCTACTTCCCGAAGGAGAGCCGTTTCGGCCGCCCTGCGTTCGTCGACATTCTGCGCCGCGTCGCCCATCTTTTTCGCGAGGAGCCGGACAAAATCGCCGAGAACGCCCATGCCCTGACGGAGCACCTGCGGACACCCGCCCCGGGCTCGGGCCCTCTGGCCATTACCGATCCTATACTGAGAGAGCTGACGCAGAAGATGGTGCCGGCCGTCGATCCCATGCGTGGCGGGCTCAACGGGGCGCCGAAGTTTCCGCAGTTCAGCTTCTTCTGGCTCCTATGGCGCGGCGGCATTCGCTACGACGAGGCGCCGGCGCGCGGGGCCGTCATCACCACGCTCAACAACATTTGCCAGGGCGGAATCTACGATCACCTGGGCGGCGGCTTTGCGCGCTACGCGGTGGACGAGCGCTGGCTCGCGCCGCACTTCGAGAAAATGCTCTACGACAATGCACTCCTTATCGAGCTCATGACGGAGGTCTATCGGGAGACGGCCTCGCCTTTGTTCAAGGCCCGCGTCGCGGAAACGGTCGCCTGGCTCGAACGGGAGATGATCGCTGCTGGCGGCGGGTTCGCCGCCTCGCTCGATGCCGACTCTGAAGGCAAGGAAGGCAAGTTCTATGTGTGGACGTTGCCCGAGATCCTCGAGGCGTTGGGCGAGGAGGATGGCCCCTTTTTCGCGGATGTGTACGATGTCGCGCCGGATGGCAACTGGGAGGGCCATGCCATCCTCAACCGGCTGTCGAGCTTCGAGCTGCGGCCCGAAGCGGAGGAGTCGCGTCTTGTCACGCTGCGCCAAAAGCTGTTCGAGGTGCGCGCCAAGCGCGTGCGCCCCGGCTGGGACGACAAGGTGCTGGCCGACTGGAACGGCTTGATGATCGCGGCGCTGGCGCGCGCATCGACCATTTTCGATGAGCCGCGCTGGCTGGGGCTTGCCAAGCGTGCGTTCGATTTCATTGCGACCCACATGACCGCCGACGGCCGGTTGCGCCACGCCTATCGCGACGGCCAGGCGAAGGCGCCCGCGACGGCCAGCGACTACGCCAACATGATCTGGGCCGCCCTGCGCCTGCACGAGGCGAGCGCCGAGCCCCGCTATTTCGCGCAGGCCCAGGCGTGGACCGACGTGCTGGACCGCCATTACTGGGTGCCCGATCAGGGCGGCTATGCAACTTCGGCCGACGATACCGACGACGTGATCGTGCGCCTGCGCCCCGGATCGGACGACGCCACGCCTAACGCCAACGCGGTCATGGTCGCAAATCTCGCCGCGTTTGCATCCCTCTCGGGCGACCAGACCTTCTTGGATCGCGCCAACGCGACGCTTTCGGCATTCGCCGGCGACATCGGGCGCAACATTGTCGCACATACCGGCCTGTTAGCGGCCACCATCGACCTCATAGCGCCCCAACTCGTGGTCATTTCTGGCCGGGATCTCGAAGGCGGCCAAGACCTTATGGAGGTGATCAGAAGTACTTCTTTGCCCGGAGCGCTCGAATACGGCTTGGATGCCGGCAATGGCTCGGAGCTGCCGGTTTTGCGCGATAAACAGCCCCTTAACCGGCTCGGTACAGCTTACGCTTGTCTTGGCGCGCAATGCTCGGCCCCTTTGACGGAAACAACCGAGTTCGCTAAGACCTTGAGAACGCAACGAAGTCTGTGAGAGCAAAGACCCAGGTTGGCAAATTTAGAGTGGAACGGGGCCCATGGCGCGCTCGTTGCTGCAGACGCAGAAGGCCATTTGACCAACGGCAAAGCTCCCTACCCTTGCTTGTGCTAGCTTGATCGCTCTTATCGGAGACCGCTGATGCCAGCTTTGCGCGCGCTCGTGCGCTACGGCTACGCCCCGTTCATGATGCTCGGCCTGACCGGCGCGGCGTACTGGGTGGTGGCGGATCTGGTCATCGCGCGCGGCAACACCTGGGCCTATCTGCTGCTGGCGCCGCTGCTCGCGCTCGCTTATGTGATGGCCTTCGCCGCCGAGCGCATCGCCCCCTTCTTCGAGGACTGGAACGACCACGACACGCACGGCGACACGCCGGCCACCTTCCTGCACGTCATCGTCTACGAGTACCAGTCGGTCGTCGGCGTCCTGCTGATCCCGGTGATCTGCTGGCTGTTCCCGTACCAGGGTCTGTGGCCCACGCAGTGGCCGATGTGGGGCCAGGTGCTGATGGCCTTCATCATCTCCGACTTCGCCTTCATGACGATGCACTACATCAGCCACCGCTACCCGCCGCTGTGGCGCCTGCACGCGGTCCATCACGGCGTCGGTCGCCTCTATGGCTTGAACGGCGTGCTGCGCCATCCGCTGCACCAGATCATCGACATGATTATCGCCAATATGCCGCTTGTCATCATGGGCATGACGGTTCCGGTCGCGGTCGTGCTCGGCTTCTTGATCTCGATGACGCTGATCGTGCAGCACTCGAACGTGGATGCGCGGCTCGGGGCCCTGCAGAAGCATCTGGCGATCGGGCGCATCCATCACCTGCATCACGTCAACTGGGGCACCGAGGGCGACTGCAATTTCGGGCTGTTCCTGACGCTTTGGGACCGGCTGTTCGGGACCTTCCAGGAGACGCCGTCGCGCGAGATCAAGGCGAAGGACCTCGGCATCGACGAGGTGCCGAACTTCCCCAAGGGCTACATCGAGCAGTTCCTGTTCCCGATCTTCTACAAGCCGGGCAAGGGCGAGCCGGAGCGCTACAGCAAGAAATCCGCGCCGGCGACGCCGGCGCAGGAAGCGCGCCAGATGGTCGACGCCGCGGAGTAAGTCTCAAAGGTCGCAGCCCTATCCGGCAGGCCGCTTCCTTCAGCAGCGCACAGGGAAGATGTGAATGAGGTGAACCCAGTCCGTGACCTCGCCGCGGGTGTGAGCCGCCCACAAGGCGATCTGCAACATCCGAGCAGCCACGGCTGATGTGGTGCACAACCTAGAATGTTAGTTTCGTGTCTAGGTGTCCTGGGTTCCCGCCTTCGCGGGGATGACGAACTGGATGGGCCCCGGACGCAACAAAAGGGCCGCGGTGAAGCGGCCCTTACTTTTTCTCCCTTTGCGCCGGCTCAGGTGTTCATGGAGGAGAAGAACTCGTTGTTGGTCTTGGTCGACTTTAATTTGTCGATCAGGAACTCGATCGCATCCATCGTGCCCATCGGGTTCAGGATACGGCGAAGCACATAGACCTTCTTGAGCTGATCTTTGGGCACGAGCAGCTCCTCCTTGCGGGTGCCGGAGCGCGATACGTCGATCGCGGGGAAGATGCGCTTATCGGAAACCTTGCGGTCGAGAATGATCTCGGCGTTGCCGGTGCCCTTGAACTCCTCGAAGATCACCTCGTCCATGCGGCTGCCGGTGTCGATGAGTGCGGTGGCGATGATGGTGAGGGAACCGCCCTCCTCGATGTTGCGTGCCGCGCCGAAGAAGCGCTTGGGCCGTTGCAGCGCGTTGGAGTCGACGCCGCCGGTCAGCACCTTGCCGGACGACGGCACCACGGTGTTGTAGGCGCGGCCGAGGCGGGTAATCGAGTCGAGCAGGATCACCACGTCGCGCTTGTGCTCGACCAGCCGTTTTGCCTTTTCAATAACCATTTCAGAGACTTGCACGTGGCGCGAAGGCGGCTCGTCGAAGGTCGAGGAGATGACCTCGCCCTGGACCGAGCGCTGCATGTCGGTGACCTCCTCGGGCCGCTCGTCGATCAAGAGCACGATCAGGTAGCACTCCGGGTGGTTGGCCGTGATCGAGTGGGCGATGTTCTGCAACAGCACGGTCTTGCCGGTGCGCGGCGGCGACACGATGAGCGCGCGCTGGCCTTTGCCCATCGGCGACACGATGTCGATGACGCGGGCCGACAGGTCCTTGATGGTCGGATCCTCGATCTCCAGCTTGAGCCACTCGGTCGGATAGAGGGGCGTGAGGTTGTCGAAGTGGATCTTGTGCTTCGTCGCCTCGGGCTCCTCGAAATTGATCTTGTTGACCTTCAGAAGCGCGAAGTAGCGCTCGCCTTCCTTGGGGCTGCGGATCTGGCCTTCGACGGTGTCGCCCGAGCGCAGGGCAAAGCGGCGGATCTGGGAGGGCGACACGTAGATGTCGTCGGGACCCGGCAGGTAGTTGGCGTCGGGCGAGCGCAGGAAGCCGAAGCCGTCCTGCAGCACCTCGACGACGCCGGTGCCGGTGATGTCCACTTCTTTGGAAGCGAGCTGCTTCAGCGTCGCGAACATCAGCTCCTGCTTGCGCATGGTGCTGGCGTTTTCGACGCCCGTTTCCTCTGCGAAACTCAAGAGCTCGGTGGGAGACTTGAGCTTCAGGTCTTCGAGTTTCATTTCTTTCATGAAACGCTCCGAGTGGCCTCGGCGGTTGGGGCGGGAAGTTGGGGGTGCCGGGCCAAGTGGTGGGAGAAGTGTGAAACGTGGCCGAAAGCCACGGTGCGGTCAGCCTTGCCCCTTGATTTAGGGCCGCGGCGACCAACCCTTAGGCCAGAGCGGCCTCGAGTCGATGCGGAATTGGTTTCTATATAGCAGAGCAAAACGCCCGAGAAAAGGTACTCGCGAAAGAATTCGCGTCAAAACGGCTTCACGATCACCAGGATCACGATACCCACCATCAGCAAGGTGGGGACCTCGTTGGCGATTCTGTAGAACTTCGCGCTGCGAGCATTTCGGTCTTCTGCGAAGTCCTTGCGCCAGCGCCCCAGCAGATGATGGTACCAGGTCAGCACCGCTACGAGCCCGGCCTTGGCCAGCAGCCAGCCGTCCAGGTAGACATCCTCAAGCCACGCCAGCCACGGCCCCGTGATCCACACGACGATCATTGCCGGGTTCATGATGAGGCGCAAAAGCCGCTGCTCCATGGTCTTGAAGGTTTCACTCAGCTCAGACCCCGGCGCGGCACCGACGTGGTAGACGAACAGGCGGGGCAGGTAGAACAGCCCGGCGAACCAGGCAATCACCGCAATTACGTGCACGGCCTTGAGCCAAAGCATCGCGCTTATCCGCCTTTGCCACGAACGAGCGCCACAAGATGCGCCACGTTTTCAGGCGGCGTTTGTGGCACGATGCCGTGGCCGAGATTGAAGATAAACGGCACGCCCGCCATGGCTTTGAGCATCTCGCCGACCCGCGCCTTGAGCCCAGATCCGCCCGCGACGAGCAGCAACGGATCGAGGTTGCCCTGCACGGCGACACCCCGGTCCGCAAGTGCGCGCATCGCCTCCAGCGGCATGGCCGTATCGCATCCGATCCCCTCCACGCCGGTCGCGCTGACGTAGCGGCTGGCGTTCGTTCCGGCCCCGCGCGGAAAGCCGATGATCGGCACGCGCGGATGGCGCGCCTTCAGCTCTGTCACGATTCGCTTGGTCGGCGCCACCACCCAGGCGTCGAATTCCGCTTCGGGGAGGCTGCCCGCCCAGCTGTCGAAGATCTGCAGCACATCGGCGCCGGCGCGCACTTGCCCGTCGAGATAGGCGATCGAGGCCTCGGTGAGGATGTCGATCAAGCTGCCGAAGCCGGTGCGATCGCGATAGGCCCACAGGCGTGCTTCCGCCTGGTCGGCGGAGCCCTTGCCGGCGACCATGTAGGTCGCAACGGTCCATGGCGCGCCGCAGAACCCGATCAGCGCGGTCTCGCGCGGCAAGTCCTGGCGAACCCGCGCCACGGTGTCGAACACGGGCGCAAACTTGGCAGCCGTTCCCCCACGGTCGAGACGAACCAGATGGCACGCGCAACTCACCGGATCGAGCAGCGGTCCTTCCCCCTCCACAAACGCAACGCGCTGGCCCAACGCGTCGGGCACGACCAGGATGTCGGAGAACAGGATCGCCGCATCGAATCCGAAGCGGCGAACGGGCTGCAACGTGACCTCGGCGGCGAGCGCCGGCGTGTAGCACAGATCGAGGAAGCTGCCGGCTTTTTCCCGCACGGCGCGGTATTCGGGCAAGTAGCGCCCCGCTTGCCGCATGAGCCAGATCGGTGGAGGGCTCAGGGCCTGCCCTTGCAGCACGCGGACGAGACCCTGCGAATTTTGGACGTCTTTTGCCGACGGAGCGAGATCACGCATACCAGCTCTTAAACTCAAGATAGAATCTTCAAGACTCTTGTTGTTTTTACTCTTAGGGCATTGGATTCAGAGGATATCGGCTTTGTCCTACCCTAATCCCGAGGTTGCGCACAGGGCCCGCTCAAAGACGCCGCATGTGGTGGCTGCAGGAGCGCGAAGCTACAAGGAGCGTTAAATTCGGTTGACGTCAACGGCATGGGGGCCGGCGTGGTGCTGCAACCGGCGGCCTTGGCCTGTAGACGAGCGAGGAATGAGCGTCCAACAAGGCACAGATCCTCAGGGAGAGCTGTAGTCCGCAAACACGAATTCACGCAGCGCCAATTGTGGGCGGTAACGGGGATCAATGAACCAAGTGCCGCGCAAGCGGCGCCGCGTTGCATCCGCTCTCTGGATAACCGGGCGTCTTTTCAACAAGTCGTCCCGTATGGATGTCTTAGGGATGGCAAACGGCCTACCGAGCTTCTTTCACCTGCATCTCGTCTCCGATTCCACCGGCGAGACGCTGACGACCATCGCCAAGGCGGCCTCCGTGCAGTATGCGCTGGTGCGCCCGATTGAGCACGTGCATCCGCTGGTGCGCACCCTGCGCCAGCTCAAGCGCGTGCTGCAGGAGATCGAGCAGACGCCCGGCATCGTGCTCTACACCATTACCAACAGGGATCTGAGCGAGGAGCTGGAGCGCCAATGCGGCGAGCTGAAGGTGCCGTGCCTTGCCGTGCTGCAGCCGATCATGCAGGTGTTCGAGAGCTATCTCGGGGCCCCGCGCACGCCGACCGTGGCCGGCCAGCATGTGCTAGATGCCGACTACTTCCGGCGCATCGATGCCTTGAACTTCACGATGGCCCACGATGATGGCCACTTGCCCGAGGACCTCAACGACGCCGACATCATCATCCTCGGCATCTCGCGCACGTCCAAGACGCCCACCAGCATCTATTTGGCGCAGCGCGGCTACAAGACGGCGAACGTGCCGCTGGTGCCGTCGCTGCCGTTGCCCGAGTCGCTGACCAAGCCCCATTCGGCTTTCGTCGTGTGTCTCATCGCCAGCCCCGACCGCATCGCCGAGATTCGCCGGCACCGGGCAATGATGTTGTCCGACCGCAACCTTGACGACTACGTCGACCGCGACCGCATTACGGCGGAAATTGCCTACTCGCGGCGCATTTGCGCCAAGCACCGCTGGCCGGTCATCGACGTCACGCGGCGCTCGGTCGAGGAATCGGCGGCAACGATCTTGAAGCTGCTGCACGACCAGGAGGTGCGAAAAAGTGAGGGGAGAACATGACAGCGGCGCCTAGGCCCCACCAGATCGTGCTGGCGTCGGCGAGCCGGGCGCGCCGCGAGATGCTGGCGGCCGCCGGCGTCGCCTTCACGGTGGAGCCGGCCGATGTCGACGAGGCGGCCATTCGAAAAGACCTGGCCGCCGAAAGCGTGCCGGTCGGGCCTGCGCAGGTCGCGGAGGTCTTGGCGCGCGCAAAGGCCGAGGACGTGAGCCGCAAACACGCCGGCTCGCTTGTGATCGGCGCGGACCAAGTGCTTGCATTGGGAATGGAGCTGTTGACGAAACCTAACGACGAGGCCGCCGCGCGCGCCACCTTGAGGCAGCTCAGGGCCCGCACCCACGAACTCCATTCGGCGGTGGCATTTGCCGAAGGCGGCAAGGTCACGTGGATCCAAGCGGCAACCGCGCGGCTCACCATGCGGGCCTTCTCCGACGCCTTTCTCGAAGCCTATCTTTTGCGCGCCGGCGACCGTATCGGACAATCGGTGGGGGCCTACGAGCTGGAAGGCCTCGGTGTGCAGCTGTTCGAGCGCATCGAGGGGGACTACTTCACCATCCTCGGCCTGCCGTTGCTGCCGGTTCTGGCCGAGCTGCGCGCACGCGGTATCCTCGCCAAATGAAGCGCGCGTGCGTCATAGGCTGGCCGGTTGAGCATTCGCGCTCGCCCTTGATCCACGGCTATTGGCTGCGCAAGTACGGCATCGACGGCGCATATAGCAAGCAAGCCGTGCGCCCCGCGGCGGTCATGGACTTCTTGAAGTCGCTCGCCGCCAACGGCTTTGTCGGTTGCAACGTCACCGTGCCCCATAAGGAGGCCGCATTCGAAGCCGCGGATGAGAAGGACGATTCTGCGCGCGCCGTCTCGGCGGCAAATACGCTGTGGCTCGCCGACGGCAAGCTTTGCGCGGCCAACACCGACACATATGGCTACATGACCTATCTCGGACTCGCCGCGCCCGGCTGGGACGCACGCGCAGCACCCGTCTCCATTCTGGGTGCAGGCGGGGCGGCGCGCGCGATCGCCTACGGGTTTCTGAAAGCCGGCGTCGACGAGATCCTCCTCTTCAATCGCACGCGTGCGCGGGCCGAGGCGCTGGCCGCGCAATTCGGCTCCCGCATCAAAGTGCTGGACTGGAACGAAAGGCAAGCGCGCTCGCGCGAGGCGGCCGTGCTGGTCAACACGACGAGCATCGGTATGAACGGAGAAGGCTCGCTCGACATTGACTTTACCGGTTTCAACCCCGCCTGCGTCGTCTCCGACATCGTCTACGTACCGCTTCAGACCGAACTTTTGGCTCGCGCCCGCGGCTGCGGCCTGCGCACCGTCGACGGGCTCGGCATGTTGCTGCATCAGGCCGTGCCGGGTTTCGAGAAGTGGTTCGGCGTGCGTCCCCATGTGACGGAGGAGCTGAGAAACATTCTCGTCGCCGACATCACAGGACGCCCATGCTGATCATTGGGCTCACAGGGTCGCTCGGCATGGGCAAATCGACCGCGGCCGAGTATCTGCGCAGTCGCGGCGTTCCCGTGTTCGACGCCGACGCCGAGGTGCATAAGCTCTACGAAGGAGTCGCGGTCTCGGCCGTGGAGGCCGCTTTTCCCGGCACCACAGCGGCGGGCAAGGTTGACCGCGGCAAACTGAGTGCCGCACTCGTCGCCGAGCCGAGACGCTTTGCCGAGCTGGAAGCCATCGTGCACCCGCTCGTGCGCGCTGCCGAGCGGACTTTCCTGCAAAGTGAAGCGGCGCGGGGCACGCCGATCGCAGTGCTCGAGATTCCGTTGCTGTTCGAGACGGGCGCCGACGCCAGGGTCGACGCCACGATCGTGGTGAGCGCGACGCCGGAGTTGCAGCGCCAGCGGTTGCTCAAAAGAGACAACCTCTCGGCAGAAAAGCTCAAGCATCTGCTCGCCCGCCAGATGCCGGATTCAGAAAAGCGCGCGCGCGCCGATTTCGTTGTGGACACGAGCGGGGAGGTGAACGCCAGCCGCGCGCAGCTCGATGCTATTATCGGGCGACTCAAAACGCGCCAAGGCCAGGCCTACCCCCGCGACTGGGCCTGAGCGGACCGGCGATTTGCAGGAAACAAAACCACCTGATGCGCGAAATCGTTCTCGATACGGAGACCACGGGGCTCGATCCCAAAAACGGCGACCGCCTCATCGAGATCGGCTGCGTCGAGCTCGTCAACCGTATCCCCACAGGCCGCGAATTTCACAGCTACGTCAATCCAGAGCGCGACGTGCCCGCCGAGGTCGTCGCCGTGCACGGGCTGTCGGCCGCGTTCCTGCAGGACAAGCCGCTGTTTGCCGACGTCGCCGAGCCGTTCCTGGAGTTCATCGCCAGCGACGGCCTCGTCATTCACAACGCGGTCTTCGATATCGGCTTCCTGAATGCGGAGCTTGGCCGGCTTGCCCGCCCGGTGATCACCATGGACCGCGTCACCTGCACCTTGCAGCTTGCCCGGCGCCGGCATCCAGCGGGCCCCAACAGCCTCGATGCGCTGTGCAAGCGCTACGGCATCGACAACTCCAAGCGCACCAAGCACGGCGCCCTCATGGACTCGGTATTGCTCGCCGAGGTCTACGTGGAGCTGCTCGGTATGCGTCAGGCAGCCCTCGGACTGGCCACGGACTTGAATGCGCCGGGTACGGAGACGGGGGTGGCTCACAACGGCAAGGCGGCGCAACGGCCCGCACCGCTTGCCGTGCGGCTGACCGCCGAAGCGGAAACGGCACATCTTATGTTCGTGGAGACGCTCGGGCCCAAGGCGCTCTGGCGCCGCTATCTCGTGTTGGATGATGCGGCCACAGCTCCGCGCACGGACTGATCCGGCCGGACAGGGACTTGCCCAACGCTGTCAGCTTTTCTTCTTTTTCTTGGCTTCAGGAGTCTTGCCTTCAGGAGTCTCGGCTTTCTGGGCGGCCAGCTCCTTCTGACGGCGCAAGTAAAGCGAGGCGAAGTCGAACGGATCGAGCAGCAGCGGCGGAAATCCGCCCTCGCGGGAAATATCGGCGACGATGCGGCGCAAGAACGGAAACAGGATCGACGGGCAATTGACGAGCAAAAACGGCTCGAGCACCTGCTGAGGAATATTCTCGATCTTGAATAGACCCGCGTAGACCAGCTCGAGCTCGTAGACCGTGCCGTGCTGGTTGCTCGCCTTCGCGTTAAAGTCGATGGAGCTCTCGTAAACGTCGGGACCGACGCCTTGGGCATTCACGTTGATGGTGATCTGCAAGTTCGGCGAGTCTCCAGGCTCCTTGATGAGCTTGCCGATGTTCGGATTCTCGAATGAGAGATCCTTGACAAACTGGCCGACGACCTTGACCTGAACAGGCGGCGGGGCCTGCTTCTCGTCCTCGGCGGGCTTTCCGTTCGATCCGTTGTCGGCGGTTGTCATCGGTATGGATCCGTCGGTTCAGAAGCTAGGCCTGGCTAGCACGCCGCCGCGGCCCGCGCCATTGCTTGAGAGGATAAACCACTCACGGCTCTTTTTTCGAATCGCCGTTGTCTTCGTCAACGCGCTCATAGGTTCCTTCAATGACGATCGGGCGCTCGGGCTTGGAGGCTTGGGGGCTTCCGACAAGTCCTGACACGGCCCACCTGACGCCCAGCCTACGCACCGGCGGCACGAGCA
>Ga0315553_10002894_pt1 | contig 13574 bp, 12 predicted proteins | sample SalMarSW160140MG_FD_203099 | JGI IMG/M metagenome (GOLD analysis project Ga0315553, IMG submission 203099) | Salt marsh sediment microbial communities from the Plum Island Ecosystem LTER, Massachusetts, United States - Salt Marsh Sediment SW1601-40 ... | reverse complement strand
TGACTATTCACCTTTTCTTTTTTCTAAATTCGGATTTTGTTCAATTAGTTTATTTAACTTTTTAATCTCTTCCTTACTTAGGTTTTCTTCTGTAACAATAAATGATACAATGTTTTCAACGGAATTATCGAAATAGTTTTGAAGAAGATGTTTAAAAGTCCTTTTTCTGTAATCCCCTTTAGCGATTATTGGAAAATATTCATGGGTTTTTCCGTAGGCTTTATATCCAACGTATCCTTTTTTTTCTAATCTCCTGATTACAGAAGATACAGTCGTATAGGGAGGTTTAGGATCCGGAAACCTTACAATAACATCGTTTACAAGCCCTCTTTCAATCTCCCAGAGGATCTGCATTATTTCTTCTTCTTTTTTGGTCAATTTTTCCATACTACAAAGATACAACGTAAAATAACGTTTGTCAACTATTTTATACGTTATTTAACTATTACATGCGTTATTTAATATTATTCTAAATTGTTGATCTATTATTTGCTCTAGTATTTTGCTGTAATTAATTAATATATAATAAGTTAAGTGTATGATTGAAAGGCAGTTAAAAGCGTCAACGAAAACGTCAACCCAAATTCATCCCGAAACCTTTTTAATAAAGGTTAAAGGTTAAATGTTATGCCGTAGGCATCCCTACGGGAAATGTTAATTGTAAGTGGACAATTTTGCTTTAAAACCAATTAACAATTAACTTTTAACTTATAACGAAAAAACCACAGATATCGAACCCGTGGAGTTCTTTACGAAATCCTGGCACCCAATTCACTTTTAACTATTAACTTATAAACTTATAACAAAGAGGCCACAGATCTCTCTGCGGCCTCTTCTGTGGTGCCACGCGGAATCGAACCACGGACACCAGGATTTTCAGTCCTGTGCTCTACCTACTGAGCTATGGCACCAACCTAAAAGATATTATTTTTCGTAAACAAGCTTTTTTTCAGGCCTGTGCTTTCTCCTCGTCCCGCCATGGCGGGACGGGACAACTGAGCCCTGCCCGCCGGTTTACCAGCCAGTGGCTGGTAGGCAGGTATGGCACCGCCTGTTACAAGGTGTGCAAACTTACTCGAAAAAAAGAACTTTTCAAAAGATTTTGTTTGAATTCAAATGGCTTATCAAAATCTTATCAGCCTGTCATTCTGAATTTATTTCAGAATCTCAATATCTTAAAAATCTGCTGTTTAAGATCCTGAAACAAGTTCAGGATGACAAAGAATAAGGCTTTTGACACACGCCATTTTAAAAAAATTTTCCTTACGTTTGTAGCATATCTTTAACCGCATGGATTACAAGACACACACGCTGGATAACGGCATCCGATTGATCCACCACCAGACCACTTCACAGGTAGCCTATTGCGGTATGATCATCCATGCCGGTTCACGGGATGAGTCACGGGAAGAGCACGGACTGGCACATTTCATCGAACACGTACTGTTCAAAGGAACAGCTAAACGAAAAGCATACCACATTCTCAGTAGGCTGGAAGATGTCGGGGGGGAACTCAATGCCTATACTACCAAAGAGGAGACCTGTGTGTATGCTTCTTACCTGAAGGAAGATTTCGAGAAAGCAATTGAGCTGATCAGCGATATTCTTTTTCATTCCACGTTCCCCGAGCGCGAACTGACAAAGGAAAAAGAGGTGATCATCGATGAGATCAACTCCTACAGGGACAACCCGGCAGAACTGATCTTTGATGAATTCGAAGAACTGGTCTTCAAAAACCAGCCCATTGGAAGAAATATCCTGGGTACTCCTTCCGTCATCAAGCGGTTCTCGAAAACCGATATCCTCCGGTTTATGCAGCAGAATTATCATACCGATCAAATGGTTTTCTGCTCAGTGGGTAACATCCCCTTCCCCAAAGTCAAACGGCTGTTTGAAAAATACTTCAGCCCTGTCGAAGCAAACCTGAGAAAATCAAAACGGATAAAGTTCACGGACTATCACCCGGAAAATAAAATCATCCGGAAAAGGACATACCAGTCCCATTGCATTATCGGAAACCTTGCCTACGACCTGAAGGATGAAAGAAGAATCGGATTATACCTTACGAATAACATCCTTGGCGGACAAGGATTGAACTCAAGACTTAACATGTCGTTACGGGAAAAGAACGGCTATGTATATAACGTTGAATCAAGCTATTCACCCTACGTTGATACGGGAGTGCTCAGCATCTATTTCGGAACTGACAAAAAAAACCTGGATAAGAGTATCCGGTTGGCATACAGGGAGTTCGATAAACTGAAAAATCAAAAACTCGGTTCCATGCAGCTGTCCAGGGCAAAAAAGCAGATGATCGGCCAGCTGGCCCGGGGTGCCGAAAGCCACGAAAGCCTGATGCTTAGCATGGCAAAAAATTACCTGGTCTACGGTACTGTGGATAGCATGGAGGAGATCGCCGCAAAAGTGAATTCGGTTTCGGCAAACCAGGTCCTCGAAATAGCCAACGACCTGTTTGATTTTGACCGGCTTTCAACGTTGATCTATACGTGATTTAGAACAGAGTTGCATTCTGGTTTCATAATCATTGTCATTCTGAATTAATTTCAGAATCTCTAACTGTTGAGTTTCGAGGATTAAAGATCCTGAAACGAGTTCAGGATGACAAGGGATATTATATAAAAAATCCCTTATTAACCTCTAACAATGCTAAACCTTGATCCCAACCTTGAACAATACATCCTCGATCACACTGATCCGGAAGGTAACGTGCTGGAAGATCTGAATCGCTATACGCATGTCAATATTCTGAATCCCAACATGTTATCCGGGCACCTCCAGGGGAAAATACTGGAGATAATCAGCCGTATGGTCCGACCAGCAAGGATCCTGGAAATCGGCACCTATACCGGCTATTCCGCCATCTGCCTGGCAAAGGGACTGCAGGAAGGAGGGGAACTGATCACCATCGATCTGAATGACGAACTTTCAGAGATCAACAATTCCTATTTTCAGAAAGCCGGTCTTGAGAACCGGATAAAGCTGCTCAATGGAGATGCCCTCACTCTGATCCCCGATCTCCCGGGACCATTTGACCTGGTCTATATCGATGGGGAAAAGACAGAATACGTTGCCTATTACCGGGTGGTTTTCGATAAGGTCAGACCGGGTGGTTATCTCCTTGCCGACAATGTGCTGTGGGGTGGAAAAATACTTGATCCGGAATCCGAAATGGATGAGAGCACAAAAGATATCCTTGCATTCAACGAACTGGTTACAAAGGATCCGAGGGTTATCAATGTTCTGTTACCGGTACGTGATGGATTGATGATCATGCAGAAAAAAGAGGGTATGAATATCGAATAATGAATAACGAGTATCCAATTTCGAAGTATAGTTATAACATAACTCTCCTATCACAACCTTAATACTTATCAATAATTCAATTTAACTTGTATTATAAAATCCTAAAATCATTATTATTACACAACCCCGGAGGAGTTGAAATACAATAGCCCCGGGTTTTAACCCGGGGTTCTGATGAGGTAAAGAAACCGGTTCAACTTCGCAGTTATCCAACCGGAAATCGTTTCATGAACCGATATCTAAAGAAGCCAATTAGAACCGCCAAAACCAGTACCCGTTAAGCGGGCCAAAGCCGCTAGACGGGTAATACATCATTAGATTAAAGGTCTCCCCTTAAAACCTGCCAGACCTGGATTCATCATGAGTACATCGATTCCACCATAAGGCGGACAGGCTTTCCTGGATCGATGGCTTTAATGCCCGTTGTTCGAATAACAACAAAAAAGGTCCGGCAGTAACCGGACCTTGCAGGTAAATTCAACAATTATCTGTTCCCTATTCTTCTTTTGTATTGGTCTGCACATCCATTTCCCCGGTAATTTCCTTTATCCGGATGGCATTTATCTCTTTTGAAACAGTCGTCAAACTCATCATGATCGTCTTATATTCCGGATATTTATTGTACTTTTCCCGCATTACATACATGATGTTCAGAACCGATTTCTGAAGGTTTTCACTGGTCTCAAAATCTTTCGGCGATTTGTTTTCCATGGTTACCATAACTATTATGCGTTCATTTAAATATAATCCAATTTTCAATAAAAAAGTGCACAAAGTTATAAAAAAAATGTGGTATAGTTTTTGTCTTTATGTCAATACTTCATTTTTATGCAACTGTTAAAAAGCGTTCAACAAATATTTTTATCAGATGAATACGAAAAAATTATTGATCATAGGCTTATTGATTATCTTCCCAATACTGAACTCAACAGCGGGAAACAGAATTGCTGTTTTTCCCCTGGGGAAGGATCACGCTGTAATGAGTATTCAACAGGACAGTGCTGAATACTATTACGTCAAGACCAAATCAACCACGCGTTTTTTCAGTGATATGGATAACCTGAGTTCGGTGATCCAGATGATCCCCGAGAATGTTGAAGTCCAGGTTTTCGAACCCTTTGGCGATTACTACTCTGCTTATTTTGACGGATCGTATGGATACCTTTTCATTTCGAAGGTGGACCCGGTAAATTTTGACCCGGAGATTTTTCAGGTTAAACCCGAGCCTCTTCCTGCAGAGCAGGATAAATATACCTTTCTGGTACAAAAATACGGGCAGGAGGATGCGGATCAGATCATCGCAAGGAAGATCTGGAAAGGAATGACCAAGGATATGATCCTCGATAGTTGGGGGAAACCCCGGCAAATCGACCGGTACATCGGGGCAACGAACGTCAAGGAGGAGTGGTATTACCGAAACCGGGTCCTGTTCATTCAAGATGGCAAACTGGTTGGGTGGAAATAGTGGAGTTTCTTTTAAGTAACCACAAATTCTTCTCATTCATACGTACCATTTCAGTTTCACAAAACTGTGGTTCAAGTAATATCGTATATCGGTTACGAGGCCCGTTTCGTAATTCGGTCCCGAAAAAACAAAAATCTACGATTTTGTATTTTTTCGAGGATCCTCGATTTTCTAAAGAAGCATAGCTTCTAAGAAAATCGGGATATTCGTCTGCCTGCCGTAGTCAGACGAAGCCTGCCCTGTGAAATTGCGGCATAGCCCCTCCTATTTTGCAGTATTTAACAGGGCGGGTAGGGTTACCTAGTTCGTTATGGTTCTGAAAATGGTCTGGAGATGTACGGTCCATGCAGTGTTTTCCCGTTAAAGAAGGGTTTTAGTTGGACCGATCATTTACTAATCGATATTTCCTAAAAACATGTTGCCACTACGTGGCTAATGAATCCCTAATCTGTTCCGATGAATTGAAATCCCCGATGGAGTTTTGTAAAAATCTGGATTAAACTTTTCAACAATAATCCAAGGCCGATGGCCTTGAATAACACCTGGCTCGTTCCGGTCAACGGTTGTCTTTCCCTTTGAGGTATTTCGGCAGTTTGACCGGTTTTTGAGATTTGCATACTTTGCTCCCCGCAAGCTAATGCACATTCCGGACCTGTTAATTATTGCTTACCAGTAGCATATTTGGGATTAACCCTGTTTCACAGGCCTGGATTGATAATCGCCCAAAGGGCTAAAATCAGCCTTTTACGATAGTTATCCCATAAACACTCGAAGAGTGTTAAACCGCCTCATAAGAATTGCGTAAGAAAACCGGGACGCAGGGTAGATCAAAAGATAAAATGCTGTTTGAGCCCTCCGATTAACTACTGTACTCTCCCCTTCAACCTTCCTTACCAAATTGAAAGCCTAAGGTTCATTTAGGGAAGACCATTTAAAACAAATAGTGGGCGAGTTCATTTTATCTGTGGCTGGAGAGTCCCTGGTTTTCAAGCAATTCTTATGCAGCGGAGATTTCTTTGGTAACTTTCTTCATCATTGGAAGAAAGTTACTCGTTCGCTTTGGGAGCGAACGATGAAATGGATGGTGGTTGGATGTGCTGTAAATATGGTTTCCCCTTATTTGTTTTGTGATCAATACAAATCGTTATTTATATCGTGCCCTCAAGCCGGGCAGGCTCTTACTTTTTCCTAATTGATGAAAAAGTAAGTAAAAAATCATAAAATGCAATTTGAATTGTATGATATCAAAGCAGTTTTCAAAGAACTTTTATTGACAACAGTCAAATCATAATTCCTCTGGTTCTAAGGCTTTGACTACTTCATGATACACCCTCTCAGACAAGGTTGCTGGAATAGCCAAAAGGGCTATGCCAACCTAGATATTTTCTTCACCTTGTTTTTTGCACACAAAATTTTTAGAGACCATTCTCTCACCCTTTGGGCGATTGGAGACAGGATATTTTTCAATAGCATGAATGGAATAGAAAATAAAAGCCCCGTGGATTTCATAAATTTAACGTAAGCTGCGCATTCTCCCGGTCATTCTCCTCTTCCAGGTTCGAGACCGTCAGTCCAAGCAGGCGGATTTTTTTTTCGGACAGATCGGTCTTTTTCAGGATCTCTTTTGATATTTTCCGCAACGTATCCAATTCGCTAATCTCTTCAGTTACCGTCATGCTTCTGGTAATCTGCTGAAAATCAGAGAATTTTACTTTAAGGGTAAGCGTTCTCCCTGATCTGCCTGCTTTGGTGATTCTGCTGATCAATTCCTGTTCAATGGAATAGAGTTCTGATTCAATTTCATGTACTGTTTCGAGATCCTTTTCAAAGGTATATTCTGTTCCGATCGACTTCCTGATCCTCTCCGGATTAACCGGCCGGTTATCCACAGCCCTGGCAATATCATAAAAGTAGGATCCGTTCTTACCAAAAAGCCGGATCAGGTCTGCCTTATCCCACTTTTTCAGGTCGGCCCCTTTACGGATACCCAGTTCATGCATTTTCCCCGCTGTAACCCTGCCAATACCGAAGAACTTTTCAATTTCCAGTTCCTCAATAAATTTTTCCGCCTTCTCCGGAGGAATCACATAGAGTCCATCCGGTTTTTTCATATCCGAGGCAACTTTTGCCAGGAATTTGTTACAGGATACTCCTGCTGATGCCGTCAGTTGTGTTTCCTCTCTGATCCGCTTCTTGAGCTCCCTGGCGATCAGTGTTGCCGATGGGATTCCCTTTTTGTTGGAGGTAACATCGAGGAATGCCTCATCGAGTGAGAGCGGTTCCACCAGATCGGTATACTCCGCAAACAGGTTCCGGATCTGTTTTGAGATACTCGTATAGACATCAAACCGGTGTTTCACAATGACCAGGTCGGGGCATCGCTGACGTGCTATTTTTGTGGGCATAGCGGAATGGATACCGAATTTTCTTGCTTCATAACTCGCCGCTGCAACAACACCCCTGTCCGATTCTCCACCCACTACTACCGGTTTTCCCTTCAGGTCAGGGTTATCCCGCTGCTCAACGGATGCATAAAAAGCATCCATGTCGATGTGTATGATCTTTCGGTATTTTGGAGGGTCCGGTTCCATGAAGTACGAAAATAGTGATTATTGGAGAAAATGTCGTCGGTAGTCGTACCCCGAACTTCACATAGTGATCCCTTTGGGAGAAGTCGGGGCACGACTGGCATACAGGTCCCATAAATGGGTAAAATAATGGAAATCGAAAAGTTTCATCCCCCTGCCAGCACACTTGCCTTCCCACCCCCCTTCCCTGCCTCACTTTTCCCACGCTCAAGGGGGATAATATTCAATAAGCCCCGTCAGGCCTGCGGGACGTTATTATTTCTTAAATCTGGAGTACAGCCATTAAAATGGCTGCCTATTGCATTCCCCGCCTGTAGGACGGGCAGGCAGTCCCTATCGGGACGATTGTTTTTATCCATTAACGAATAACATTTAACCATTAACTCTTCACCTAACTCTGAACTCTGTACTCTTCCCGAAGGGATGCCTATGGCATAACTAATAACCTATCAACCTCTTTTACCGAGCACCCCCGCCCGAACAACTGAAGTCATTCAGTCGGGCGGGCAGCACCGAGTTAGTTTTCAATTCTCGGTTCTCAGTTAACCTATTTAACGTCTGGTATTTTGCGGTCCATGAATTGCTTTCCCGATGAATAGCATATTAGTTGGACCATATTATTTTTAGTTATACACTATCCCCGGGTTACGGTCACTAACGTTCCCTCACCCGGGGCTATTGATTATTATACCCCGCCGGGGTATTCTTTTCAATGTCACGAAGGTGGCATAGCCATACGCCCTTAGAGATCCTCCCATTGGGATTCCTTCGGAGCTATGTGGCTATGACAGATACCTGCCATCTGCAGGCGGGCTTTTGGCAAAACCATTTGAAACAATCAGACATTCGCAATCCTGAAGCAAATTCATTGGTCAGGACAGGTCCGAAATCCGAAATTTCTCTCCTCTCCATCTCAAAGTCACATAGTCACAAAGTCTCCCAGTCTTTTTCACTTCGTCTCTTCACCTCACCCTCATATGCCTTCTCCTGAAAAGCCATACGCCAACAAGGAAATAGAGCAGGGTAAGGAATACGATCGACAGGATCTCAGGCATGATATTCTCCATTCCCAGATCCATAACCAGTGTCTTCTTCAGGGCTGAAATGGCATGGGTGGGTGACATCAATCCCTGCAGGGAAATGGAATAGCCGGCAACAGAAAAAATCTCTTTCCCCTGTAACGGAAAGGCTGCACCGGTAAAAAACATGAACAGGAAGAGGGGAAAGTTCCCAACCACAAGGATCTCATTTACCGTTCTGGTAAATCCCGCGATGATCAGGCTGAAAGCAATGATCGACAAACAGGTCAGCAGGGCAACGATAAACAGGATGAACAGGGAACCGGTATAATTAAATCCCATCCATATCGCAATCATCAGCGTTATACACACCGACAGTATACCCACCGCTACCTGAACGACACTGATGCCCCCCAGGAGCCGGAAGGATCCCACCCGGGATAGCTTGAGCCTCAGGATGGTTTTGTTTTCCACTTCGGTAATGATGGCTATGGAAGCGGTGAACATTAACATGATGATGGATATGATCAGGATCCCCGGAATGTAGATATCGAATTCATCAATATCTCCGGAGATCCCCAGGCTGGTCTCCTTTATGGTAAAGGGTCTTTCACTCCCTGAAAGTGAAAAAGCAGTCCGGTCGATGATCTCACCCACCCAGACAGCGCTGATCATATAGTTAACACTGGTAAGGTCCCCGATGAATTCAACCTCGATTTTTTGTGACGAGCCGGTGCCAATCATGGAGTGTATCAGGGTTGAAAAATCGGGTGGAATAACGATCATCGCATCAGCCCGCCTGTTCTTCAACTGATCGATACCTGCCTGCCTGTCCGATTCTATTTTAATATCCAGCGGTATGGCGAGTGTATCCGTTTCCAGCGATTCCAGGGTCTCAAGGATCTGATCACCATAGTTGATCTGCTCTCCCTGAACCAGGATCCCTTCATCCTGGTTCAGAATGATAATATCGTATTCCGGCTGTTCGGATTCATTGATCAGGTAATAGATACCCACAAAAAAAGGAGCCATGGAGACGGTCAGCACCAGCATCCAGAAACTCCGGATCTGTTCCTTTACACTTTTTTTTATGACACTCAGCAATTTCACTGCCTTAGTTTCCTTCCCGTTAAATGAATGAACACATCCTCCAGTGTATTTTCCCTCATGGTCATTTCCCGGATCATGAATCCATGGGATTTTATCTTCCCGGTAACCTGTGTGACCTTTTTGATGATCTCTTTTGACTGCACAAACAGGATATGATTGCTGAAGGTCACTGCACAGCCAATGCTTTCCAGATCGGCTATGAGCTCACTGGTGTTTCCCGGGATCTCCTCGAAGGTAAATTCAAGGAGATCACCCTCCCCGACTGATCTTTTCAGGTTATCCGGTGTATCCAGCAGGAGCAATTTCCCATAATCAATGATGGCTACACGATCCGACAGGCGGTCTGCCTCATCCATATTATGGGTTGTAAGAATAATGGTTTTCTCCCCGGTCATGCTTTTAATAAAATCCCTTACCAGGATGCGGCTTTGGGGATCAAGTCCTGCTTCAGGCTCATCCAGGATAAGGATATCCGGATCATGCACCAGGGCAAGCGAGATGCTCAGTCGCCGTTTCATCCCCCCGGACAGGTTTTTTGCCAGCACATTTGCCTTCTCTTCCAACCCCATAAAACCAAGCAACCGATCAGACATTGTACGGGCTGTCCTGTGTTCCACATCATACATTTCTGCCATAAAGATCAACTGTTCCCGGCAGGTTAGCTTGGGCCAGAAAACATTTTCCTGCGGACAAATTCCCAGCCGGCTTTTTATATCCTTCCCGACAGCCGATAATCCATTCCCAAAAAGTACTTTACCGGAGGTCGGAGGGATCAGTCCACAGATCATGTTTATTGTAGTGGTTTTTCCGGCTCCGTTTGGACCCAGGAAACCCAGGATCTCCCCTTTAAAAACATTCAGGGAGAAATCATCCACGGCAACAAGATCACCAAAGTTTTTCTTCAGATTCCGTACACTGATCTCTATATGTTCATTCTCTGTGTCCATAACCTGATCTTCAAAATTAGTCAAAAGGATAATAAATCCGGTTAAATTTAAATTGCCAGTTGATTAATTTTTATATTTTGATGCTAAAATCACTTATCTTTTTTGCAGCTTCGTACTCCGTAGCTGCATTAATAGCTGCGAAGGAGGAACCGAGGAACAAGTACCCCCGCCCGCCCGTCCGTCCGGGTCATCCGCCAGCCCGAAAGAATGATTCTTTCATTCTGGCGGGGGCGGGAACGACTGAAGTCATTCAGTAGGGAGGGCAACACCGAAGTAGTTCTCCGTTCTAAGTTAACCTATTTACTCTTCTTATCAACTTATCCCGGGATGCCTATGGCATAACTAATAACTTATCAACCTCTTTTACCCAGCACCGAGGACCAGTTACATTGTACCTCTCATGTCCCATTTCTCACTTCTCACTCACAACCCACTTCTCACTTCTCACCACTCACTTCTCTTCGTCGGCTAACGGAACATCCCTCAAAACAAGGGGGATTTTATTCTGCCAAAAGTCAGGATATGAAATGATAATTTTCACTACTTTAGATAACTTATTTACAGCAAAGGATTTTCGATATGGTTTCACCACTGTTTAACCACCTGCTGATTCCGTTTCTGATTGCTATTTTCCTGGCGATAAATATGGGAGGAAGTGGAACTGCCCCGGCATTTTCAGCCGCATTTGGCGCCAACGTCCTGAAAAAAAGTGTGATCCCCGGATTGTTCGGGATCTGTGTGTTCATCGGGGCACTTTTAGCTGGTAAAGCAACAGCAACGACCGTCGGGCAAGACCTGTTCCCTGCCGATAAGTTAAGCATTACCCTGGTTTCTATAATACTTTTATCGGTTGCACTGGCCCTGCTTGGAGCAAATCTTTTGGGTATTCCCCAATCGACCAGCCAGGCAACGGTACTTTCCGTTGCAGGATCAGCGGTTTATTTTCACCTGTTGAACACCGAAAAACTATTCACCGAGATCATCCCGACGTGGTTCATCCTGCCGGTGATATCCTTTCTGATCTGCTTTCTTGTCGGACGGTATGTTTACATCCCAATCCGTAAGACGGGCATTTTTACCTACCGAAACATCACAAAGCACCCGATTTTGAGGTATCTTATCATCATCATGGCATGCTACGTTGCATTTTCCATAGGAGCAAACAATGTGGCAAATGCCTCCGGTCCCATTGCATCGATGACCATCAATGAATTGAATATTCAGGACATAGAGAAAAACAGGATCCTGATTTTAATCCTTTCAACCCTTGTCATAGCACCCAGCTTTGGTATAGGCAGTTCTATTTTCGGACAGAAAATTGTCAAAAAAACCGGGAAAGGGATCTTTCTGTTTGGTCCCGTCGAAGCCGTTATCATCTCTTTTGTTACAGCCAGCCTGCTTCTTTTTGCCTCCATATGGAAGGGAATCCCTTCATCCCTGGTGCAGTTGAATACCGGTGCAATCATCGGGATCGGTGTTTCCAGGCTGGGCTTTAAGAACATTTTCAAGAAAACGGAGGTCAACCGGTTTTTCCTGATCTGGTTGATTGCTCCCCTGTTTGCTTTTTCATTCTCCCTTTTACTAACCTGGCTGGCTGACCGTTTTTCTCTACTCTGATTTTAAAACAACGGAAAACCATTCAGCATAGATAGCTGCAAAATAAACAAGTTGTAATTATTCAAATGGAAACAGAAAAATCACAGGAAAAATTACTGAAGCAGTCGGGCTATTCAGACAGGGCGATCCACTATTACCTGGAAAAGATACATGTCGGGACCATGAAAGACCCGGATGCATATTTTGCGTATACAGGCCCCTGCGGGGATACCATGGAGTTCTTTGTAGAAATTGAATCCGGAATCATCAGGCAGGTAAAGTTTCAGGCCATTGGATGTGCCGGTTCTTTTTCAGCCGGATCCGCCCTTGCTGAAATGTCTGCAGAAAGAACGGTGGAGGAAGCCCTAACCATTTCGGAAACCGATATTTATAATCACCTCGAGCATGTTCCCCAACCCAAGGTGCACTGCATTGCCCTGGCCCGGAAAACCTTTTCCATGGCGTTGGAGAAATATAAACATCAGGACAAAGAATAAGGACCCGGATGGAAAATATTGGTTTTTGTTCTGTTTGAATTTTTTAAAAAAATCGTATTTTTGCACCCAACTTTGCGGAAATAGCTCAGTTGGTAGAGCACGACCTTGCCAAGGTCGGGGTCGCGGGTTCGAGTCCCGTTTTCCGCTCAACAAAACAGACCGCCGTAAGGCGGTTTTATTATTTTTCAAAGGCCCCGTAAAGCTTGCTTTTAAGGGGCATTTTAAAATAAGAAAAAACATCCGCCAGGATGTCTGTTTTGTTGACATCCCCCGGCCGGGTCCGCGAGTCACGCTATCAAGCGTGACGAGCAATCCCGGTTGGTTGAATTCATCCCCCAGCTTTCCCACATGCCACCACACCCCCCTTCTCCAACACACAATCCAACTCACAAGGGGGATATTATATGGGAACCAACAGCTGATTTTCAGACAAATTCAACTATTTCATAAAAACCGAAATTGTATTAATTTTGCAGAGCACTTCGCCCGGGTGGTGGAACCGGTAAATGGAAGAAAAAAGTGTAATGGTTGAAGAAGTAGCTCCCACCACTCTGGAATTAACAGATGTTTTAATTTTAAGAATTAGTTCAGTAACAGATACAAGAATTGGATTTGCGCCCGGGTGGTGGAATTGGTAGACACGTTGGACTTAAAATCCAATGGCCCTGAACGGCCGTGCGGGTTCAAGTCCCGCCCCGGGTACAACAAGGCTAATCTTAATGATTAGCCTTTCTTTTTATTGTATGTAGCTCTATTAGAGCGTAATATATATGTATGAAATAGCGAGAAAAACCGGGCCAACTTCGATGTTGTAAAACGGGAAATCCTTTCATGGACCGACGATTTGCCATACGTTTATTACGTCATTATCCGTCAGACGTATACCCTTCATGTTTGGATTGAATAATAATAACTCGATACCCGTATCATAAATTTGAAAACAATCCTATGCGCGAGACTGTTAGTGCTTTGTTTTATAACGTTCAACGACAACCGTACTGCGAAACGATTTTCGTAACCCAACGCCG
>Ga0315553_10002893_pt1 | contig 13575 bp, 14 predicted proteins | sample SalMarSW160140MG_FD_203099 | JGI IMG/M metagenome (GOLD analysis project Ga0315553, IMG submission 203099) | Salt marsh sediment microbial communities from the Plum Island Ecosystem LTER, Massachusetts, United States - Salt Marsh Sediment SW1601-40 ... | reverse complement strand
TCCAATACATCCTCGTAGTTGTCCATGCTTATGAAGGGAAACAAAAACCCCGGCCCGCTCTCTCATTTCCGGGGTTAACCTCCTTAGCCTGGGTTTTTTACCCTCCCGAATATAGCTTTCCACAGTCTTCTTAGCCAGTTTTACAACAGGATGAAGTCCCCTTGCCATAAAACACCTCCCTTACCTTACCTTACCTTGCCTTACCTTGCCTTGCCTTACCTTGCCTTACCTTACCTTGCCTTGCCTTACCTTGCCTTACCTTGCCTTACCTTGCCTTACCTCCCCCCAGAAGGGAGAGGGCCAAGATAAGGGTGCTAACTTGCCTTGAAGCCTCTCCTATGTCCGGAAGTTAAGCTCAACCCCGCAGAATTTACACCTGGAGCCATCCAGCCCAACTACCTCCGCATCATAGCCAATTCGACGAACGACCAATTTTCCACAAGAATAACACACGGTATTTTCATACTCGTGCCCCGGCACATTGCCCAGGTAGACAAATTTCAAACCTGCTTCTTTCCCAATCTGATAAGCCCTTTCCAAAGTGGATAGTGGTGTAGCCGACAGGTGGTCGAATTCGTGCAGGGGATGGAAACGAGTTACGTGCCAGGGAGTGAGCTCACCCAGGTTATCTCGAATCCAGGTAGCAATGTTCTTAAGCTGCTCATCGTCGTCGTTCATCGTAGGAATGATATTGGATACCACCTCGACATGCATATGCCATTTCTCTTTGGCTCGCCTAGCTACATCCAGAATACCCTGCCACTGAGGAATCCTGGCTAACTGCCGATAAAACCCGTCGGTAAAGCCTTTGATATCCACCCTCCACGCATCAAGCCAGGGCCCTATTGTATCCAGAGCCTCAGGCGTGGCATAGCCATTGGTTACATACACAGTATACAGATTATTTTCTTTGGCCAGCCTGGCTGAGTCCAGCGTATATTCAAACCAAATCGTGGGCTCATTGTAGGTCCAGGCAATGCCCTGGCAATTATATCTCCGGGCTAGCTCTATCTCTTTTTCTGGGATTACTTGCTGGGAACCTCGCGGGATATCCACACAGGAGATCTCCCAGTTCTGACATCCCTTGCAGTGGAAATTACATCCCCAGGTGCCCAAAGAGAGAGCATAGGTACCCGGAAAGAAATGAAAAAGAGGTTTTTTCTCGATATGGTCGGGAGCAATCGAGGACACCTCGGCGTAATTCATGTTGTACAGCGTGCCGTCCCGATTGATACGCATACGGCAAACGCCGAGCTTGCCGGGATTAATAAGGCACCGCCACTGGCATACATGACACCTCACCCTGCCACCGGGAACCTTATCATAGAGCATCGCCTCCCTTTCCATCCCCTATCATTATACCACCACAGTCTAACCCAACGTAAACATAGCCCCGTGTATAGCTCAACATGAAGTTATCACTTCAACGAAAAGGTACCAAAAAGACCAATGCGAGGGATAAATCTCCGTCCAAACATTAGAACTACTCGAGATACACCCTGGTTAGGTCAGGAATACCCAGGGGACTGAGTTGATAGTCTTTGACATAGGGCTCTACCAGAATATAGCTGGAGCCATGAAACAGGGGGAGACAAGGAGCGTCACCAACCACCAGTTGCTCAGCCTGCTGGTACATATTGAGGCGGGCAATCTCATCCTGTTCTATAGCTGCCTGGTCAAGTAGAGTGTTCAGGGTGGGGTTGCTGTAATCGGAGATGTTAACTTCGCTTCCGGTACGAAAGAGTACATCCAGGAAATTATGTGGGTCGGGGTAGTCGGCTACCCAGCCCATCACGAACATCTCATCCTTTTCTTGTTTCAGGTTATAAAGGAAATTCTCCGGTTCCAGTTGCCTCACCGATATTTCCACGCCCAGGTTTTGCTGCCACTCCTGGATGATGGCGCCCAGATAACCAGAAATGCCATTACCATAGCCGTCAACAGTCAGGGTAATTGGGGGCAAATTCGAGGCATCTCCGTAGCTCGAATTGGCGATAAGCCCTATTGCTTCTTCTATATCATAGTCTAGTCCTTCGAGAACCTCGTTATAGCCGGGCATACCCGGAGGTAGAATACCATCAGCTTCATTTACCATATCCCTCAATATCACCTCAGAGATACGCTCTTTATCCACAGCATGACAGAAGGCACGACGGACGTTAACGTCGTCGAAGGGTGGTTGCGCGGTGTTGAAGCCAATATAATAGACACTAAGTTCGGGGGTCACGGCTAACTCGGGATAAAATGGGCCAGTCTCATCACGCGCTAGGTCAATGTAGGGCAAGTAGACAGAAACGACATCAATTTGCCCTGTTTCGTACAGGGCCATGGGCGGACCGTACAGAAAGTAGTGGACCTGTTCCAACTTAGCCAGTTCACCGTAATAAGTCTGATTACGCTCTAAGATCAACCACTGGCCTCTTTGCCATTCCTTCAGTCTAAATGGTCCTGTCCCGTCTGGCTCCCACCACCAGTCCTCCCCAGACTCTACATTATCCCTATCGACCACAAAGGCGGTAGGATAAGCTAGCTTGCTCAGGAAGTAAGCTTTGGGGGCATCAATGGTAACCTGAAGAGTATAGTCGTCAGTGACCTCAACTCCGGAGATTTCTCCAGTTTCCCCTGCCAGTATATCCTTGGCGCCAACAATATCGCCCAGATACGTAGCTGCAGTACCGGAGCCAGTATCAGGGTCACAAGCTCGCTCCCAGGAATATTTGAAATCGTCGGCTTTGACATTTCTGCCGTTATGGAATTTGACGCTCTGGCTTAGGTGGAAGGTATATGTTTTGTTATCAGAGCTAAGTTCCCAGCTCTCAGCAATATCAGGCACTATGTTCAACTCATGGTCAAGGCGAACCAAACCGGAAAAGATCTGCATTACGTAGTAATGAGAAGACATGTCCGCAGAAATCGCCGGGTCAAGTGTTACCGGACCGATATCCCAAAGGCGAAGGGTGTCTTCACTACCCCACCAAGAACAACCAGTGAAGGCGGAAAGAAACAAGATAAAAATGAGCGAGAGGAATACTATACACCGACTTCCTTTGCTGTGAAAATATCTCAGTTTCATCGACCTGCTAATATCCGGATTCCTTACTTGACCTGGAACAAGTTTAATATTTCTTTACCAGATGACAATAATCCGCGCTATGGTGTCATCATAGTCAGGCTCAACCATATGCTGGCCCGGCGGAGGTACTACGCATTCGTAATAACGCCGGCCAATTTCAGGCTCTACGTCCCAATCAAACTGTGGTTCAATATAAACCAGGCCTCTGTCTGTGGTATCAAAGGCGATAATGGTATGCCCGTTTATTCCAAGATATTCAATAACTACATAGGCACACCGGATCCCCTCCTTAGCGGTGTTTGCCTTAACATTCGCAGCAAAATCAACGCAGATATACTCGTTTCTCAAGTATTCTTGCTCACTCGTCTCGTCTTGCTTCAGGAAAGCCTTCATTTCCTGATAGCTGGGATCTCTTAACACATAGTCGTATCCCGTGGTCAGCCTGGCGTAGTTGACCTGCAGGTTAGATAATGTATCTTCCAGAGATTCGATAAGTTCCTTTGATGCGTTTAACTCAATTTCAACAGTTGCTAATTCAGCTTGCATCGCCTGCAGTTCGTCATCTACCAGTAGTCGAGAGTTGTGTACCCTGTTCAGTTCATTCAACACCCAGGCCGTGGTGATAAGAGCTGCAATAGCCACTATTGCCAGGATAATAACAGCAGACCAGAATTTCCTATTGGGATTCCTCTCCATCATCACCATTGCCTTCAAACACTAATTTTAAGTTGGAAAATAGCTGAGCAGGTTCTTTTGAATTCCTCGCCATCTTCTCGAAAGGACATAAGTCTGTACCATCGTAGTTAGAGATATAAGGGACTATGCTCTTACTAGTGATGGTCACTCCCTGCCTTTTCAGCATATCAAGCGCTTCCTGGCTTGCTATGTCAGCATATACCGAGGTTATCCGGGCATGAAGGCAAAGCATAGCTACAGCCGAGCCTACGATTCGGTCAGCCAAAGCAGCATTATGTAAACCTTCTCCTATGCTCTGAACAGCCTGGAAAGGGGGGGCTACTCCACGTTCTTTGGAACTAAAAAGAACTCGCCCTGCCTTTACTATGACGAGATTCCATTGCTCTTCCTCTAAAAGAGAGCGAGCCAACTCAATATCTTCCATATCACTCGGCATAGCGTTTCAAACAGCGACTAGACCCTGAGAGGAATATCAAGCTGGTATTCCATACTACCCAAACCAAGCTCCTGAGCAGTTTTTATTTGGATCAGGCTATCCGTATTATGTATCTTGCCCAGTATATCGGTAGAGTTGATACCGGCAAATTTCCCCGGGGGCTTGCTTTGAGCAATCAAGTCCAACGATGCCTTGTCAATAGCTACCACATCCGTGGAGGCAAAAATGCCAATATCGGGAACTACTGGTAAACCCGATGGCGTAACGCAGTCACACAATGGCGTTATATCCTGGACAAAATTGATAAAAGCCACTCTGGACTGAAATCGGCTTAAAGCACCGGCAGCAACGTGAGCCAGATAAACCTGAAACCTCTCTTTAGCCTGGGGAGGCAAGGAAAAAACACCTTCAGGGCAAATATAAAGGCAATTATTACAATTCATGCATTTATCGTCATCACGTACCATTTTCTCTTCAAGCAAGGATAGAGCTTAAAATGCGCAACCTTCAATGCATTTTCCGCACCCTGTGCATTTAGATAGGTCGACGACACCGCGATTTACCCTATGTTGAGCTGCCTTTGAATCCTTGGTAACACAGCCCATAGCCACATTCTTGATAGAGCCGCCAAAGCCGGACAGTTCATGCCCCTTCAAATGAGTAAGTACTATCATAGAGTCGGCGTGGAGAATCCCCCTGGCTACCTTTATCTTATCTAAAGAGCAATTCGAAACCCGCCTTGAGATATCTACAAACTCTTCGTCATAGCCTTTCTCTCCATCAGCGATAACCACGGGCGCTCCCAACGATTCCTCGGTGAAGCCATTTCGGGCTGCTGTAGCCAGGTATTGGCTGGCTGTGAATCTCCCCATGGGATAAAGATTAGTGGTATCCGTGACAAACGGTTTTCCTCCGGCTTCCTTAATCAGATCACATGCCCGGCGCACTATCGGCGGACGCAGGTAAGCACTGCTTCCGTATTCCCCCATGTGTACTTTCACCGCTACAGAATCACCCTCAGAGATAACATTAGCTACTTTAGAAAAGAGAGTCCTCAGCCCTCTAAGGAAAGCAGTACTCCTATCATAAGGGGAAAAGAAAACCTCGCTTCTTTCACTAGTATTCATGATGCTCAATTCGTTACTAGTATAGCTCAGAAACTGGGGCGTAGTAAATTTCGTATTTGAAGGATACTCATTTCGTTATTTGCAATTAAATTTAGAACAAATTACTAGCTTTCAGGCTTAAGTAACTACTATCGCAGACAATAATATGGTCCAGGACATCAATGCCTATGATTTCCCCAGCTTTAGCCAGCCTTTTGGTTAGCTCAACGTCCTCTTTGGATGGCTCGGGGTCACCCGAAGGATGATTGTGTACAAAAATCACCGAAGCGGCGGAGGAAGAGATCGCTTCTTTAAACACCTCACGGGGATGAACGATGCTCGTATCAAGGCTTCCTATGGAAACTTGCTTCCAACTTATTAATCTGTTTCTAGTATCTAGGCAAATTACCCAAAAATGTTCCTTCTTCTTGCCTTTCAACTTACTCCTCATCACGGCAGCCACATCCCCCGGAGACTTAAGCACCTGCTGGGGTTTCTCACCGACATCGGCCTCCAATCTCTTACTCAATTCAAGAGCAGCTTTAATCTGCGCCGCCTTGGCTGGCCCAATACCTTTCGTTTGAGTCAACTCCTCTAAAGAAGCATTGGCAACACCTTTGAGGCCGCCAAATCGGCTTATCAACTTCTGGCTAGTCACCATAACTGACTCATCTTTAATCCCCCTACCCAGGATTAAAGCTAAAACTTCCTGGGCAGAAAGAGCTTCACTGCCCAGCTTGAACAGCCTTTCCCTGGGGCGTTCACTGAGAGGTAAGTCGTGAACAGTAAAGGATTCCCTCATAGATTATCCTATATTGTTGATTTCTTAGACGACCTTCGCCAGAACCACAAAGCCAGTGCCGTAGCTATTATCGCTAATACAGCAATCTCGGACGCACCAGATTGCCCGTCTTCGCTGGCAATGACAGCATAGGACGTCAGTGTTGCTCGCCACCCAGCATCAAGACCATCTATATCAAACCTATAGACCTCGGTCAAAGCTTCATCGTAGGTACTACCCTCTTTTAAAATAGCCAATAAATCGAGCATACTGTCTTGCCCATAATTATCCAGAAGGTATTCTACAAGGCTATAGCTCTGAGCATACGAAAGGCTAGCTTTTTCAGAGTAAGCAGAAAAGGGACTACACAGACTGCGCACTGAAATAAGTTCGTCTTTCAAAATAGCCTCTTCCAAGTAGGAGCGCAGAACAGGGTCAAGCTCGCCCTCGTTATGCATAGCTAATCCTTCGTCAAGCCAGAGAGGAAGTTGCCCATAGGGGCTAAAAGTAGCCTGATGAACAACGAGATGTGTGAGCTCGTGAACCAGAGCTTTCTTGCCCCAATCAAGTTCGCCCGGGGTAATACCAATAGCAATTGTACTAAATGCAGTAAAGGCAACTCCGCCAGTCCATTCCTGCGGAAAAATCATAGCCCCCTTTAAATCATTGTCGGAGGCATATATATATATATTGATGGGCCTCTCCGGATAGGTGCCAATATCCTGGGTCAACCTGGCAAGTCCTTCCTCGCAAGTATCCATTAGTTCCCGGGCGAAGGAATCACTACCTTCGTACCAGAAAAGGGACATCTCACTGCCCTGAGGTGCGGTGCTAGTCAAGCTCTGCCAAAGATAGCGATCATCATCGAAATTCATTATGTCGGGGGAGGTCTCAAATCTGTTCCCGTCAGTATCCTCAATCATCCACCAGTATATGACTTCAGCCCCAGGGGGTAATCCCGCATTTCTCATATCCCATACCCAGTTAGCCTCTACCATGCTTGCGGGAGTAAAATCAGCCCAGCCTTCACTGATAACTTCAGCGTAGTTCATCCTATCCACCAGGTAATAAAGACGAACATCAACAATATCAACATAGCTTTCAGCCTCAATAGTGAACACAGCCTGGTTTGGGAAATTTATATCCACATCCATATCTATAACTACAATACCATCCACGGCTGCGACAGCGGAGGGGCTGAAAAGTAAGAAAAGTGCTGAAGTTATTAAGATGATGCGTTTAATCATTTTCCTACTTGAGATCTAAGGTAGTTAGTAATAAATCCATCCAGTTCTCCATCCAATACCGCTTCGGCATTATGAACCTCATAATCTGTACGGTGATCCTTCACCATTTTGTAGGGGTGAAGGACATAACTTCGAATTTGATTTCCCCAACCCGCTTCAATACGGTCGCCTTTTAGCCTGGCTCTCTCAGCCTCTTTCTTCTCTCGATGAAGCTCAAGAAGGCGAGAATAAAGGATCTTCAAAGCGGCTTCCTTGTTTTGGTGCTGAGACCTCTGACCCTGGCAGGTAGCTACCAGTCCTGTAGGCAAGTGAGTTATTCTCACAGCGCTGCTTGTCTTCTGCATATGCTGCCCGCCAGGACCACTGGACCTGAAGGTATCTATTCTCAAGTCTTCCGGAGCTATTTTAATATCCACCATACCTTCAGCTTCAGGGAGGACTTCCACCAGGACAAAAGATGTGTGGCGGGCGTGGTCAGCATCAAATGGTGAAAGCCGCACTAACCTGTGTACCCCGTGCTCACCCTTTAGATACCCATAGACATAATCTCCCTTAATCTCCAGGATAGCGCTTTTAATGCCAGCCTCTTCGCCCGGGGAGACATCCAAGACTTCGGTTTTATAATTATGCCTCTCTGCCCACCTTAAGTACATCCTGAGCAACATATTTGCCCAATCCTGAGACTCTGTGCCACCAGCGCCAGCATGAAGAGCAACCATGGCATTTCGATTGTCGTAATCGCCAGTAAAAAGCTGTTGGCTCTCCAACTGGTCGAACCGAGAGCTCAGCTTCTTTAGCTCCCGTTTTATCTCTTCCTCAAGAGAGTGGTCTTCCTCCTCAATAGCCAGAACAATCATCTCCCGAAGGTCAATAACCCCCTTCTCCAGCTCGCGCCAAGTGTTTACTAGGTTCTTTTTAACCCCAAGCCGGCGCATAATGGCCTGAGCTTCAGCCGGGTCATTCCAAAAATCAGGTTGGGCTGACTCCGCCTCTATTCTGGCAATTTCCGTTACCTCGCCAGGGATGTCAAAGATGCACCATTATGTCTGAGATTTGGCGAAGTAAGGCTTCTATACTTTCCTTTTCTTCTTGCATTTGAAATACTCCTTAACCGAAGAACTACCTTTGGTGGCTTGGTATAGAGGTCAACAGTCCTCCAGCAGCGAGGTGAGCCAAGCGAGTGGGTTCAGGAAGCCTATAACCACGGCAGCAGTTTATCACCCACTGTAAAGCCGATGCTAGGTCGATTTTATGGCCCACGGAAACATATATCGGCTTCACTCCAGATTTAGTCCTTAACGCTGCTCCAATAAGCTCCCCACTATCAATCAGTTCTGCATAAGAACCAGCTTGTTCCGCCAGGGGCTGATGCTGACCACAAAGGATAGATTTCGCACAGCCTATAGTAGGTAAACCGAGACAAAGTCCCACATGTGAGGCAAGCCCCAGCCTCCTGGGATGGGCAATACCCTGGCCATCAATCAAAACAAGATCAGGAATATTGGATAGTTTTTCACAAGCATCGAGAATTAGGGGACTTTCTCGAAAAGACAATAGGCCAGGAATATAGGGCATTGTAATCTTACGTTGAGCTATCTCTATCTCGACTATGTTCAACTCAGGATAGCTGAGAACTACCACTGCTCCTCTTGCTACACCCTGAGCATCAGGAGAAGATATATCAATTCCGTTTTCAGTCACCACCCTTTTCGCCAGGCTCAATTGTATTTCCCTCGCTAGTGCACTGCTCACCTCCCATTCATGTAATTTGTGCACTTTCATACCTTGAATTATAAAGCATTCCAATTCAATAACAAACTCTTAAGTTGCTGATGTGCAGAATCATGGGTTCGTACCAGAAGCATCAGTTTGCTAAAAATGAACCTCCTTGTTATAATGACCAACGCAAGCAATCATTAGGTGCTGCAGTGATTATCTGCCTGATTACAAAAACAGCTTATATGCAGATATTATCTTATAGCTGCCCAGAGAACTATCGAGAAGACGTGTTATGGCCAAAGAAATCACCCATGATATAGAAGCCCTCGAGGTCGAAGCCGAAAAGATACTCGAAGAGGCAAGGACCAGAGCTAACCAAATCCTTCTCGAAGCCAGGGAAGAGGCCAAAAAAATACTATCCTCACAGTTACCCCTCGACGAGGTAAAAACCGAGTTTGACAATATTACAAATAAGGCCAGGGCAGAAGCCGATGAAAAGATCAAAGACTCCGAGAAGAAAGCTATTGAAATCGGCATCAACGCTGATAAAAAAGTGAAGGAGCTTACGGAGCTCGTGGTGAATATTGTCACGGGTAAAAGTTGACATGGTACCTCTGATCGTCAATACATCTGACCCTATGTCCAAAGTCAGGGTAGTTACTACCAAGGATTACTCCACCAAGACCCTCAAAACCCTTCATACAACTGGCGTGCTTCATATCGAGGAAAGTGAAGAACTAGAGCCTGTGGACAGGGAAGCCATTGAAGCGGAACGAAGAAAAATCGGTGAATTATTAACCGGCATTAACGAAATATTAGCTTACATACCGAAAGGAGAAGGAGTATCGCTGGGGGAGGACGTGGAAGTTATATATATCAGGCCATTCAACGAAGTTGACAACGAAGTGAGATTGCTATGTACCAAGCTCAGCAACATGCATCAAACAGCTACCAAGCTAAACAAGGATATTAAGGAACTAACAGAGCTAACCAGATATCTTGGCTCTCTTGATCTGCCGGCTAGTATTAGATTGCACGATTTCAATTTCTCTGGAAGTTATCTTTTTTCTCGGGTCTTCATGTTTCCAAGCGAGTTATTTGAAACTGCATACGCTAAACTTCAAGATTACATTCTTGAGAGCATTGCGGGTGCAATAGAAAACGAGACTGTCTTGTACGCTATTGCCAAAGCGGAAAATCAGGAAACTATAGAGTCTGCAGTCGAGGATGGGGGAGGCAGGATTTTACCGATACCAGGGGAAGATTTGACACTGAGAGAATTTCTTGAAGCAGCCGACAGTAATATTCACAGTCTTGAAGAAGAACTGGCAAAGCTTCATGCTGAGATTGAAAATAAAACCAGGGAGAATTTAGAAAAGCTCGTCCTTTTCAGGGAAGCATTATCAGCCGAAACGGAAAGGCTGGCAGTTCTAGAAAAAGCTTGCGAGGCAAAATATGTCACGTTAATCGAAGGGTGGATTCCAGAGAGTAATGTCGAAACTACAATCGCTGAACTCAGAGAGAAAGTAGGCTATGTGTTCATTGACACCAGAAAGCCAGAGCAGGCAGAGGAGCCCCCTACCAAGACGCGGAATGCTACTGCGGTTAAGCCGTTCGAGGTCATTGTGAACTTGTTTGGCACCCCAAAATACAGGGAATGGGACCCCACTCCCATAACAGCATACTTCTTTGCCATTTTTTTTGGCATTATGCTGGGCGACGTAGTGTACGCTGCCCTCCTCATACTATTTGCCAGGCTTGGCCTGCGCCTCCTGGTAGATGATCCCAAAACTGAAGGTTTCAAGCTATTCCAGAGGATAATTTACATAAGTAGTGGTGTTGGTTTGGTTGTTGGTCTGCTTACGGGAAGCTATTTGGGCAACTTCTACCAGTTCTTTGGAATCGAGAGCCTGATACTGTCTCAAGGAATTCATGCAATTTTTTCAGACCCTGTACGATTCATACAATTCTCAATAGTAATGGGTCTGGTTCACGTAAACATAGCCCACCTCCTGGCACTTATCAAAGGAATAAAGGAGGGACAGAAAGCGGTAGTGCCCAACAAAGTCGGGCTATTTATGCTTCAAATCGGTGCCATACCCTTGATTATGGTTTACATACTTGGTTTTGATATCCCCTGGTTAACCGGGCAAATACCGATCATACTGATGTCTGCTGCAATTACAGGATTAGTATTAATTATCGCCTCCTCCCTGATGGAGAAGGGCGCTTTCCTGGGCGGTATCTTCTGGCTCTTTGATGTCACCGGTATACTGGGCGATGTTATGTCATATGCCAGGCTGGCAGGTGTCGGGCTGGCTACATATTACCTGGCATACTGCTTTAACCTGATTGCAGAATTATTACGCGGAATGATGCCTGCCGGAATAGTCCAGATTGTCCTTGGCACTTTAATATTTATATTAGTTCTGCTGCTTGGACATGTTCTGAATTTAGCCCTCAGCACCATAACCTGCTTTGTGCACTCTCTAAGGCTATGTTTTGTGGAGTTCTTGTTCAAGTTCTTTGAAGGAGGCGGCCGGGCATACAGCCCGTTTCGGTTGAAGGGTCGACCTGTATTTGTCAAAGTGTGAACGCAGTTAAAAAATACATAATTGACGGAGGTGTAAGATGCTAATCAGCCCCGAATCCCTGGCAGTCATCGGAGGCGCAATAGCTCTAGCCGGAGGCCTGTCCGGCTCAGCCATAGGCATCGGTATCGCTGGCTCGGCTGGAGCAGCTACGCTGTCCGAGGAACCCGGACAGCTCAGGAATGTCATCCTCCTGGCATCGCTGCCGATGACTCAGACCTTCTATGGTCTCATAACATTGATACTTATCCTAACAACGGTAATTCCTAACCTCAGCACTATGACTAATGGTGAGGGCATGGGTTTCGCCGTATTGGGCATTGGTGTCATAACTGCCGCTGCTGAAGCGTTCTCAGGGGCGTACCAGGGCTCTGTGTGCGCTTCGGGTATCTCGCTTTTACCCAAGACAAAGGGGCGGATATTGACTAACGCCATGATGTTAGCCGTGTTCGTCGAACTCATAGGCGTGCTGGGACTTGTATTCGCCATAATGGCACTGGCCCTGCTAGGACTTTTTTAAGGAATCTGTAATGGAAAAAATAAGCGAAGCCGTTGTCGGTAGAGTCAAGCTGGACGCTCAGAAAACAGTAAAAGAAGCTGAGGAGAAAGCGCAAGAGGAAATACAAAAGGCTAAAAAGCAAAGGGAAGTAAGGTTCGAGGAAGAGAGAGGTAGGATGTTAGGAGAGGCAGAAGAGGAAGTTGCCAGAATTTTGGCTCAAGCCTCTATCAAAGCGCGACAACAGCTATCGAGTGCGAAAGCTGATGCAATCTCCAAAATAATTGACGGGGCGCGGAAGGAATTGTCCCAAGTTTCTAGCGAAACCCATTTGCTTAACTTAATCAGGGAAGCTATGGAGGGGCTCAGCGTGGACAAAGGCAGAATTTACGTTTCTCCAAAAGATGCAAGCAATGTAAAAAATTTCCTTAAAGCGGATAAGGAATTATCCGGTAAGATAGTAGAGGTCAGGGAATCCAATATCCTAGGTGGAGTTATAGCCGAGGATATCGAGGGAAAGCTCAGGATAGATAACACTTACGAAACCAGGCTCGAGATGCTATTACCGCAGTTGCTGCCCAAGATAAGCAAGGAACTCTTTGAAGCTCCCTAAAGGAATATCGTGCTTAGTCCGAAATACGCATTTATATCAGCTTGCCTGAAAGGAGAGGAGCCCAAAACTGTCAACTCCGAACATATAGATAAAATGATGACAGCGCCCAACCTCCAGGATGCGCTGGCAACCATCAGAGAGACCGATATAGGAAGCTATCTGGAGGAATTGCCTGTTAAGAATTTTGATTATCTAGATGAATGCTTATGGGGTTATCTTACGCAGCGCATCCGATATATAGAATCTTTTGAGTTCCTGCCCAAAGAGATACCTAAGGTATCCGGAGCATATGTGGTGAAGTATGATGTCTCGAATATCAAAGCTGTTCTACAAGGCATATCGGATGGTAAAAAACCCAGTATGATACCCGTCGGGATTATCCATAATAATGCATTGCTAGACGAACTTTCTAACGCTGAGGATGTTGATGACATCATCCAGCTACTCATCCAGTGCAAACTGGGAGATTACGTACCTGCCCTGGAACAATATAAAACAGATAAAAGCGCAAAGTCGAAGCTCCTTGTTGAGGCTAACTTAGACGGTGAGTATTATAAAAGCATATTAAACATGGCAAGAAGAATAAAAGATGGCTCTGTACTTACCCAAGCCTTTGGTTTGGTAATAGACTTAACAAACCTGCAAATTGCCTCGAGAGCTATAATAAAAGGTATAGGATCCGATGCTGCTGAATTTGTTATTGCCGGCGGCTATAGGATTACAGACAAAACCATTAGAGAATTACTATCCCTTAAGATGACCGACGTACCTGCTAGGCTGCAGGATGCCCAATATCAGGATATAGCAAATGAAGTAT
>Ga0315553_10002892_pt1 | contig 13575 bp, 9 predicted proteins | sample SalMarSW160140MG_FD_203099 | JGI IMG/M metagenome (GOLD analysis project Ga0315553, IMG submission 203099) | Salt marsh sediment microbial communities from the Plum Island Ecosystem LTER, Massachusetts, United States - Salt Marsh Sediment SW1601-40 ... | reverse complement strand
GACCTCTACGTACCGAACGCGACGACACTACCTGCGAAACGCTACTATAGAAGGATGAAGACGATCTGGCCGAGTCGTTTTGCCCCAAATCTTGCACCAGCTGTTCCGACTTGCCGGACCTGGCAGTGCTGGTCGCAGTTCGGCCTCGTCTCCCTGACCAGATTCGCGCAGCGATCTTGTCGTTAGCCAGCCTCTCCCGGTGATCCCGTGCGTTGATGGGTGCCCTGGTGGGTTCATCCATGGCATCGATTCGTCACCGGGCAGCACTGCCCCAGTCTGGTCCCGGAGGTCCGGAAATCAGGCTGTCACCTGAATTGCGAAGGCCGTGCGGGCCATTGTGGCCGCCAGCCAGGTAGAGCCACGGAAATCTGGGCCTGATCGGTAGGAGTAAGGCCGAAATATCTAGGTATCGCCATCCTAAGAGTCTCCTAGACTCGTTCTCTTAGCAATCAGTGAATCCGTTGCCATTAGCCGTACTGCGCTTTCGCGGGCTCGTTGGCGATTCTCAGACACCTGAACCAATGAGTCGCATTAAGCTTGATTTTATAGGCTTTGGTGAGGAGGTCTCAAAGCTGAATCTTGCCTACGACAAAGTCCGCGAAGTTATCTTTGCTGATGAGTGCGCACCCATTCACGGCGGCGCGATTCGAGGGGGGAAGGCCAGCTTTCTAGAAGTAACACCTCACCGATACACAGATTCTCTAGCGACTGCAAAAGGAGCACAGTCCGGTCTCGCCGCATCGTCGCATAGTGAAGCGTTCTTCGAATGGCTCGATCATGGTTGAATTCGAATTGTGCGCCGCTTGCCACTGGGCAAATCCACTTCTAGACCGGCGATAAGTGTGTCACCGTGGCAAGTTGACTTCTCTTTATCGATTGTAACCGAATACTCGGTATTGCTGTCGATGGTAAACCATTCGGGGAACTGATTGATGCGTGGGTAGTCGCGTGGCAAGTGCAAGTATGTTTTGTGCCGCGGCTGATCGAAGACGATTCGCCCGTGCCAGGGCTGCTGGCTAAAGAGAGTGATAAACAGCTCGCCATCCTGGCGAACCGCGCCGAGGGTAACGTCGTCTCGCCACGGTTGCAGTGTCACGCCTTGCTGTTTCATCAGGGCGTAGAGGATGGCCGTGCGAGCGAAATTGCCATCGCCGTGCCAGCCTTCGATGACACCGTCAGGGCGTTGGATGGCGAACATTCTACCGATCTCATGGTCAACCCAATTGACGGCCGATTCGTCATGCTCGCGGTTAAGCAGGTTAATGGCACCTTCGACACTATCGGCGATCGAGTCGGAGTCTTTTTGGTAGTCGCGAGAGTGCGCGTTGAGCATGGAGAGTGCGTGGCAAACCGCCTTTTGATAGCTCTTGGTGCCGTCGACCAGGTAAACAGCGTAGTAGCCGTTGTAGTTGTAACCCCAGGTGTCAGAGAGTCTCTTCTTGAGGACCTTGCCGGACCGTGGATTGATGACGTCGTACATCTGGCCGTCTGCATTGACGCCGACTTCTAAAATGCGGTCAAGCATCTCGTGCAGCGGTTGCTGATAGGCGCGTTTATTCGCGGGTCTGGCGAAATTGCAGGCCACATAGACCTCGGTGAGTCCGGAAATCAGTTCGCAGCCATGGTCTCGCAGTCTGAGCGCTTTCATGTCGCGCGTGGGGTGTTGATTGCCGAGCAGGTAGTAGTCAGCAATTCGGCAGGCGGCATCCAAATACTTTTCATCGGCTTGCATGAAGTAAAGTCGGCTGAGTGTTTGCATCATCTCGCCATTGACTTCGACATTGTCCGAAGGAAGTCGACCACCCGGCGTGTTGACGGGTGCATGTTCGAGAATACTGTGGATAATCCCCACCATGCGGTCGGACCAAGGGGATGGGCCAAGCCATTCGGTGATCGGCATCAGGCCGTCCTTGACATACTCCGAGCTTTCGAAGATCATCCGATCCAAGTCGGCGTCGTCATGGTAAAAGTCATGTTTGGAAAACGAGTAGGGGTCGACCAGGTTGTCCAATCGGGAGGTCAGCTTTTCTTCCGTCCGCAGCATCTCCAGCATGCGGCCTTCGAACATCTCACGGTCAGTCAGCGCGCAGGTAAGCACCATGAACGGATAATTGTCGGCGGCTGAGTCCTTGCCGTTCCAAATATCGCGGTCTTTCTGGAGATTGCGCGGAATCAGACCCGTTTCCGGATCGGCGTGATCCAGCCAGCCGACAACATAACGGTGGCAGCGTCGGAGTGCCTCAGCTGCCTGTCGGCCATTTTCGACGGCCTGCTGCCAGACATCGGTTGTCGGGACATCCGCGCGGGCGACACCAGTCAAAGATGCGAGGAGCAAAAGTAGCATTACTGTGGAAAACGTGTGCATCGGTGGCTTTCTAGCTATATTTTCGCGTAACTCTTCTGCCATAATTGCGGCCCTCCAGAAAGTAGCCGGATTCATAACAATTCGCGAAGTTTAAGGTGTCAACATGACCTGCACTAGTCGGGATCCTTCGCGCGCTCCTGTTCGAAGACTTTAATGAGTTTGTCCGTGATTTGAGGATGCTTTTTGGCCAGGTCGACCTCCTCATAGGGGTCCTGCTGAAGATTGTAGAGCTCCCACTCTTCGTCCTTTCTGCGGACAATCTTCCAATCGCCTTGTCGCAAGGCCTCCCACTTCCGGTCGTGGCGCCAGGTAAAATAGAACGTGCGTTCCCCAACAGTTTCAAGTTCGCCGGTGATCAACGGCCAGATATTCCGGCCGTCCCATTCGGGACGCTCGCTGAACTGCTGCCCCAACAGAGATGCAAATGTAGGCATCCAATCAACGACATGCACGGGCTCTTCAACTTTGCGGGCTTCCAATTCTTTCGGCCAATGAATCATAGCCGGAACGCGATAGCCACCTTCATAGAGTTGTGCCTTACTTCCTCGAAACGGAGCGTTGGAACTGAACTTGCTGAGCTTTGGATCGGGCGGCGGATATACGCCGCCTCGATGATAAACTTGAGCACCATTGTCTGAGAAAAAGAGTACCAACGTTTCTTCAAGCTGCCCTTGGCTTTTGAGAGCCTGCAACATTTGGCCAATTGCTGAGTCCATATGGGAAACTGCTGCGGCATACAGCCGCCTATCGGTAGACCGAAGATGTTGGTTCATGTCGCTCCACCTAGGGTCCTTTTCCACTAGTGGCGTGTGCACCGCATGGAACGGCACGTAGAAGAACCATCGCTCGCCGTTGTGCTGGCGAATCCACCGGACCGCTTCTTGGGCGATCAGATCCGTGGTGTGCGTTCCGTTTTCAAAGCCGTTGATGATTTGTTCGTCCCGATGCCAGGTGACTGAGAACGGAGTATTGAGACGATAGCGGTGATCGTACACACCGACAGCTCCGGCCAGGGATCCATAACTTGAATCAAACCCATAGTGATTCGGCCCCCACTCGGGCTTGGAACCAAGATGCCATTTACCTGCCATGCCCGTGGCGTATCCAAGCGTTTTCATCATGCTCGCCAGCGTCGGCGTCCCATAGGGTATTGCACGCTGGTTGCTGGCATTCATCGCCTGGGAACCAAAGCGACTCGGATAGCGCCCTGTGAGCAGAGCAACCCGCGTCGGGGTACACTCCGGTTGTACATAATGGCAATCGAACTCGACGCCACGTTGGGCAAGACGGTCGAGACTCGGCGTTCGCATCTCTGAATTATGGAAACCGACGTCATTCCACCCTAAGTCGTCGGCGACGATGATTAGGATGTTGGGAAACTGGGCTGTTGCTGCCGCCTGCTGAGCAAAACAACCAAAGCCAATCACAAACATAAGCACATCTAGAGCAACAATACATCGATTCTCCCAACGAGTACGTTCCGCATATACTTGTTGCTTGATCATGCTCTAGTCCATGATCATGCTCTAGTCCAATAGTTATCGATGGTTGACATGCTATGGATTCACTCCTCAAAGATGCTTAGACCATCCAAGGCTCGCGATGTGGGTAGTCGAGCAACCCGTTCGCTTCATCGTCGTCCACAAATCGTTCTTCCTCCGGATGCCATTGCAACTTGCGTCCCAGCTTCATGGCAATGTGCGTGATAATGCACACGGTGTTTGCTCGATGGGCAATCTCCACGCTAGCCACGGGGTCTTTCCGCGACTTCATGCACTCGAGGAAATTGCGCATGTGTGCGTCGCTTTCCTGCTTATCCACCACAATGCTAGGATCCAGAAGAGTCTTTGGCTCTGCTTCCATCAATCGAAGAGTAACATGAATCCAGCCCTCGTCACCTTCATATCTAACGCCTGGAGTACCCGTGCCCATCAACAACTTGATGCCGTTGGCGTAAACGGCTTCAGCATGAAACGTCGTGTGAACATTGAAGAGTCCCCGGCTGGGGAACTTGCCCTGCGCAATGACCTCAACCGGACCGGTGTCTTCCGTGCCCGTGCCCCATTGCGCCAGATCATTCATGTGAGCGCCCCATCCAGTGATCATGCCACGCGAGTAATCTTCGATTTGTAGCCAGCCCGGCCGTGAGAATCCCTTCTGTGGATGAACGCGGTCCTCGGTGTAACGTGCCACTTTGGCGGGGCCGAGCCACCTATCGTAATCGAGTGCATCCGGCACTGGCATCTTTCTGGATATGCCTTTTCCCTTATCTTCAGGCAAAACGACACGGACTGTGTGCACTTTTCCAATGCGACCGTCCAGAACAAATTGGCAGGCTTGTTTGAAGTACTTGGACGATCGATGTTGTGTGCCAGTCTGTAACACGCATTCATTGTCACGGACGGCCTTGACCAACTTTTGACCTTCAGCGATCGAGTAGGTCAACGGCTTCTGAATATAGATATCTTTGCCAGCCTGTGCTGCAGCGATTCCGTTGAGTGCATGCCAGTGATCAGGTGTAGAGATCGTCACTCCATCAATGTCATTGCGGTCGAGTAGTTCGCGATAATCGCTATATACCTTACAACCAAGCGGCTTGCCAAGTTTCTCAGTATAGAAATCGTCTACCAGCTGCTTTGCTAGTTCGGCCCGATTTGAATCCAAATCGCACACGGCCAAAACACGCGCCCCTACAGTAAGCCCCTGATTGAGACAATTCTGCATATCATCGCGACCCTGCCGGCCAACCCCGATGCAAGCTATGGCAAGTTCCTCACTAGGAGCTTGTTTTCCAAGCACTCTTGCAGGCACAAAGTATGGTGCCGCGATAACGCCGGTTGCGGTTTTCAACCAGTCCCGACGTGTCAATCGAATGTTTCGAGGCGTTCTTGACATCTCACGTGTCCCGTTAAGCGCTGAGCGAAACCCTGCCTCACGCGAGGCCACAGAAGTAGTCACACACTAGCTTTGCAAGTGTGTGACTACAAGGTTACCAAGTATACGAGTGGTTACAACGGCATTCTGATTAATCGCATGCTCCACAATAATCTGAATATCGCGATATGCGACACATTCGCATAATACAGACCGATGTCTCCAGTCATAGTCTACTCATCCGCAGCTGTCCAGCAGTTTGACATGTACTGCACAGTGATCACAGTGGGTAATATCTTCACCAGCCACAAACGCGATGCTACGTATGAGCTTGCCAGCTTGCACGACTTTTCCGATTCACGCTGCGTTTGCGGGAGACCACTTACTAAGAGGAGCACTGCACTCGGAATCCAACTAAGGTTAGAAACCGGTGAGTCTACTCTAAGCGACTGACGAGTCGACACTTTGGTCTGTGTAACTGTCCGAGACACCGGGTGAAGCGGCCAAATCGCGAAGTGATGATGGCCATCAGAAGTGAGCCGGCACGAAAATAAACGAAAAATATTCCAGTACATATCCCCTGGCCAGAACAAGACTTATGGTTATTTCTTTGGAGGATCTCCTGCGATTTGCCAAAGGCAAGCGACAAAATTAGTAGCGACTGGTCATTCACATTGTGAGGTTGATATGTACACGGAAGCCTGCTCTGCAAATGGCCTGAGGTTCATCTCGGTGGGATGTGCATCCGGCGGTCCTACGGGCCATTTGAATGAGACTGTTAATGCTTGCCGGGAATTTCAGGTCTTCATGGGCTGCTGGCAGTGGTTTCTTTTGTAACCATGTCACTCTCGTCTGGAAGATTAAGACTGTAGTCGTCGTGGAGCAATCCCCCAGAATGCAAAAGGACCGGCGACATCTTAGAAGGAAACTAGGGATGCGTCGTGGATACGTCGAGTGAAGAAACCAGAATCAATAGAATCACGAGACGAGTTCATGAGCATCTTCTCGCTCCATTCGAGAAGAATCTATTCCTTCATCATTACATTGGTCGTAAGTCCACAGGACGCGGACGAGGTCTTTCAGAATACCAGTCTCACTCTCTGGAAAAAGCACGACCATTACATTCCCACCGCAAGCTTTTGGGCTTGGGCTTGTCAGATTGCATACTACGAGGTCTTGAGATATCGGCGTTCCTGCAATCATAGGCTGGTGTTCTCGGACAAAGTCCTTGAACAGATTGCGGAGCGCATGCTTCCCTCGGAAGATAAGACTCTTCTTCGTGAGGAGGCCTTGAACGATTGTGTCGAAAGGCTCACGAGAGATGATCGTGAGTTGATCGAGTTGCGATATTTTCACGAAAAAGCGCCAAAGCAAATCGCGGCAATTCGCAACCGTTCAATACAGTCGGTCTACCGCGCATTGGGGCGTATCCACGATCAGCTTTACCGCTGTGTTTCCCAAGTTCTAGCGACTGATGGTGAATGATGGCTGACCACACAAACTGGAGATTGAAAGTTAGGGACGTGTTAGTCACCGCTGCGGCGGATGAAGCCACCGACGAACAGCTTGAGTTCCTGAACAACGCCCTTAACGACAATTCCGAAGCTCAAGATTACGTCTGTCACTTGCTGCAACAGATTGGAAACGTTCGTTGGGGGCCCCAGCAGAGTGCCAAGTTCCCAAATCCGGCCTTTCCGGTGTCAAGCACAGAGGACTGTGACAGCACAAATTCAGACGGACTGCATGAACGGCTGAAGGAAACGAAGCTGTATGCGAGATCCTCCGGTGATCCCATAGAACATGGAACGCTCTCCGAATCAGGCTGGAGGTTTACTTCCAGCCGTGTTCGTGTTTACGGTGCTGTGGGTGTCGCGGTTGCTACGTTATTGGTTGTCGCAGCCTATCTCTTGTTTAGCAGTGTGGAAGGACCACTCCCGGAAGATTCTTTAAACCATCTGGCAAAGCAATCGGCTCCTGAGGTGGAGAAGACGCCCCGCGCCGCACCCGAAGGTGCCCGTACTGAGCAGAGTGTAGCGCGTCTGACTCGCGTTTGGAAACCGAAGTGGGTCGAACCAGGTCAAGGACTGCATGACTGGAGTGCATTGGTTGTCGGACAGGTGCTGGAGGTGGATTCCGGCAGGGTCGAGATCTTCTTTGCTACCGGCGCACAACTCATCCTGGAAGGTCCCTTCCGTTTCGAGATCGCTGGCCCCAACCAGGGAAAGGTCCATTACGGTAACGTCGTCACGCGCATCAGCGAGGAGGCGCGCGGCTTTTCGCTGATTACGTCGGTTGGTGACGTAATCGATTATGGCACAGAGTTTGGACTGGAGGTTCGTCGCCAGGGAAGCGCCGACTTAGTCGTGTTTGATGGTGAAGTTGGATTTAAGTATCCGAACTTGCCGGCTGGCCACAAGTCTTCACTGGAACTAGGCAGTAAAGGTGAATTGCGATTAGTAGCTGGACAAGCTGCGCGTATCAAGAGTGACGGATCGACCGAACGAATCGTAGCAGTCGATTCGGCCCGGTTTCCTCGGGCGGCCGTGGATGACCTGCGGGCATCGCGACGACCGGTTGTCATTCGAGGCGTCACTGACAATATCCGCACTCCCGGTGCTGGGCCATTCTATGAAATCGTTCATGGAGGTTTGGCCGAAGACGTCCGCATGTACGTCGACCGAACTCATGAATGGAATGGCGTGGACGAGGGAGGTATGCCGTCATTTCTTCTTGGTGCCGACTACGTGCGCACTTTCAACGACGACAAGATCGTCGATCCGTTCGAAATGTACGTCGACGTGGCGGGTCCAGCCGATGTGTATCTTTTTGTGGATGATCGTAGCGGGCAGCCAGCCTGGCTTACTAAGCAATTCACCGACACCGGTCTGGACATCGGCGCGGACGAGGCGAGCTATCGCAGCTTGAATACTGGGCGGCTGATGAACAAGCATCAGACTACCACCGTCGGAACGGGTCGCAGTATCGATAGGATTTTCTCCGTCTGGAAGCAAACGATCGAGAAGCCAACCACGATTACACTCGGCTCTATCGGATCACATCTCTCAAGCATGTACGGTATCGCCGCCGTTCCACTCGCAGAGGCAGGCCAGACAAACTCTGGCCCAGAAATACACTAACAGCGAAATCACAGGCGAAGAGGCAACAGGTTTACACCAGGGTCTTGTTTCTACAGTTCTCTTTTCTTGGAGGGAGTGACTAATGAGTCGCAACAGATTGTTCTACTTTTTGTTTCTTGTGTGTGCGGTTGGCTTGGTCGTGGTTGAAGACGCGGTGGCGGCCACAACTTATAAAATCGACATCAACAGTAAACAGCTCAGTTCGAGTAGCTCGATCGCGTCTTACGTTACCGAACCTGGTTTCACTGGACTAGACCTCGCTGGCAACGCCAATGGCGACTCGGTTACCGTCGACGGTGTCACGTTTGAGATATTCGCCGTCGATGGTGGACATCGGTTTCGAGGAAGCGAAGCATCCCCTGATCCGAACGCTATCAACGCCGATTTTGTTTATGAAAATGGCGAGGACGCGGGGATGGGAGTGAAGTTGGGTGGTGCTGGAGACCTCCAGGTAGGCACCTGGGAAGTCGAGGTGTATATCTGGGATGCGAGCGAAGTTCTGGGTGATCACCAAATCAGTATTGAAGAGTTGGAAACTGCTGTTGATAACGTCTACAGTACAACCGTATCCCCAGTCGCGAGCGGGCCGGCGTTCACCTTTCAATTTGAGAGTGATGGTGTCACATCCTATCGACTTATTTCTAGGGAACACAACGAGGCAAACACCGTTCGCCTGAACGGTTTCACTTTGACCTTGGTGCCAGAGCCCTCGGCCTGTGTGCTGCTCACATTGGCGACGGTTGGAATGTTGGTCAACCCCGTGCGCAGAAAGCGAATGAGTTGATCTTGGAGAAGCCCACTTGACTTGAGAGCAGGTTTTTGTCGAGTCTTTCCGGGCCGTGAGGTCACGGGTACTTAAATGGAGTCCATCACTTTAGAAGCAGGGGCCCGAGGCGACAAAAAGTAGGGATGCAAACTTTTTGCAACTAAATAGGTCCGCAGAAAAAGGATGGTGGTCGAAACGCGGACGATGCCGCTATTGCAGGGCGATAGCAATCGCAGCACCTTCCCAATTCCGAGGACCTATTTAGTCAGTCATGTCGCCTTTTTGGTGACGGCTTTTACAAGTTGTTACTCATCAGTGCGGGCTTTGCGGCCCGCGCCGAAGTACGACTGGTACTGCAGAAGTTATGTTTAACGGAGACCTTGCGGCGCTGATCATCTATGACCGCGCACTGACCGGCTCGGAACGCGCTGGTGTGGAAGAGTACCTGTTTAATACCTTCGTCAACGTACCCGAGCCATCGGCACTAGTACTGACAGCAGTTGGGTTTATGGGAATCGTTTCATCTTTAAGGCGACGAACCAGAAAGTGATGAGATGGTATTTTCTGCGGTCGTCAGAGTCGACCGCCTAACTAACGTTCGTCCCCACCGTCATTGGTATGGCCTCGCTGGAGGTCACACCAATGATCTGGGGTCTTTCGACATCGTAAAGTCCGCTAAATAGATTGCGACCAAGGAACTCAAATAGATGTGCCCTTTGAAGCACAAAGCACCTTGCCAGAAGAATGCCAAGGCAAGAGTCTCGGCTGGTTTTACGCTTGTGGAACTGTTGGTAGTGATCGCCATCATCGGTGTTCTGATCGCACTGCTACTACCGGCCGTTCAGGCGGCTCGAGAGGCCGCTCGGCGGGCAGATTGTGCTAATAGATGTCGCCAAATTTGCCTCGCTACACATCTTCACCTGTCAACACGGCAGGAGTATCCACCGTCTTCTGGTGATCCCTTTCAAAAAGACACAATTAACATCCAGTTTAGCTTTCTGGCACTTATTCTACCTTACCACGAAGATACAGCGCTGCACAATCTGATTGATTTTACAAAGACATGGGATGATGGCGCCAACGACAAAGCTCGAAACACACCAGTACCTAATTTTAAATGTCCTTCGCACGAGCCGAGCGAAGTACTCTTTGTGCAACGTGGAAGTAGCTATGTTATTGAAGACTCTGACTTGGCAGCTCACTACTTTGCGGTCATGGGAGCAAAGCAATCTTGTCCCTCTCCTCCGGGAGACCCCTACACGATAGTCGCCCCGGTGAACACCACTTGTAGCGAAACGGGCGGGTATGCAACAAACGGCATCATGTATCCTAATAGTAAGACGCGTCCCAAGGATGTCACCGACGGAACGAGTAATACCTTCCTCATAGGCGAAATCTCTTGGAATGCTTATGGCAACAGGACTTGGTTTGTTGGCTCCATCCATACGAATCAAGAGTGGGCGTACTCGGGCAGGAACATTGCCTATCCAATGTACACAGCATCTCGTTTTAAGACATTGAATGACTTCTTCAACAGGACGAATCAAGCCTATCCCAACAACGACACAAGTTTTGGTTCCGCACATGTAGCGGGCACACATTTTGGATTTGCGGATGGCTCGGTGAGATATGTGTCTGAGAATGTAGACCTAGGCGTGCTGCGGGCACACGCTAGTCGCGCTGCCGGGGAAACTAGTGTGGAGTTTTGAATTTCACGTTTACGGGAAAAGTGTGAGAGGTGCCAACCAAAATGTTTACTCCCTTCAAAAGCCAACTTTGTATCAGCGCGATTGCCGTTGCATGGGTTGCTCTTGCGGGGTGCAGCGATTCGTCTCAACTAGAGACAGCAACTGTCTCCGGTACGGTGACACTCGACGGGAATCCTCTCTCGAAGGGGATCGTTACGTTTCAGCCCGAGTACGGGCGCGGCGCCACGGGATATATTCAAGCGGACGGATCGTATCTCCTTTCAACGTACAAATCGGGAGACGGGGCTATTGTGGGGGCTCACAAGATCGGAGTCATTTCCACCGAAATAGATCCCAATCAGGGGCCAGAGAGTGGAAGCAAATCGCTAGTGCCAACGATGTACGCGACGCCGGACGGTTCTGGCTTGTCGGCCGAGGTCCAGCCTGACCAAGAGAACCGAATCGATCTGAAATTGACCAGCAAGCAAGTGAAACAATAGCAGTCCAGGAGTTAGGTCCTCGCTGTGGGAGAGACCGAGTTGATATCGTCGCCTTGTTGAGGGAGCTTCTAATGAATTCTTCTGCCCGTCTGAGTGTATTTGCCATCTGTGTTATATCCAGCGCTCTGTTTGTGCCCTACCGTGTTTGTGCCACGCCGCTTGCTCCAGACGACTCGAGCCTTAGCGCAAGTCTACAACTCTACCTGCGAGCCGATATGGGTGCCTATACCAGCATCACCAAGAGTGGGACCGGTGGCGTTTCAGACGGCGAGATCACCGGCGGCACGTTGGCTGATGTGAATGAAACTGTGACCGGTTGGGAGGACCAGAGTTCGAACAACCGAGACGTCTTTCAACTAGGTGCGTCGACTCTTCAGCCGACCCTGCAACAGACCTCCCAAGGTGCCAGCGTATTGAGGTTCGACGGCGACGCCTGGTTCGAGAGGATCACAAGTGCCATTCCCTCCACAAGCGATACTTCCTACACCATCATCGCGGTGCTGGACGTCGACACATTTCCAGCAGGCCGAGGAACAATCTACGGCATGACGAACACGAGTAACACGAATCGGCCACACTATGTTTACGTTGGCAGCGCTGAGACCATGGGGCATTTCGAATTTCCTGCCACGCCATCATCGCCTGCTGATCTCCAGGTCCCTTTATCGTCGGAGATGTCGATCGCTAGCTTCGTACGAGACGGCAGTGGGGCAACGAATCAGTCCTGGACTATCTCGGCAGACGTCAATGGTAGTATGAGCAGTACGACGACGGCCGGGCCGACGGGAACCTATACGGGTTCTCAGCCTGATCGCTTTCGCATCGGATCGCGTCGAGCGACAAATGGTGCTGCCGAAGATACCTTTAACGGAGACCTCGCGGCGCTGATCATTTATGACCGCGCACTGACCGGCTCGGAACGTGCGGGTGTGGAAGAGTATCTCTTTAATTCGTTCATCGACGTTGTCGACATGCCCAAACCTCTTCTGCGCGTGAATCGGAACACTGGAGAAATAACGCTCGAAAACAGCTCCGATGCAACCGCCGCCCTGTCCATCCGAGGCTATTCCATCACTTCGACTCGTGGTGCCCTTGATCAATCCAATTGGAACTCCGTCGCAAACAATGGCGACGCCGGTAACGGAGGCTCAGTCGACCCCGATGACGACTGGACGATCCTCAGTGCGCCGGGAGTTTTCACCGATCTGAGTGAATACCAATTCGGCGGTGCGCCAGGTGACGGTGCGACAGTTGCCATTGGCGGCACTATCGATCTGAGCGATGGTGTCCGGACCTGGCTACCATCGCCATTCGAAGATGACTTGAGTATCGAAATTGCTTATGCCGATGGCTCCACAGAGTTCATCGATATTGTATATGAGGGCAACGGGGATGAATCACTGCTTCGCGGCGACCTGGATCACAACGGCAGTATCGGTCTGGAGGACTGGATCATCTTCAAGACAAACAACCGCACGGATATGAGTTCCTTGACGGTCGCCCAGTCGTATCTCCTTGGTGACCTCGATGGCGACCTGGATAGCGATATCAACGACTTCTTTCTCTTCTACGCCGATTACGAGGCCGCCAACGGAGAGGGAGCATTCGCCTCCATGCTGCAAAGCATACCTGAGCCTTCGAGCGCAGCTCTCCTAGGACTATTGAGCCTGTTCTTGGTGATCCCATCACGATTGCACAGACGGGTTGGCTTACGCTCGCTATCTCTTGCGCTTCTCGTATGTGGTACGGTGACTATTTCTTCATTGGCCCCCAGTTGTGCTTTCGCAGTGCCACTTGCACCCGATGACGCCAATCTGAGTGCTAATCTGCAACTCTACCTGCGGGCCGACGTGGGCACCTATAGTAGCTTCACTAAGAGTGGCACAGCGGGTGTCACTGACGGCACCATTACCGGTGGGGCGCTTGCCAGTTTTGGTCAAGCAGTGACCGGCTGGGAGGACCAAAGTTCTAACTCTCGAGACGTCTTCCAATTTGGCGGATCCAGCCTTCAGCCAACACTGGAACAGAACGCTCATGGTGCGAGAGTCTTACGTTTCGACGGTGACGCCTGGTTCGAGCGCGTCACAAGCGCGATTCCGGCAACGGATGATACTACCTACACCATCATCGCGGTGTTGGACGTTGACACGTTTCCATCAGGCGGAAACCGCTCATCCGTCTACGCCATGACCAATACTGCCAACACCAATCGACCACACTACGTCTATGTTGGCGAGGCTGAAAC
>Ga0315553_10002891_pt1 | contig 13576 bp, 8 predicted proteins | sample SalMarSW160140MG_FD_203099 | JGI IMG/M metagenome (GOLD analysis project Ga0315553, IMG submission 203099) | Salt marsh sediment microbial communities from the Plum Island Ecosystem LTER, Massachusetts, United States - Salt Marsh Sediment SW1601-40 ... | reverse complement strand
AACTGGGGCAGCCCCGCCTGCACACCGATGCGCAAGGGTATTTCAAGTACGGCTATCTCTGGCATTTATTGATCGAACGCCTTGGCCTCGAATATCACAAGCGCCTGGGCGAGGACCCCGCTTACCACGAACGCGCCACGACCCTGTTAGAATTCTCGCGCGGCAGCCAGCACGGCGGCTACCGGGCTGCTCTCCCTCATTTGCCGGACGACCTGCTGGGCCGCGCTGGAGTGCTTTATGTAAATGTTTCGTTCGAGGAATCACTGCGCAAGAACCGCCGCCGCTACAACCCTGAACGGCCTCACAGCATCCTGGAACACGGCCTGCCCGACGAAAAACTGGAACGGCTGTACCGCCACGACGACTGGGCAGAGTTCAGCGCCCCGGATTTGGAGTATTTACACGTTAAGCATCTGCAGGTGCCGTACGTGGTCTTCGAGAATGAAGACGACGTGACCTCCGGACCGCCCGAGCAGCTGGCTGCCCGCCTGGAATCCGTTCTCGGCAGGCTGTGGCTTATCCGCAACGCTGGGAGTTCGTGAGTGCAGAGTTCCGCTAAAAGTAAGTTTTTCGATCCACCGCGCATCTTATCATTGCATTCATGCGGAGCGTCCTGCCGGGTTTCGCCGGCCGCGTTCCAAGCTTCCAAAGGAGATACAGTTAATGAGCATAAACGATAACCATACCGAAACCATTACCCTGGGCGGCGGTTGTTTCTGGTGCCTGGAACCGCTCTTTGCCGAGCTGGTCGGCGTCAAGGACGCCGTGGTGGGCTATTCCGGCGGTCACGTAGAGGACCCCTCCTACCAGCAGGTATGCACCGGCCGCACCGGTCACGCCGAGGTCGTTCAGGTTACCTTCGACCCGGAGACGATCTCCCTCGATGAGATCTTGAAGATCTTCCTAACCACCCACGACCCGACCACGCTCAATCGCCAGGGCGCCGACGTAGGCCCACAGTACCGCTCGGCCATTTTTTACCACGATGAGGAGCAGCGCAAGACCGCTCAGCGGGTCATCGAAGAGATCGAGAACGCCGGTATCTGGGGGAAACCCATCGTCACCGAGGTCGCTCCCTTCGATGAGTTCTACAAGGCCGAGGAATATCACCAAGAATACTACGAAAAGAACCCGGGCGCCGGTTACTGCCGGGTGGTGATCGCCCCCAAGGTAGCCAAGTTCCGCAAGAACTACGCCGACCAGTTGAAAAGCCGCTGAACCTTGCCTCAGTAGGTAGCCAGGGGATAGACTCACAACCAATGAACGCAGCCAACCGGGCGCGCCAGGCTCTCGACAAATACCACGAACGCTTGCTGACCATCTCTCCTGAACTGGAGATCGAGACGGTCGAGGTCAACGTCGAAGGGTTGGTGAACGACGTGATCATTGTCAACGGCGAGTGGGTCTTCCGCTTTGCCAAGGACGATTGGGCGGTCAGGGCGCTGGAGAGAGAACTGCAAATCCTCAACCTGGTCCGCCCGCATCTTTCTTTAAGTATCCCCCAACCATTTTACACGTCTGGCGACGCCATCGCTTACCGGCGCGTGCCTGGAGAGACCCTCACCCGAGAGCTCTTAAACGACTTGAGCAAACGGGACCGGCGCACCATCGCCGGGCAGCTGGGCGATTTTTTACGCGAGTTGAACCAGGTGCCGGTCACCGAAGGGTTGCCGGCTACCTCTGCCCCGGTGCGCTACCAGGACTGGATCGAGATCCGCCGCAAGGCGGAGCAAAAGGTCTACCCGCTGCTGATGAGGCACCAGATCCAGTGGGCGGAACGGCTCTTCGATGGGATCCTGGACAATGCCGATAATTTCGCGTACCGCCCCCAGCTGATCCACGGCGACCTGGGCTGCTACCACATCCTGTGCGTCCCCCAGTCCGGGCGGCTTGGCGGGGTGATCGATTTCGGCGTCGCCGGGGTGGGCGACCCGGCCAACGACCTGGCCAATCTGATCCAGTATTACGGGGAAACCTTTGTCCAGCAGGTGGTTAAAGCCTATCCCCAGGCGGAAGAATTCCTGCCCCGGGCCCGCTTTTACGCCCAGGCGCTCGAGCTGCAGTGGGCCCTCAACGGCTTGGACGGGGGCGCAACCTACTGGTTCACCGCCCACCTGGGCGGCGCGCGGGACATTCGCAGCGAATCAGGCCCTTGCTGAACCCAGCCTAGCGGCCTCATCCTTACAATTCCAACCAAATATATAGAAATTTTAAAGATTTGAACGCCGCCTGAACTCTGCTTGTACTTAATGTAACTGCACTGGCAAAAATGCGCGTTTACCGCGCTTTGACTCGCCGCAGTTGACGAACGCGGAGGCAGAGATGACGGCAAAAACACGCTCCAGACCCAAACGAGCGGATACGCTGATCCGCACGAAGCTATACGCGCCCCAGGTGCAGCCCACCTGGGTGTCGCGGCCGAGGTTGGTGGCGCGCCTGAACGAGGTTGCGCGCTGCTCCCTGACCCTGGTGGCGGCGCCTGCCGGCTTTGGCAAGACCACCCTGCTGGGGGAATGGGTCGCCGCGGCCAGGTCTGAATCCCAACCGGTAGCCTGGCTGACGTTGGACGAACGCGATAACGATCCGGCTCGCTTCAGCAGGTACCTGATCACCGCGCTCGCCGGGCTGGGGCTGCCCGTGGACGAAAAAATTATCGTTGACCGGGATGGCGCGCCGCGCACGCTGGAAGCGTGGTTCACACAAATAATCAACCAGCTCACCGGGGTGGAAGATGACTTCGTCCTGGCGCTCGACGATTATCACCTGATTCGAGCCAGGGCGATCCATCAAGGGCTGCTTTTCCTCTTGGACCACCTGCCCCCACAAATGCACGTGATTCTCGCCTCTCGCACGGATCCGCCGCTGCCGCTGGGTCAGCTGCGGGCGCGCGGCCACTTGCTCGAACTGCGCGCCGCCGATCTGCGCTTCACGACCGCAGAGATGCGCGCCTTTTTGCGCCAGAAGATGGGCTTGGATCTACCTACCGGCGCGGTAGCCGCCCTGGAGGCGCGCACCGAGGGCTGGATCGCCGCTGTGCAGTTGGCCGCCATTGCCATGCAAGACCGCCAGGACCTGCCCTACTTCGTCCAATCTTTCGACGGGGATCACCGCTACGTGGTCGATTACCTGGCGGAACAGGTGCTGCAGCAGCAGCCCGAAAGCGTGCGGTCGTTTCTGCTGAAAACCTCGATCCTGGAACGGTTGACCGGCCCTTTGTGCGACGCCCTGACCGGCCAGGCAGACGGTCGCGACACTTTGGAGCGCCTGGAAAAAGCCAATTTATTCCTGGTTCCGCTGGACGATAACCGGCAATGGTATCGCTACCACCACCTGTTCACCCGCTTTTTACGTGACCGCCTGAAACAGTCCGATCCCGGTCGCTGGCCTGTGTTGCAGCGCCAGGCGATGGCCTGGTACGAGGACAACGGCTACCTGGCCGAAGCGGTCGACCACGCCCTGACTGTCGGCGACGCCGAGCAGGCCCTACCCCTGGTCGAACAAGTCGCCGAAGAGATCTGGATGAAAGGTGAAATGGTCCGCTTGCTGGGTTGGTTGGAGGCGTTGCCCGACGAGCTGCTGCGCGCCCGCCCGCGGTTGTGCATCTTCCACGCCTGGATAGCCAACATCATGGGGGAATTCGAACGCCGGGATCAACGCCTGTGCGATGCGGAAAAATGCCTGAGCTGCCCCGATGACGGTCAGTTCGACCGGGACTTGCTGCAAGGTATGCTGGCTGCAACCCACGGCATCGTGGCGATCATGGCGGGCGATGCGACCCGCACCCTGGAACTCTGCCAGCGCGCCCTGGCCGACCTTCCGGAGGACAATCTGGTCTGGCGCTGCGTGGTCAAGCGCAACCTGGGCAACGCCTACCTGCTGGAGGACAAGACCCAGGCTGCTCACCTGGCCTTTACCGAAGCTGTGGCGGACAGCCGCCGGGCCGGCAACACCTACGTGGCGCTGATCTCGATGTACGAGCTGGCCGAGCTGCAGATCGTCCTGGGTCACCTGCACCACGCCGAGCACACCTGCCGAACGGCTTTGCAGTTGGCCGCCGAACGCGGCGCGCCCGGTATAACCATTGTCGGCGCGCTGCACCTCGGATTGTGCGAAGTGCTGCGTGAGCGCAACCGGCTGGATGAAGCCCGAGAGCACGCCCTTGCCGGAATTGAGTATGGACTGCGCGACCGCAGCATCGGCGTGCGGGTGTGCGGCTACACTCGGCTCGGGTCGATTGAAGCGGCACGGGGAGATTACCAGGCCGCGGACGAAGCCTACTTGAAGGCTATGCAGCTGGCCCCCAGGCTGGTGCGCACCGCCTTTATCTCCCACCAAGATGCCCAGGCCCGCCTGTGGAGCCGCCAGGGGGATCGCAAAGCCGCAGCCCGCTGGGTCCAGCAAGCCGGCTTGCAGCCCTCCAGCGAGATCACCTTGCTCAACGAAGCCGGTTACCTGACCCTGACGCGCCTGTTGCTCGCCGAAGGCCAGCTGGACGAAGCCCACAGCTTGCTGGAACACCTGGAGGAGGCTGCCAGGACCGCGGGACGGACCGGCAGGGTGATCGAGAGCCGCCTGCTGCGCACCCGGCTGTATCACATGCGGGGCGAAACCGCCCAGGCGGAGAACCTGCTTGTCCAGGCGCTGGTGCTGGCCGAACCGGAGGGTTACCTGCGAATTTTCCTGGATGAAGGTGAGGTTATCCGCCAGCTGGTGCTGCAAATTCGCCAAACTGCGCCCCCCGGCCCGGTGCGCGTTTATCTGGACCGGTTGCTGGAGTCATTTGGCGTCGAGGCGGAAGCCATACCGGCGCTGCACGCCGAAGGTCTGTTCCGCGGCCAACTGGTAGATCCGCTCAGCGAACGGGAGATGGACGTATTGCGGTTGATCGCCGCCGGCCTGACCAACCAGGAAGTCGCCGAAGAACTGGTCGTAGCGACCAGCACCGTGCACTGGCACACGAAAAACATCTACCGCAAGCTGGACGTTTCCAGCCGCACCCAGGCCAGCCTGCGCGCCCGCGAACTGGGTATCCTGGCGGCCTAGCTTCCGGCAAACCCCCCATTTACCCCCCAGTTTAGGGGGTGACAGTCCCCCAATAGGTTTGATAAAGTTGATACCAATGAACCAGAACTACCAAACATATTCTCCTCGTATGAGGTGAAGTTGCTACCTTCACCTCATCGCAATTATCCTCCGATTCTTGCCGCAGCCCTCCTCGGGAGAGCATTCAGCCAGTGGTGTAAAAGTCGTCCTTGTGACGACTTTTACACTTATAAAGAAACCGGGATGTTTGGCATCCCTCAGGACGGCCGGTATCCCTAATACACAATTCAAAAGACATGTACAGCGAGATGCAATTAAAAACCCGCCTCGATCGATTTGCCAGCCGCTGCTCGCCGCCCGCCGACGGCCGGCTGGTCCTGCTCCTCGTTGCGGCGCGCGGCCGCCCGCTGGCGCGCGGCTGGGGGCGTAGCTTCCTGGCTTTTTGCCATGCGCTGATCGAAGCCGAACAGGCGCCCCCCGGCAATTTGCGCGGCCTGGCCTGCCACCACATCCAGTGCAGCGGCGTGCGCTCTTCTTAAATTAGAACTTACGCATTTAGGTGAGTAATGGCCTATCGGGGGGTATTCAGCGGGCGCGCCAGCCTTTCTGGAACAGCTGGTTTGCCCGGCAGGATCCGCTCCCAATCCAGCATCTCCCCCAGGTCCGGCGCGTTTTGCACGGGAACGTAGCCGATGAAAACCTTGTTTTCGCTCACCCCTAAATAATTGTACAGCGGTCGCTTCACCACCCCAATGGTTGACTGGCCCTGGCCGTCATCGGGGAAAGCCGTTTCGAAGGTGATCACGAACGTTCCATCCACCGTGTCCACCACCTCGACCACGGTGGCTTCGTGATACCAGCGCAGCCACTCGGTGAGGGTCTGCTTGACCATCTTTTTACGCTGGCGCTGCTGGATCTCGGCTTCGGTTTTGCCCTGTTTACGCAGCCGGGTCACCTCCCCGGGCTTCAGCGGGATCAGCTGTTCGACAGTTTGCGTCTTGGTGCGGCGGTAGCCATCGCCCACGTTTTGGTACTCCCAGCTCTCCACGCCGCCGGACCTGGCTGAACCGAGCCTACGGTTGCCCCTTGAACCCAGTTTTGCCCCTTCCGGAAGCAGGCTGTCCCCGTTGCCCAGGCTGAGTGGATGGGCGATCCGCCACGGGTTGGGCTTGTCCTTGACCCACCGCAGCCACAACAGGCTGGCCCCCGCTTTGAAGTCGCCCGCCGCACGCGGCAGCTTGAAATAAGCCTGCGGTCCCTCGCCGGCCTCTTGGGCGGCGCGCTGCTTGTTCAGGTACCAGTTGGGTTTGGCGGTCAGGCCGCCGCCGGGGTCCAGGCCGCGCATGTGCTGGATGTGCTCGGCCACCTCGTTGCAAACCGCCCGGGTGACGATCAGCTGGCGCGTCTCGGCGTGCTCCTGCCGCCAAGCGGTGATGTCGCCTTCCCACTCGTTCATGATGGCGAGCCACTTGCGGTTCTCGAACGACCAGCGCGCCTGCTGTTCTTCATTGGAGAGCGTCTCCCAGTTTTCACGTTCCACCCCTAGCCGCAGCTGGGTGCGGGCGACGATCTCGGACCACATCCAGGTTGGGAACTCGTCTTTCCTGGTCTTCAGCGCCTCCAGGGCTTGCTCGTCGCTCAAGCTTTCGACGGCTTCTTTTTCTTCCTCGAGGCGCACCTCCAGGTAAGCCCGGCGCCTGAGGTACGGGTTGCTCGTCCGCAGGCGGCTGAGCTGCGTTTTCAGGCGGCTCGCCCAGTTGTTCAAATCGTAAATGTGCTGCTGCACATCGCGCGGGTCCGGAGCCTCTGCGTCGTCTTCGTCCGCGGCCGCGCTGAGCTTCAGCCGCAATTCTTCGATAGTCTCGCCCAGGTTCGGCAAACGGACCTTCTCGAGTTCCGGGGCTTTTTGCTCCGCCAGCGCCTGGAGCTGTTCGTCGCTGGTCCCTTCGAGCTCCTCCTCCAGATCTTCCTGGCGCAGGGAAACCAGCAGGTCTTTCGGGTCAGACCAGGAGCCGTGGGCGCTTTTATAGCGCATGCCGGAAAAGTGGATCACCATGTACTGCAGCCAATGCGGGAATCGCTCCGGTTCGGCCCGGAATCGGGCGACGATCTTCTCGAGCAGTTGATCGTGATCCAGGCTTTCCAGCTCGGCCTTGTAGTTGAGCGCCTTCCAACGGACGATATCCTCCACCCCCAGGTCAGCGAGCGCGTCCGGTTCGGGCAGTTCGTCCTGCAGCTTATACGCGGACAGCAGTGCATCCATGCGCTCGATCTGCGGGCCGATCTCGGCGATCGGGCCGTCCAGCTCAAGTGCCTCGGCCTCGACCTTCGCCTGCCGGGCTTCGTCGCCCGGATACCAGGCGATCTTGCGGCGGATGCGCTGCTGCTGGTAGCGCAGGTCGTCCCGCCTCTTGTTCAGAATACCGATCATTTGGGAGGCGTAATATTCACGGCTACGCCGGGTTTTTTTGTATTTGTTGAAGGTGGCGTCATTTTCATCCAAAGCCTGGACGGCGGCTTTCAGCCTGTTCCCCACAGCTTCGATCTGCTCCCGCAGCTTCTGGCGGATGACTTCGGCCTCTCCCCGTACGTCGTCGGCGGTTTTCTCGCGGTACTGCGCCCATTGATCGACTTCGTCATAATAGAACAGGAAGTCACGCAGTTTCTTCTCCCGCATGGGGTAGATCGTCTCGCGCAAGATCGGGTTCTGCCATTGGAAATAAATCGGATTTTCCGGCATAGATTTCCTCCTGGGGTAGGCAGGGCAGATCCCCCGTGCTCACGGTTTCCGTAAATGGATCACTTGGGGGTATAAGATTGCTTCGATCTTATACCAGAATAGTCCTGTTTTCAAGGCGGATTTCGGTTGGGCGCCGATCTGAGGCGGGGTATTCCTCGCTGCTCTGCCAGCGATAAATATTGGCCAGTTAAGGATTTCGTAATCCGGCTGGAAGGTTCTCGCAATACGAGAGCGATACACTAACGATGGACAGCTCGCAAACCAGCGATCGGGCCTACCTGTCAACACAGGTAGATCCACGCAGCGCAGGTCTGCGTATCTGTAAGTGAGGGGAATACAGGAGGCAGACTGCCTCCCACAGAAACTCTTCTACCTGGCTCATAAACTGAGTAGGCGGTTTCACCGTGCCACACAAAGTTGCCTGAACAGCCTCCAGGTAGAACAAACGCGCCTGTTTGCCGAGCCCGATCAATACGAAAGGAGACTGATGAAAAAGACAACCATTTTAACGACCGCGCTGGTCGTCATGCTTGGCCTTCTCACCTTCTTGCAGTCCAACAAGGCCTTCGCCTTTCCGGTCGAGCCGCTTCCCGACGATAACCTGATCGCCAATCCCTGGTTTCGCAGCGCCGCCGATCCTTCCCTATCCGCATTGGATGGCTGGACCGATGCGGCCGGCAAAGATCAATACTGGTCGTCCAGCCAGAAGGTTTCCAATCCTGCGCCCGACCCCCTCGTTTCCGGGGTATGCGGTCATGAAACAACCTACTGCGGCACCGCCGCGCGGCTCTCCACGACCCCCGGCCAATCAGGTGGCATCGGCAAGATTGGCGTGGATTCTTATCTCTACCAGGTCGTCCCGGCGGACAGCGCTAACCGCCAGCTCAAGTTCTTCACCCATTGGGTCGCCCACACGGTCAACCCGGCCGAGGTCAACGTTTACGGCGGCGAGACGCCGGACGGCCCCTGGACCCTGGTCTGGCAGCCCTTTTACCAGGTGGTCGAGCAGGTAATTCTGCCCCCTCCAGGCGAGGACACGGACTGGCTCTGGCAGGAGTACACTGCCGCCACGCCCCTTGTGGAAACTACCCTGGAAAGCGGGTACGCTTATTACAAGATCGAGATCCACGCCGCTTTACCGGATGCGGACGGTGGATTTAAGCTCACCGGAATCTACTTCACCGCCGCGCCGCTCGAGACCCCCACTTCGACGCCCACGCCTGAGGTTTTCCTGACCCCCACCCCAACGCCCAGGCTGAGGATCACACAGCCCACTGCCACCTCCGTAGTTCCGACCGCCACGCCTCTACCGCCGACTGCCACCCCCTTGGATCCGACTGCCACGCCGATCACGCCTCCCGCCTCCCCAACGCTTCCACCCACGGCAACGCCAACCGCGTCGCCGACAGCGCCCCCCGGAGGCGATAATATGGACGGTACGATCCACGTGGGCGATTTACAGGGCGTCGTGCAGCGCGAATCGAGTTCAACATGGCTGGCCGAAGCGATCATCCTTGTCCATGACGGCGAACACGCCAGTATAGGCGATGCGCTCGTGACGGCGGTTTGGAGCACGCCTGCGGGCTCGTCTTTTCCGGTGGAATGCACCACGGACAGCGCCGGCGTTTGCACGGTTTCCCTGGATGGAATTTCCATGAACACGGAGAGCGCTGCCTTAACGGTGGAAATGCTCAGCCTGCCGGATTACAGCTACGCTCCGGCCGATAACCACGATGTGGATGGTGATAGCGATGGGACCACCGTCGTCGTTGCGAGATAGGTTGCTCCCTTAAATCAAAATTCCCCCCGGAGACCGATTAGCCCAGGTAATCGCGCAGGTGGCGGCTGCGCGTCGGGTGGCGTAGCTTGCGCAAGGCCTTCGCCTCGATCTGGCGGATGCGCTCCCGGGTGACCTTGAAATACTGCCCGACCTCTTCCAGAGTATGATCTTTGCCGTCCAGCAGGCCGAAGCGCAGCTCGAGCACCTCCCGCTCGCGGTCGGAGAGCACCGAAAGCGCGTTCTTGATCTGTTCGCGCAGCATCTCCCGGGCAGCCGCGTCCATCGGCTCGAGCGCGTCTTCGTCCTCGATGAAGTCGCCCAACTGGCTGCTTTCCTCGGTGCCCACCGGGCTCTCCAGGGACATCGGTTCTTCGGCGGCGCGCATGATGCGCGTCACCTTGGCCGCCGCGCGCATCCAGCGGCGGCGCAGGTCCACCGGGATCGGCGCGTTTTCCGCGCGCGACCGTTTGATGATCTGCTCGTCCTGCGAGTCCAGGAAGCCGGCTTCCAGGGCCAGCTCGTCGCTGTTGGGGTCCCGTCCCAGGCGCTGCACCAAGCGGCGCTGGGCGCGCATCAGGCGGTTGATCGACTCGAATACGTGCACCGGTATGCGGATGGTGCGGGCCTGGTCGGCGATGGAGCGGCTGATCGACTGGCGGATCCACCAGGTCGCATAGGTGCTGAACTTGAAGCCGCGCGCCGGGTCGAACTTGGAGACCGCCCTGAGCAAGCCGATATTGCCTTCCTGGATCAAGTCCTGGAAGGAGCTGCCCCGGCCGATGTAGCGCTTCGCCACGCTGACCACCAGCCGCAGGTTGGCGCGGATGATGGCTTGGCGCGAGTCTCGGGCAATCTGGCGGATCTCGGCGAGCTCGGCATCGAGGGCCTCATCCTCGGGCAGATAGCGCGCGAAGGTACGCGCCGTGGGCAGCCCATCTTTGCCCTTCATGTACTCCTGCAGTTTCTCGGCGACCTCACCCGGCAGCATGTAAGCGCACAAGAAGACGTTGTACGCGTAGCGGGCGACGCCGTCCCACAGCTTGTCGCTCCCCCACAGCCCGTTGTCCAGGTAAGCGCGCAGATAAGATGGCGACTCGCTGTGCCAGGTCTGGCGCAGCATCTGCGACTCGCTCAGGATCAGCCTCAGGTCGGGCAGATCGAAACCCAGGCGGGTCGTATCCTCGACCAGCCGCCCCCAGGCGGTGGTCAGCTCGTCAAACAGGGCCCGGTACAAATTGCGCGGCGCCGAATCGCCCTGCCGGGCGATGGGATGCTGGCGGAGCAGCGCGTCCACCCGCTGGGCAGCCTCCACCCGGGTGGACAACCAGAACTCGTGATCGGTGTCTAGCAGGTCGATCCCGCCGATCTCTCTTAAATAGAGCCGGACCGGGTCATCGCTCAGCTCCATCAGCACGTTAGGATCCTTCAATACTTCCGTTGGCTCTTCTTTGCTGTACTTCTGGACCTCCTGCTCCTCCCGCGAGAGCGCCTCTTCATCCGGTTCGCCTTCTTCCTCCGTATCAACCTCGTCTTCCAGATCGCCGCCCTCTTCGGAGGCGTCGAATTCGGCGCGGGGGCCGCCCAATTCTTCCTCGTCGAAGCGATCCTCGCCGGAATTCACCCGGCGGGTCGTATCCAGATCTTCTTGCTTAGTCTGGTTATTGGGCTTCTTTTCAGTCATCGGTATTCGTTGCCGTTGGTTGGGCTGGCGGTTTCCTTGCCATCGCGCATCCGGCTACAGCCTTCTCGAACCCACCCGCGGCGCGGGCCGGTCTCCTGGTTCGATCGCGTGGCTGGTGTAGCGGCCCAGCGCCCGGTCAAGCGCCTGCCGGGTGCGCAGGTAGTGCATCATGGTTTGCTGGAAGTCGGCGGCCCGCACGTCGCCGTTCTCCTGGGCATCCTCCATCAGGAAGCGCATATGGTCCAACTGCTGGCTTACCTGGCGGCGGCGCAGGGCCAGGATCGTGCGCAGCAAATCCTCCAGGACACGCTCGTCGTTGGGGTCCAGCTTCTCGGTGTGCGCCAGCATGCCGTCGGCCAGTTCCATCAAGGACAAATCCAAATTATCGAGCACGTAATAGAGCGGCTCGGCGTGATCCTGCTCCAGGGAGCCGGCGATCAGGCGCAAGATCAGCTGGTGTTCGGCTGACTGGAAATCCTCCTGCCCCAGCCGGGCCAGCCCGTCTTCCTGCAGCGCCCGATCCAGGCGGTAGACCAGGTCGGGGCGGCGCAGCAGCACCCCCAGGCAGTGCGCTTCCAGGGCCATGCGCGCTTCCTGCGGGTGGTGCGTTGGGGCGCTCTCCGGGGGCTCGGCCTCCGTCGTGGTCCGGCGGGGTCGCCGGCGGGTTCGCGAGGGCCTCGCGCCGGCGCTTTCCAGCAAGGTGCGCTCGTCGACCCGCAGCAGCCGCGCCAGGCGCTGGCGGAACGTATCGCGCTCGATCGGGTCGGGTAGATCGGCGATCAGCGGCAGCACCTGCCCGGCGATCTCGGATTTGACCTTGGCGTCTTCCAGGTCGCGCCCGGCCGCCGCGGCGTCCATCACGTGCGCCACGATGGGCTTGGCGTTCTCCAAGATCCGCTCCCATTCCGCCGGGTCGCGGTTGACCACCTCGTCCGGGTCCAGCCCCTCCGGCAGGGTAGTGACCCGGATATCGGCCTGCAGGCGGGCTTCGTGCCCCAGCAGGCCGCGCGCGTCGAAGACCGGGTCGGACTCGCGGTCCAGCGCTTGGCGGGCGATCTGCAGGCCGCGCAGCGTGGCCCGGTCGCCGGCTGCGTCGGCGTCCAGCGCCAGCACGATGTTGCGGGTGTAGCGCTTGATCAGCCGCAGCTGTGCCTCGGTCAGCGCTGTGCCCATCGGGGAGACCGCCGTGGTGTAGCCGGCCTGGTGCAGGGCGATCACGTCCAGGTAGCCTTCCACGATCACGGCCTGGTCTTGAGCGCGCATCGACTTGCGCGCCTGGTCCAGGCCGTACAGCAGGCTGCTCTTGTCGAACAAGATGGTTTGGGGCGAGTTCAGGAACTTGGGCACCTCCTCCGGGTTGAGGACACGCGCCCCGAACCCGGCCATGCGCCCGCGCCCGTCCCGGATGGGAAAGGTGATCCGGTGGCGGAAGCGGTCGTACACACCGCCGCTGTCCCGCTCGGAGACCAGCCCGCAGGCCAGCAGGTCCGCCTTCGAGGTGCCCTTCGAGCTGAAGTGGCTGGTCAGGGCTTCCCAGGCATCCGGCGCGTAGCCCAACCCGAAGCCCTCGATCGTCGCTTCGCTCAGCTGCCGCTTCTCGGTCAGGTACCCTAGCGCGGCCTTCCCGGCGCTGGTGTTCATCAGGTGGTGGCGGAAGAAGGTCACCGCCTCTTCCAGCAAGGCGCGCAGGTTGTCGTGTTCCTCGGCCGCCTCCTGCTGCTGCGGGGTGAGCGGTCTCAGCTCGACCCCGGCGCGTTCGGCCAGCTCGCGCAGCGCCTCGGCGAAGTCCCAGCCTTCCTTTTTCATCACGAAGCTGAACACATCCCCGCCGTCGTTGCACTGTCCGAAGCAGCGCCAGGTGCCGGTGTCCGGGAAGACCACGAAGGACGGTGTGCGCGTGTTGCTGTGGAACGGGCAAAAACCAGTATAGTTCTTGCCGGTCCGTTTCAACTGGACCGATTCCGAAACCAGTTCGACGATGTCGAGGCGATCTTTAATTTCGTCTATTTCTGACATGAGAGTAAAGGGGGCTTGGGGCGGGCGTCGCCGCCCCAAGCCCCTGCCGTATTATTGGATTGAGATGGTCGTTATTTAAATTATATACTATCGCGCCGCAAATTGGGTTCTACTGAAATTGCGATTCCGTAAAGTCTAAGCCTTGTAATGGTTGCTTAACACCTTATTTTTCCCCCAGATGGGATACGAAATCGCGTACCTGCTCCGCGGCCTCCGGGTCCAACCCGTTCAGGTCCGGCCGGCGTTCCCCGTTGAGGATTTGCGTCAAGGCCATCCCCAGGGCCCGCTCCTCCTCGGGCGCGTTCGGGTGTCCGGC
>Ga0315553_10002888_pt1 | contig 13587 bp, 11 predicted proteins | sample SalMarSW160140MG_FD_203099 | JGI IMG/M metagenome (GOLD analysis project Ga0315553, IMG submission 203099) | Salt marsh sediment microbial communities from the Plum Island Ecosystem LTER, Massachusetts, United States - Salt Marsh Sediment SW1601-40 ... | reverse complement strand
GCGGACCGGCCTCCTGCCGGCGATGGCCGAGCGCGGACTGGGCGAGCTCGTCTCGTGGGGGCTGGTGACGGCCGACGGCGTGGAGGCGCTCCGAACGCTCCTCCAGCCCGAAGGCCGCCGCCGCCGGAGGCCGCTCCGCCGGGCGGGGCGGCAACCACGCTACACGGGGGCTGCCGTCGCCGGGCGCTGGTCGCTCCTGCGCCCGGGCTCTCCCGAGGCGGACGACGAGTCTCGCGAGGAGCGGGTCGAGGCGTTCGCGCGCCAGCTCCTCGAGCGCTACGGAGTCGTCGCCCGGAAGCTCCTCGCGCGCGAAGCCCCGCTCGCACCGTGGCGTGACGTCCTGCGGGTCCTGCGACGGCTCGAGATGCGTGGCGAGATCCGCGGCGGCCGCTTCGTCCAGGGCCTGGCCGGCGAGCAGTACGCGTTGCCCGAGGCCGTCGAGGCGCTGCGCGCCGCGCGTCGCCGGCCGCTCGAGGGGGCGCTGGTCGCCGTCAGCGGTGGCGACCCGCTCAACCTGGTCGGGATCCTGACTCCAGGCGAACGGGTCGCGGCGCTGCCCGGGAACCGCGTCGTGTATCGCGACGGGGTGCCCGTGGCGGTCAAGGAGGGGCGCGAGACGCGCCTGTTGCGCGACTCGCGGTCGGACGCCGAAAGGCGCGAGGTCGAGACGCTCCTCGTCCGCCAGTCCGCGCACCGCGGGGCATGAGGCGCGTCGTCCTCGGTCTGGCGATCGCGCTGACGGCCCTCGCCGCGGCCTGCGACGAGGACGCCTCCGGCCCGCGCGCATGCACGCTGATCGGTTGCCAGAGCGGACTGACGCTGGACCTGTCTGGCGATCTGCCCGCCGACTTCACGATCCGGCTGAGCGCCGACTCCGACTCGACCCGCACCATCGAATGCGATCCGGCCCACCCGTGCGAACCGACGGTCTTCGTGTCGGACTTCACTCCGCCGCGAGTCTTCATCGAGATCGACGGGGCGGATCTCGGGTTCCGCCAGGAGTTCGTCCCCGAATACGTCACGTCCCGACCGAACGGCCCGGACTGCCCGCCGGAGTGTCGCCAGGCGCGTCTCGACGTCGTCCTGCCGGTCGTCCGCTGACGTTCCCGACCGTCGGTCGCTAGAACAGGTCCAGCTGCGGTCCCCGCAGGACGGGCGTCGCCTCGCACCGCGTCGTCCATCCCCCCGCCAATCCATGTCTTCGCCGCATCCCGCCGACGAGGTCGTCCAGGCCTTCCCGCACGTCGTCCGGAACGAGCGCCGAGCGCGCGTAGCGTCTCCGGTGGCGGTCGAACAGGTCGGGGAACTCGCGCTCGAGGCACGGGAAGCGCCGTGCGAGATCCGACGGCGCGAGGCACGCGGCCACGGCGCGCAGCTCCACCGCCCCCGCCGCGACCGCCGCAGCGGCGAGCGCGTCGAGCGCCCCCGGGTCGTCGCCGATCCCGGGGAGGATCGGCGCCAGGACCAGGCCCGCCGGCACGCCCTCCGCCGCCAGCTCGCTGATCGCCTTGAGCCGCAGGTCGGGGCGCGGGGCGGCCGGATCGAGCGCTGACGCCAGGCGCCGGTCGGGGGTCGGGATCTCCATGTCGACGCGCAGCACGTGGTGCCGGGCGACCTCCCGTAGCAGCTCGAGGTCGCGGATCACGAGATCCGAGCGCGTCGTCAGCCGCAGGGTGTGGCCTTCCGTCTCGAGCAACGCGCGCAGGACGCTCCGCGTCCGGACGTGCCGCTTCTCGGTCTGCGGGTATGGCTCCGCTCGATGTCCCAGCGCGACGATCTCCCCCGGCCCCACACGCGTCAGATCCCGGCGCAGGGTGGACCCCAACCGCCCGGTGAAGAACGCCCGCTCGGCACCACCCGGATCCCCGGCCCCGAACGCGTGACCCCGATCGGCGAAGGCGTGGAGCCGGGCCGCCCCGGGGTACGGGTCGACGGCCCACGCGGGATCGTTCCCCGCACCTTCGAGCGGCCGCAGGACGGGTGCCGGGGAGAGGCCCGGCTCCGCCCGCGGCCCATCCGCCCGCGGTGCATCGGCACGCGAGCGGGCCGGCCGCGCGAGCACGACGCCCGCGCTCACGTCCCGGCCTCGAACAGGGGCAGCTGCGACCCGCTCGCCGGCCGCCGGAAGGCGGCCGTCGAGAGCTCGAGCGGGACCCGGTTCAGCCCCGCCTGGCGGCACGCCACGTCGAACATCGCCCGCACCTGATCGGCGAACGGACCCGCGCCGCGCATGCGGGCGCCGAATCGCGGGTCGTTGAGCCGTCCCCCGCGCAACGACCGCAGCCGGTTCAGCACCTTCCCGCGCCGCTCGGGGAAGTGGCGCTCCAGCCACTCGGCGAACAGCTCCTTCACGCCGTGCGGCAGGCGCAGCATGATCCACCCGGCGCGGACGGCCCCCGCATTGGCGGCCGCCTCGAGGATCGCCGGCATCTCGTGGTCGGTGAGCCCCGGGATCACGGGCCCCACCATCACGCCGCACGGCACGCCGGCGTCGGTCAGGCGACGGATCGCCTCCAGCCGCCGGGTCGGCGTCGCGGCGCGTGGCTCCATCACCCGCTGGACCTCGTTGCGAAGCGTCGTGATCGACAGGCTGACGACCGCCGCGCGGTGGCCCGCCAGCTCCGCCAGCAGATCCGCGTCGCGCGTGACGAGGCCGCTCTTGGTGACGATGGCCACCGGGTTGCGGAACTCGGCCAGGACCTCCAGGCAGCCCCGCGTGACGCCGAGCCGGCGCTCGACCGGCTGGTACGGATCGGTCACCCCGCTCATGGCGAGGACGCGCGGCTCCCAGCGCGGCGACTCGAGCTTCCTGCGCAACAGCTTTGGCGCGTCCCGCTTGACGAAGATCCGCGTCTCGAAGTCGATCCCCGCCGACAGGCCGAAGTACTCGTGAGTCGGGCGGGCGTAGCAGTTGTGACTCACGGTCCCGTCGGAGATGTAGTCGCCCGTCGTCGTGGTGATGTCGAACAGGGTCCGGACTCCCAGGGGCTCGATCGAGACGACCCGCAGGGCAGGCCCCCCCTTGAGCGCTCGACCCGCGATCTTGCGCTTGCGGGCGATCGCCGGATCGGTCGTGTGGAAGAAGCGCAGGGACTCGGACAGGCCACCCGCTATGCTGACCGACGAAATCGGCTTCGCGCGATTTTTCGCCTGCGACGTCACGTCCACGCGGAAACCGAACCGCCCCGCGGATGCGACGAATTCCTCGATCACGCTCCAGTCGGTGTTCGATACCCGCAGGCTTCCGCCGCTGAAGCTCCCCTCGGCGTCGAACGTCCCTGCCAAGAAACCGCGACACCATTCATCCGAAGGGAGCCCGGGCCATCGAACGAGCTCGGTGATTCGCTCGAACGACTCCCTCGATGCCGTTCGGATCGCGCGGATCTCGCGGCGTCCCTCCCTCGCCGGGCTGAAACGGGAGGGCCTCGTCTCCACGGCCGAGAGCCGCAGGTAATGGGCTGTGCGGTCGAGGGCCTCGCGGTCGATGAGCGCGAGGCGGAACTGGTACAGTCGACCTCGGCTTCCCGTCGAGCGCGTATGGTCGTGGATCGCCAGATGCCCGTCGCCGCGAATCATCCCGCACAGATATCCGTGCCGATACTCCGTCGAAGAGGGCCTCGTGCGCGCCAGGCGTCCGACTCCGAGGAGTACGTCGTTGGTCGTGAGATGAGGTCGCCGATCGGCTCCCTGCTCGGTCCCGGTCACGAACTTCCAGCCGCGCAGGGTCAGGAACCGGTGGTCCGCCCCGACGACCAGGCGTGTGTCCTCCTGCAGGGTCACGGCGTAGGCCGGGCGCCGCGTCTCCCAGTGGTCGAGGATCAGGCTCTCGGCATATCGGCGGTAACGCCCTGCACGCCGGGTCCCATAGACCCGGTCTCCGGGGCGGACCTCGGCCAGGACGCGTGTCTTCCCGTCGCAGAGGAGGATCGGAGTCTCTCCATCCGCGCAGTAGACGCACCCGTGCTCGCATCCCCGGTACGGGTTCACGCTGGCGTCGAAGCCGACGTCCGGGCTGTCGTTCGTGGCGACGATCGAGCGCGAGGCGTCGCGGAAGAAGCGCGTCTCGGGACCGGGATCCTCGGCCTCGACCCGCGCGTCCAGCTCGACCTCGATCGGCTCGAACCGGTTGGGTGGGTTGTGGGCCGCTCCGCGGCCGCGGATCGTGGGATGCGCCATCCACCTAGTTTCGGTCTTTGTTCGGGTCCTGTCAAGAGGCCTCCCCGACCGCCGTCCGGGTCTCACTTTCGCCCGTGACGCGCCCCGGTCATATTGGAACTTTTCCGCCCATTCGATCCCCGTCACGAGGACGCGAGAGGAGACGCGTGGAGAGCGGTCGCACGATCGCCACCGTCCTGTTCACCGACATCGTCGGCTCGACCGAGCGCGCCATGGAGCTCGGGGATCGCCGCTGGCGCGAGGTCCTGCGCGCCCACCACGAGGCCGTCCGCGACGAGCTCCGGCGCCACGCGGGCCACGAGATCGGCACGGCGGGCGACGGCTTCCTGGCCGTGTTCGACAGCCCGGGCATGGCGCTCGTGTGCGCGGCGGCCATCCGCGACGCGGTCGGCGAGCTCGACCTCGCCGTGCGCTGCGGTCTCCACATGGGCGAGGTCCAGCGTGAGGACGGCGACGTGGGCGGAATCGCCGTCCACATCGGCGCCCGCGTCGCGGCCCTCGCCGGAGCCGGAGAGATCCTCGTGTCGGGCACGCTGCGCGACGCCGAGGCCGGCTCGGACTTCGAGTTCGAGGATCGCGGTCGGCACCCGCTCAAGGGGATCGCGGGCGAATGGAGGATCTACGCGCTGACGGGGATCCCGGAGGACGCCGCCGAGCTGGCGGCGGCCCACGAGGCGTCGCTCGCCGAGCGCGTGCGCGCCACCCGGCCGCTGCGCGTGGCCGCGATCTACGCCGCGGGCGGGGTGGCCGCGTTCCTCGTGACGCTCGTCCTGCGCGCGGCGCTCGACCTGCCGGGCTGGATCCCCGGGGTCGCCCTGGTGCTGCTCGTCGTCGGGCTGTTCGTCGTCGCCGCGACGGCCTGGGTCCAGGCCCGGCCGCAGACCCTCGCCCGGACGGCGCGCGGCGAGCTCCCCGGCTCGCGCGAGGTCGACCTGAAGGGCGCGGCCCGCTCGCTGACGCGAGGCGAGCTCCCCCACCTCACGTGGGGCCGGGCGATCGCCGGCGGGGCGTTCGCCTTCGCCATGCTGTTCGGCGCGGCCGGGCTGTACGTCGTCGTCAAGGACCGTGGCCGGAGCTTCGCGCCGGAGGAGGCGCGGGCCGACGCCGCGCCGGGGATCGCCGTGCTGCCGTTCTCCGTCCAGGGGCCGGGCCTCGACACGTGGCGCGAGGGCGCCGTCGACCTGATCGGCTCGAACCTGGATGGCGCGGCGGGGCTGCGCGCCATCGACAGCCGGACCGTGCTCGCGCGATGGCACGAGACGGTGAAGGGCGAGGAGCCGGATCTCGAGACGTCGCTCGACGTCGCCCGCCGGACGGGGGCGCGCTACGCCCTCGTCGGATCGGCGGTGGCCCTGGGCCGCGACCTGCGGCTCAACGCCGACATCTACGACCTGGGCACCGGCCGGAGCATCGGCCAGGCCCAGGTCCAGGGAGCGCCGGACTCGGTGTACATGCTCGTCGACCGGCTGTCGATCGAGTCCCTGCAGGCGATCCTCGGCGGCGACGCGGCCGACCTCCCGCGGATCGACCTGGCGCGCGTCACGACCGCTTCGCTGCCGGCCCTCAAATCGTACCTCGACGGGGAGCTCCTGTACCGCAAGGCGGACTGGACGGGGGCCCTGGCGGACTATCGCGAGGCCATCGCCGCCGACTCGACGTTCGCCCTCGCGTGGGGCCGCATCGCGGAGGCCATCGGCTGGCTCCACGGCGGCGATCCGGCCGCGCTGAACGAGGCCATCGGGCGGGCCGCGCGCTACTCCGATCGCCTCCCGGAGAGGGAGCGGATCCGGGTCCTGGCCCTGCGCGCCCTGGATTCGGGCTCGATGACCATGCTCGGGCCCCTGCGCTCGGCCGTCCAGCGCTATCCGGACGACCCGGAGCTCGTGTATCTGCTGGGCGAACACTACGTCCACTTCGGCGACCAGCTCCTCGTCCAGCCGGACGAGACCGAGCGCACCCTGGCCCGGGCCATCGAGCTCGACCCGACCTTCGCCCCGTACTACCAGCACGCCATCGAGTACGCGTTCTACGACGCCGACAGCGCGCGGGCCCTCGACCTCGTGTCGCGGTTCGAGCGGCTGGCTCCCGGGACCCGCGAGGCGCATCGCTACCGGCTGGGGGCGACGCTCGCCTGGGGCTCCCCGTCCCAGCGGGCTTCGGCCCTCGCCGCGCTGGACACGCTCCCGCCCCCGGTGCAGCCGGCCTACCTCCTCACCGCCCCGCGATTCCTCCCGCTGGGCCTGGCCAGCGCGAAGGCGATCGTCGAGAACGGCGGTCCGGTCGTGCAGCTCGCCCTGTTCTCGTGGTACGGCGGCCGCGTCGAGACGATCGAGCGCGTCCTGCGGAAGGGCGGGGACCTGCCGGCACCGAGCTTCAGGACGGCGTTCCTGTTCATCCTCGACCAGCGGGGGGTGAAAGTCGATCCGGCCGAGCTGCGAGCGGCGGCGACCGCCGACAGCCTGTTCCCCGACTCGTGGTTCGCCGCCGTCCTGGCGGCCCGGGACGGCCGCTCGGATGCCGTGCGTGCGGCCGTGACGCGCGAGGAGGTCCGGCGCGAAACGCTCCTGGCGAGCGGGGACACGCTCGCGGCCGGCCAGGTCGAGGGGCGGATGCGGGCCCTCGAAGGCTACGCCGCCCTCCAGCGGGGCGACCGGCAGCGCGCCCTGGCCCTGCTCCAGGAGGGTCAGCGGAAGGCTACCGGCTGGCCCCCCTGGATCCCCGTCAACTTCGCCCTCCGCTGGACGATCGCCGGGCTCCTCGTCGACCTCGGGCGTCCGGAAGAGGCCATCCCGTACTACCAGTCCGAGCGGTTCGATCCCTTCGCCGCCGTCGAGCTGGGTAAGGTCTACGAGCGCCTGGGCCGGGTCGACGAGGCCAAGGAGCAGTACGAGACCGCGCTCGCGTACTGGCGCGACGCGGATCCCGCGCTCCAGCGGCGGATCGCCGAGGTGCGCCAGCGGCTCACCGGGTTGGGCTTCAAGCCGCGCGGCTGAAGACCCTTCCGAGCGAGCATCTTACAAATTTCTTTGTGGAGCCCCTCGTTCGAGACCCGCCACCCGGGCGTCGAAGTGGACGCGCTCGCCGCGGAACAGCCGGCGCTCGGCGTCCCACGGGAAGAAGATCACCACCGGGAAGTCGACCTTCCGCCCGCTGGCCGGAAACTCGAGCCAGTCGCCGGCATGCGTTCCCGTCAGCCGCGCCTCCTCGCACACGCCCTGCGGCCCGATGACGATGTCCGTCAGATCGAACCGGACGTCGGGGAAGGCGCCCAGGAGCCCGCGGTAGAACTCCCGCGCCCCCGCGTGCCCCTCCCAGCGGTGATCCGTCGGGACGATCTCGTACACGCAGTCCGGCGTCAGGGTGGCGATCAGGCCGTCCAGGTCGCGCCCATCCTCGGCGATCGAGTGCGCCTTCCACAGGGCGCGGATCGCGGCGTGCGCCCCGGGCGTCGGCTCGAGGGCCAGTAGCTCACGGACGTCGCGTGTCATGGCGTCACGCTATATTGCCGGCCATGGCGCGCAAGCACTGGCTGATCAAGTCCGAGCCCGGCGTGTACTCGATCCAGGACCTCGAGCGGGACGGGGAGACGGAGTGGTGGGGGATCCGCAACTACAAGGCGCGGAACTATATGCGCGACGAGATGCGGCCCGGCGACCCGATACTGTACTATCACTCGAACGCCGACGTCCTGGGGATCTACGGGCTGGCCGAGGTCGCCGGCGAGGCGCACCCGGACTCGAAGCAGTTCGACAAGGGGCACCGCTACCACGACCCGAAGTCGAGCCCGGACGATCCGCGTTGGTGGTGCGTCGACGTGCGCCACGTGGAGACGTTCCCCGAGCCCGTCACGCGCGACCGGCTCAAGGCCGAGCCGTCGCTCGCCGAGATGGGCGTCCTGCGCCGTGGCAATCGCCTCTCGATCCAGCCCGTGACGCGCGCCGAGTTCGACACCGTTCGACGGCTGGCGCGCTGACGACCGAGCGGATGCAGACGGTCAGTCTTTCGGCAGGGGCGTCTGCTCCGTCGTCTCCGCGGGCCCCAGCAGGATCGCGATCCAGCGCGTCCGCGGCGATGCCTCCAGCGCGAACTTGATGGTCATCGTCAGCGGCACCGACAGGATCGCCCCGACCGGCCCCAGCATCCACGCCCAGAACAGAAGCGAGACGAACACGACGAGCGGCGAGAGTCCGAAGCCACGCCCCGTCAGGCGCGGCTCGAGCAATCCGCCGATGACCAGGTTGATGATCGCGTAGCCGACGGCCGCGGTCACCGCCGTCCCGAGACCGAGCTGGATGAACGCCAGCAGCACCGCGGGGATCGCCGCCACGAACGAGCCGAGCGTCGGCACGTAGTTCAGCAGGAAGGCGAGGAGTCCCCACAGGAGGGCGAAATCGATCCCCAGGTAGGCGACCCACAATCCGACGGCGATGCCCGTGGCGAGACAGATCGCCGTCTTCAGGTTCAGGTAGCGCTGGAGGTCGCTGGCGAAGCGCGAGAAGTCTCGCAGCGTCCGCAGCGAGCCCCCTGGAATGACGCGCGCCTTGCCGGGGAAGCTGCCGATCTCGAGAAGGATGAACAGCACCGTCAGGAGGATCAGCAGGGCGTTGGCGAAGACGTCCTTGACCGAGTCCAGCACGGTCGCCGTGAGGCGCATGGCCGAGCCGGGCTCGATCTGTGCCACCCAGTCCTCGACCCGCACCGGCGTATGGTGGCCGAATCGCGCGACGATGTCCGTCAGCGCCTCTCCAAGGCTCCTCTGATAGGCCGGCAGGCGCGCGGTGAAGTCGCTGATCGACGAGCCGACGAAGATCGAGACCAGGGCGAGGACGGCCACGATCCCGATCATGACCACCGACACCGACAGGACGTGTGGCAGGCCGTGCGCGTCGAGCCAGCGAACAGGTCGCGCGGCCAGTACCGCAATGAAGAACGACATCAGGATCGGGACCAGGATTCCCTGTGCGGCCTGGATGCCGTAGACGAGCGCGACCGCCGCCGCGGCCGCGAGCAGGATCGCGAGCCACGACGGCAGCACGGGCTGGCCGGAGTCGGCTCGGACCTCGTTCATGCGCGCCTCGCGGAAAGCGTACCGCAGACTGGGCGCGCCACGGCCCCTTGTCAAGCAGCGGTCCGGGTTCTTGCCGCCTCCGGAGCCTGTCTCTACGTTGGGGCGGGGCTTCGTGGACGACGAGATCTTCCTTCTACGGAGGTGCGTGATGGCAGGACAGCGGTGGTTCCCGGTGGTGGCGCTCCTCTTTCTCGGTCTCGTGGCGGTCCCGGCACGGGCCCAGCAGGTCGATCCGGTGGAGTCGGCCGAGCCGGCGCTGGCGATGCGTCAGGGCGACGCCCACGAGGAAGCCCAGCGCGAGATGATCCGCGATCTGCTGGAGCGGGCCCCGGTCCAGCACGCCGCACGCGTGGCGGGTCTCGACATCGACAGGGCGGAGGCGAGCCTGATCGCGCTGCACGGAGCCGAGCTCGAGCGGGCGGCGACCCAGGCCCGGTTGGTGAACGAGAAGCTCGGCACCGATCGCGGCAACGCCGACGTCATCACGATCTCCACGACGACGATCATCATCGTGCTCCTCCTGATCATCCTGATCGTCGTGCTGGCGAACTGAGCTCCGGCCCCCGGCGACGCCACGCGTGACCGCGGTTGCGGTCGGGCGCCGCGCGTCCTAATCTCGCCCGCCATGCGAGCGCGTGGCCTCGCCGCGATCCTCCTGATCCCGCTGGCCGCGGCCTGCGGGGGGCGCGAGGCGGGTGGGCCGATCGTCACAACGTTTCCCGGCAGCGCGGTAGGCGTCGAGGCGCAGGTGCTCCAGCGCCAGGCCGCCGACTTCATGCGCCTGAACCCGGACATCCGGATCGAGTTCCAGCGCGTCCCCGATGACGCCACCCAGCGCCACCAGCTCTACGTCCAGCGGCTGAACGCCCGCGCCAAGGACCCTGACATCCTCCAGCTCGACGTCGTCTGGACACCGGAGTTCGCGGCGGCCGGATGGATCCTGCCGCTGGATCGGCTGGGGGCCGACACGACGGCTTTCTTCCCGGCCACGGTCCAGGCCAACACATGGGGCGGACGGCTGTACGCCGTGCCGTGGTTCGTCGACGTGGGGATGCTGTACTGGCGAACCGACCTGATGGACTCGCCCCCGGCCACGCTCGACGGCCTCGTCGAGCGGGCCCGCGCCGCCATGGATCGGCCGGAGGGTCCGCCGCGGGGGATCGTCTGGCAGGGCGCGCGCTACGAAGGGTTGGTGACGACGTTCATCGAGATCCTGGGCGGCTTCGGCGGGCGGATCATGACGCCGGACGGGCAGGTCGTCGTCGACTCCCCGGCCGGAGTTCGCGCTTTGACGTTCCTCGTCGACGAGATCCGGCGCTGGAAGGTGGCCCCGGTCGACGTCCTGACGTGGCACGAGGAGGAGACGCGCTTCGCCTTCCAGAACGGGACCAGCGCGTTCATGCGCAACTGGCCGTACGCCTACCCGCTGATGAACGGGCCCGACTCGAAGGTCGCCGGGCGCTTCTCGGTGGCTCCCATGCCGGCCGCGCCCGGCGGACACCCCTCGGCCGCGCTGGGCGGGTCGCAGCTGGCCGTCAACGCTCACAGCGACCACCCCGAGGCCGCGTGGCGCGTGATCGAGTACCTGACCTCGCCCGAGCGCATGCTCGAGCGGGCTCGCGCGGCGGGCCAGTTCCCGACCCGTCCGGCGCTGTACGACGATCCTCGGCTGGCCGCCGACCTGCCGATCCCGCCCGACCGGGCGCGGGCCATCATCGCGGCGGCCGTGCCGCGCCCGGTGACTCCGATCTGGACGCAGCTCTCCGAGATCCTGCAGATCCACCTGCATCGCGCGCTGGTCGGCCAGTCGACGCCCGAGGACGCGCTGCGCGACGCCGCGCGGCAGATGAACCGGACGATCCGCGAGACCGGAGTAGACGAACTCCAACGCCGCGCGGCGGCGGCCCGGTGAGCGGCTCGGCGCCCGCGGGGCCGCCGGTCCCCGGCGTCCCGATGCGCGGCGTGGAGGCCGCCGAGCGGCGCCTCGGCTGGAAGCTCGTCGCCCCCGCGCTGGCCGTGATCCTGCTGATCGCGCTGTTCCCGCTGGGCTGGACGGCGTGGGAGTCGCTGCACCTCCACGACCTGCGCATGCCGTGGCGCGGCCGGCCATTCGTCGGGCTCGGCAACTACGCCCAGATCGCCGGCGACGCGCGGTTCTGGTTCGCGCTGCTCCACACGACGTTCTTCACCATCGCGTCGATCGCCCTCGAGCTCGTGCTGGGTCTGTTCCTGGCGCTGGCCATGAACCGCGCGTTCCGCGGCCGTGGCCTGGTGCGCGCCGCGGTCCTCGTCCCGTGGGCCATCCCGACCGTCGTGTCGGCGCTCTTGTGGCGCTTCCTGTTCGACGCCCAGGCCGGGATCGCCAACGCGGTCCTCGTGTCGGTCGGCGTCCTGGATCACCCGCTGGTATGGTTCGTCCACGCCTGGTCGGCGTGGATTCCCGTCATCCTGGCCGACGTCTGGAAGACGACCCCGTTCGTGGCCCTGCTCCTGCTGGCGGGCCTGCAGAACATCGACGCGTCGCTGTACGAGGCGGCCGCCGTCGACGGCGCCGACGCATGGTGGCAACTGCGGCGGATCACGCTGCCGCTCCTCAAGCCGGCGCTCCTGGTGGTCCTCATCTTCCGCACGCTGGACGCGTTCCGCGTGTTCGACCTGATCTACGTGCTGACGGGCGGCGGGCCCGGCACGTCGACCGAGCCGCTCGCCCTGTACACGTTCACCGCGCTTCTCCAGAACCTCGAGTTCGGCTATGGCTCGGCGCTGTCGATCGTCGTGTTCGCGATCACGTTCGGCCTGGCGCTGTTCTACCTGAAGGTGCTGAACGTCGACCTGACCGGGGACGTCCGATGACCCGCGGCTTGACGCGCTGGGCGGCGATCGTCCTGCTGGCGGTCCTCGTGGCGGCGATCGCGTTCCCGTTCTACTGGGCGGTGGTGGCCTCGCTGACCCCCGAGGCGACCTTGTTCCAGCGCCCGTCGCTGTGGCCGACGACCCTCGTCCTGGACCACTACCGGGCCCTGTTCGCCGAGCGCCGGTTCTGGATCCCGATCCGCAACTCGATCGTCGTCGCGTCGGCGACGACGTTGTTCTGCGTCGTCGTGGGGTCGTTCGCGGCGTACGCCATCGCCCGGCTGCGGTTCCGCGGCAAGCGCGCCATCCTGGGGTTCATCCTGGCGGTCACGATGTTCCCCCAGATCTCGATCGTCAGCCCGCTGTACATGCTGCTTCGGGCGCTGGGTCTGATCGATACGTACCCGGGTCTGATCCTGCCGTACCTGACGTTCGCCATGCCGCTCACGGTGTGGCTCCTGGTGGGGTTCTTCCGCCAGCTCCCGGCCGACCTCGAGGAGGCCGCGCTGGTCGACGGGGCGAGCCGCTGGCAGAGCTTCACCCGCGTCATGCTGCCGCTGGCCGTGCCGGGGCTCGCCACGACGGGCATCCTGACGTTCATCTACTGCTGGAACGAGTTCCTGTTCGCCCTCTCGTTCACCCTCGGGCCCGAGCGCCAGACGGTGCCCGTGGCGATCGCCCTGTTCCGCGGCCAGTACCAGGTCCCGTGGGGCCAGATCCTGGCCGCGGCGATCGTCGCCACGGCCCCCGTCGCGGCGCTGGTGCTGGCTTTCCAGCGGCGCATCGTGCAGGGCCTGACGGCGGGCGCGGTCAAAGGATGAGCGGATTCCCGGGAAGGAGGCGCTGATGGCGCGAGTCGCGCTCGAGCACGTCGACAAGGTGTACCCCAACGGCCACGTCGCCTCGCGCGACCTTTCGCTGGACGTCGCCGACGGCGAGTTCCTCGTCCTGGTGGGCCCGTCGGGGTGCGGCAAGTCGACGGCCCTGCGCCTGGTGGCCGGGCTCGAGACGCCGACCGGTGGCACGATCCGGATCGGCGAGCGCGACGTGACGAACCTGCCGCCGCAGGAGCGCGACATCGCGATGGTGTTCCAGAGCTACGCCCTGTACCCGCACATGACGGTCGCCGAGAACCTGAGCTTCGGGCTGCGCATCCGGAAGGCGGCCCACGAGGAGATCGAGCGCCGCGTCCAGCACGCCGCCGAGGCGCTGGGGATCGCCGCGTTTCTCGACCGCAAGCCGGCCCAGCTCTCGGGCGGACAGCGCCAGCGCGTCGCCCTCGGGCGGGCGCTCGTGCGCGAGCCGCAGGCGTTCCTCTTGGACGAGCCGTTGTCCAACCTCGATGCGAAGCTGCGCATCGAGACGCGGGCCGAGCTGTCGCGGCTCCACCGCCGGCTCGCGGCGACGATGATCTACGTGACGCACGACCAGGAGGAGGCCATGACGTTGGGCGACCGGGTGGCCGTCCTGAAGGACGGCGTCCTGCAGCA
>Ga0315553_10002887_pt1 | contig 13590 bp, 8 predicted proteins | sample SalMarSW160140MG_FD_203099 | JGI IMG/M metagenome (GOLD analysis project Ga0315553, IMG submission 203099) | Salt marsh sediment microbial communities from the Plum Island Ecosystem LTER, Massachusetts, United States - Salt Marsh Sediment SW1601-40 ... | reverse complement strand
TCTTTGATACCGGCCTGTTGGGGGCTGCGCGGATGACTGCGGCAGTGGCGGTCCTCTGTATGGTGGCCGCGCTGCGCAGCGACGCACTGGCCGCCACTGGACCCGCCATCGGCGATCAGCTTTTCAAACTCACCGCCGAGGACGCCTCGTCGGGCGACAGCTTCGGTTGGTCTGTCGGCATCAGTGGGAAAACGGCCATCGTCGGCGCACGGTTCGACAGCGACGCCTTCGTCGTCGCCGGCTCGACTTACCTGTTCGACGTCACCACCGGCAAGCAGCTCTTCAAGCTCACCGCTGCCGACGCCGTGAGGGGCGACCGGTTCGGCACCTCCGTGGCCATCAGCGGCAGCACGGCCATCGTCGGGGCACCGTCACCGGAACCTAACGGCGGCGGCCCCGGCTCGGCCTACCTGTTCGACGTCACCACCGGCAACCAGCTCTTTAAGCTCACCGCCAATGACGCCGCGGCGGGCGACAACTTCGGCTACTCCGTTGGCGTCAGCGGCAACACGGCCATCGTCGGCGCACGCCTCGACGATGACGCCGGCAACCGCTCCGGTTCGGCCTACCTATTCGACGTGGCCACCGGACAGCAGCTCTTCAAGCTCACCGCCGAGGACGCCACGGCGGAGGACCTGTTCGGCTGGTCCGTGGCCATCAGCGGCACCATGGCTCTCGTCGGGGCATCGGGCGACGACGACGACGGTGGCAGATCCGGCTCGGCCTACCTGTTCGACGTGACGGACCCCATGAATCCGGTGGAGTTGGCCAAGCTCACCGCCAATGACGCCGCGGGGGGCGACCAGTTTGGCCAGTCCGTGGGCATCAGCGGGGGCACGGCCATCGTCGGCGCATGGGGCGACGACGACAACGGCAGCGCCTCTGGTTCGGCCTACCTGTTCAACCTCACGGACCCCATAAATCCGTTGGAGCTGGCCAAGCTCACCGCCGTGGACGCCGCGGCGCTCGACGAGTTCGGCTGGTCCGTTGGCATCAGCGCGGGCATGGCCCTCGTCGGGGCACGGGGCGACAACGTCGGTGGCAGAAGGTCCGGCGCGGCCTACCTGTTCGACGTCATTACCGGCGAGCAGATCGCAAAGCTCATCGCTGACGCCGAGGCGTTCGACGACTTCGGCTCCTCCGTAGCGATCAGCGCGGACATTGCCATTGTCGGGGCATGGCGCGATAACCACGGCGGCGGCGACTCCGGCTCGGCCTACCTGTTTGCCGTGCCCGAGCCGGGGGGCGTGCTGCTGCTGGCCCTCGGCGCAGCGATCCTCGCCGGCATGCGGCGTAAGTGAGTGATAAGTTGCCAGTTGCCAGTTGCCGGTTGCCGGTTGCCAGTTAAATCCACACGGATGGTTTTGCTAACAGCGTCGATCAGCGCAGATTAGTGTTCCAGCGCGGATTCGTGTTCCACGTTCTTCGCATCAACCGGCCAACTCAACGCGGCAAAGCGGCTGGTAGGCGGGACCACCGGGCAAGAGCTGGCTGCTGAAAACTGTCACTTCGCCGACCTCCATCGTGCCCGCATCAAAATCGGCAAGCTGGGCAAGCTGTTCAGGCAGTTGGGTGGACGAGGCATGACCGCGGCCCGTGAGGCGGCCAAGCGTCACGTGCGGATGAAACCGGCGATTCTCGCGACGGAATCCGAGCGACTCGAGTTGGCTTTCCACCGCGCTCTGCAAAGCGACCATTTGCTCGGCTCCGTCACCAGCACCCAACCACAAAGTGCGCGGCCGTGTGGCCGCCGGAAAGGCGCCCGCGCCGCAGGCCGTCAGCGTGAAACGGGACGTTTTCAGGGCGGCCTCGCCGACGCAACGGCAAACTTCCGGGATTATGGTGTCATCGACCTGTCCCAGAAAATTCAACGTCCAGTGCAGGTTTTCCGCCGCCACCCAGCGGACTGACGCGGCCTCCGGGCGCAAACGCTCCACCAGATCCAGTGCGCGGCGACGGACTTCGTCCGACAGTTCAACGGCGACAAACGTGCGGTGCGCGGACATCGGGGGAGCGAGGGGTGAGGGGTGAGGGGTCGGGCGTCAGGGATTTCAGATGTATGATTTCAGATTTCGTAACTATTCAGCCATTTGCAGCAACAAGACTACGAATCACACGTTGGATCAAGTTGCCAGTTATCGGTTGTCAGTTGCCAGTAACCGCCCGAGACCGTCAACTGACAACCGGCAACTCACTTCGTACTTGTGGCGATTCGCTTCAGACCGCTAAAGTGTTACCAGATTTCAGATTGACTGCTAACGTTCATCGTCCGGCCTGGCGGCCTGGGCAAAAAGGACCATCGTGCTGAACGTCTTACAACGATCCGCAACTTGCTCTAAAAGCTCAGCATCCTGCGATAGTCCTCCATGCGGCGGTCGACGTCTTCGCGCCGGATGTTCTTCATGCGATCGAGACTGAAGTCCTCGACGGTGAAGCTGGCGACCAGCGTGCCGTAGGCCATCGCCTCTTTGAGCGTGACCGGATCGAAGGTGTCTTTCTCGGCCAAATAGCCCATCATGCCGCCTGCAAAGCTGTCGCCGGCCCCGGTCGGATCGATCACGTCGGGCGTGGGATAGGCCGGCATAACGTATGTTTCATGCTCGCTGAAGAACATCGCTCCGTGTTCACCCTTCTTGATGACCACAAATTTGGGACCCATGCGGCGGATCGCATGACCGGCGCGAACCAGGTTTTCGTCGTCGGTCAGCATTTTGGCTTCGGCGTCGTTGAGCACCAGCCCGTCGACGCGCTGAAAAAGTTGCATCAATTCGTCGTGCTGCATCTCGATCCAAAGGTCCATGGTGTCGGCGACCGTCAAGGTAGGCGCCACCATCTGGTCGAGCACTTTCATCTGTACGACGGGCGAGCCGTTGGCAAGAAAGAGGAACTTGCCGCGGCGATACTCCTCGGGTAGGACCGGGTCGAACTCTTCGAACACGTTCAGATGCACTTCGAGCGTTTCGCGGTCGTTCATGTTGGGCAGATATTTGCCCCGCCAGCGAAACGTCTCTCCGCCAGGAATGACGTGCAGCCCGGAGGTGTCAATGCGGCGGTCATTGAGCAGCCGCGTGTGTTCGTCGGGCCAGTCTTCGCCGACGACTCCCACGAGATTGACGCCCGTGAAGTAGCTGGCGGCGTAGGAAAAAAAGACGGCCGAGCCGCCCAGCACGTTCGCGCGGCTGTCCGTGGGGGTTTCCACGCTATCGAGGGCAACGCTTCCGACGACGACCAGAGGCATGGGCGTGGAGAGTCCTTTCTTTCGACGCTTTCTCAAGGAGAAGAACAGCCATTTAACGGTGGAATGGAAGCCGGCTGCGGTCCTTTTTCCGCGAACCAAACGACACGCGACACGGAGCGCGAAGGGCTCATTGTAAAGGTTGCGCGAAGCGTTTCAAAGTGCCTATTTCTCCTGATCGGACGGCGGCTTCGGAGGCACAAGTCGGGCAAACGTTTGGCACTCGCCTCCCCTCATGTTAGAATCGGAGGCCCGTACTCAAGTGGGTGAATTTCGTGCACCTCGTTCCGGCCGAGGAACCACGCATTGGGCTCGTCTGAGCGTTCTTATTTTATGTTTCGGAGATCGATCATGAATCGTTTCCAGCAAGATGGTCTCACCTGGCAAGCATGTGTGCGGCTGTGTTGGTTGGTGCTCGCGGCGGTCGTGTTGTGGGCCGCAATGTCTCCGGGCGCAACGGCACAGCGAGGGCAGCGGAAGCAATATCGAGTCGGCGAACGCGTCGAAGTGAACCTCGACCATTTCGGCTCAGATTGGCAGGAAGCGGAAGTCGTCGAGGTGCGGGGACGGGGCACATTTGTCGAAGTACGTCTGGCTAATGGCAGAACGAAAATCTTTACTTCAGACGAAGTGAGGCCGTTGAAAAAGAAGAAGACGCACCCTTTGATCAAACACGCTCCACGGACATGGACCGACACGACAGGCAAGTACAAGGTCGAGGCCAGTTTTGTTGAGTTGGCTGGCAAACAGGTTGTTTTGGAGAAAAAAGGAGATGGAACGAGGATTAAGGTGCCTCTGCAGAAGTTGAGCACGGCGGACCAGGCGGAGGTTGCCAAGTTGCTGGCCGAGGCATCGGAAAACCCCTTCGAAGCCGTTGAAGATGATTCCGAGGATTCCTCGTCGCCCGGCTCGGACCTTTCACCAGTGAGTCTGCTCGATGCCAAGCGCATCGTGCTCGCACCGGCCGTTCGATCTCGCTTTCAGCCGGAACCGTTGCAGACCTCGCAAACTGCTCTCCAGGGCGTTGCCGTGGCGCTACCGCCGAAAGCAGATTTCTTCGAAAAGACGACGGGGATTGTTGCCGTCGCCGAGAACAGTGTTGCTTTCGTCTCCCGCGCGATCACCTTTGGCAGCAACGAGGGACAAGGTGCGATAGACATCATCGATCTGCAGCGTGAAAAAGTGAGCAAAACGGCAGTGATGCCAGGGCCGATCGTAGTGGCAGACGCTATTGGTGGCGCCAAACCACGCGTACTCATTTACACAATTTCCGAGGAACACGGCAGTGACAAACCGCCGCAGGTGCTGGCAATTGCCGAACTGGAGGGCGGAAAGCTGAATGAGCTCACGCGGTGGATTCCCTACGCACCCGACGATTTCCACGACGATGATATTTCATTTGCTCGGTTCGTTGACGAGCAACACGCGGTTACGCTGAACAAAGCGGGTACGTTCGTACTTTGGAATGTCGACGAGGCAAAACCGGTTTACTATGCAAACATCGGCAGGCAGTTGAAACCCGTCACATTGAACAGCCGAAAGTATCTGGTGACTGAGATCGAACATTCCTTGTCGATCATCGACGTCATGGAAGGCAAGACTGTATTCTCGCTACCTTCGTTGAAAGTATTGAGTCCGAGTATTACCTTAAGTCCTGACGGGAAGCAGATGGCGGTTACCTCCGGTGTGAACCGCTTCAGTATAGTGGATCTGACCACGGGCAAACTGGGAGAGAGTCACCAGGTTTCCGAGCACTTGAACTCCATCGATTGGGTAACTGAAAATCAGATCCTATTGAACGGACGATATTTGTACGACTTACCACGGCGTTTCTACCTTTGGGAATACCAGAACCCGCCCAGCACACTGCTACGAATTGCGGCGAACACGTTCCTTTACACGCAAGGGTCGACTGATCATCAAGGCAAAGGGCTGTTCGTTGCCACGATTCCTAATGGGGATGCGCTGGCAAAGACGGCAAGCATCGATCCCTCGGATCTGTCTGTTCTCGATGAGAATGATAAGGTGCAATTGCGGATAAACATCAGCTTGCCCGGCGTCTCAACCAGTCAGGTTCAGCGGGCGCTCACCGAGATGCTCGCCAAGCATCAGGTCGAAGTGGTGCCGCAGTCGGACCTGGTCCTCGAGGCGATAGCCTATCGTGGTCAACCGAAGAAATGGCTCTTCCGCGAATTTGGTAGTTTCCGGGGAGGGCAAGAAAAGACGGTCACGCCCAATCATTACTATCTCGTATTGTGGGACAAAGAGAATGTGGTCTGGCGAGCTGCCGGCTATGACGATGCCCACGGCTTCATTCGTCTGAATGAAGGCGAGACGCTTGATAGCAAGCTTCGCGCAATGACCAACCCGTCAGCCGATTTCTTCTTGCATGCGAGCATCCCCAAACACCTGAAATGGTATGCTTCGGGTGCGCAAACGTTTGGCGCCTCGAAGTGGGGATACGGCGGTCTTCAGCAGTCGGAACCGACGAAGCTCAAGCCGCCCGACAAGTCCAGTGCGGGCAATGGACCTTCACAAGGCAATCGGCAATCGCCCAATCGCTTCCGGGATCAGAATATTACCACGCGGACCTGACGATCCACCCGCGGCCTTGCACTACGAATTGGGTGGGGCGCCTCGATGCCCGTTACCGGCCGTTCTGGATCCTCTGGCCGTCCGACTTTTGCAGCATGAAACGGAACAGATTGGGGTCGATCGTCTTCAAAACGAAGTGAACGCTGCCGTCGCAGAAGGCCGCATTGAAGCCACGCGGCTGCGGTTGATCAAGGCCCTCGAGCGGCTTCTTCAGATCAATCTCCAAGTCGGCCGGCTTGGTCCACTCCACCGCGTGATCGTCGTCCACTTCGAGCACTAGAATCGTGTTGGAGGTACCGTCGGTGATCTGTTGCATCTTCGTTCCATTCTGATCCTCGAAGACGGTGTCCTTGCCCACGGGCACCAAGTAGTTCGTCTTGCCGTCCTCCGCGTTGCTGTTCGGGTTGCGATACGCGTCGGGCATCTCGGCAAGTAACTTCTTGTTGTGCGGGCTATCCCACGGCTCGTCGAGATGGAATTTCTCGTACAGCTCCTGTTCTTCTATGAAGGGCAAAATGTGCACCCGCCAGCTCAACAGCGGTTTGCCCTGTTTGTCGAAGATGGCCCGCGCTGGGAAGTGCTTGTGGGCATCATGATTATTGTGCATTGCCAGGGCGATCTGTTTGAGGTTGTTCATCGACTGGGTGCGGCGGGCAGCCTGGCGGGCGGCCTGCACCGCCGGCAGCAGCAATGCAACCAGGATGCCAACTGTGGCCATCTGAGAGTTGGTATCGCCCTCCGCGTGAGCGATCACCACCTCCTTGCCTTTGCGCTCGGGTTTGATCACGGCAAATAACTGATCGGCGACGCGCTTGGCGTATTGTTGCTGAGCCTGAGCGACGGGGTCGTTATTATTCGGCTGCTGGCTGCGCATCTGGGCGTCCATAAAACTGCGGGCCATGGCGACGGCTTCATTTACCAACTGCTCGAACTGTTCGGCGGCCTGATCACTGACGGCGGTCGCCACCAGTTGGCTGTCAGCCTTTTGAACCACGTTCAACTCCGCTTGGATCGAAGCGACAAGGTCGACCACCGCCACAAAGCGATCGAAGGGCTGCGGAGGAGGCGGTGCTTTGGCCATCTGCTCTTTGATCAGCGGACGGACAACGTCCATGGAGAACACTGCGGTCAGATCGTTCGTGCGGTTGGCATCGGCGAGTAACCGAGCCACTTCTCCAGATGGGGGCCGCTCTCGCCCGGCGATCATCTTGCGGAGCATGCCGTCGTGACCGATAAGGAGCGTTTGCTTATCGACCAAACAGTAGCCGGGGTCGCGTTTGACGGCCTTGGGCCGACGATAGGCAAATCCGGCGAGTTTATCGTCTTCGGTCGATGCGAGAGTCGACGGTGGCAGGTCGGCAAGCGCAAACGGCTTGGCAAGTCGCAACACGACACCCAGCAGCGGTTCGTCCTTGCCGGCCGGCTGGATCACCACCAATGCCTCGTCGATATCAAGCGGATCGAAACCAAGGGCCTTCTTGCCGCTGGCCGAGATCACCTCGATCGGCAGCATTGTCATTTTCGGATCCGTCAGCACACGTCGTGGGCGCGCGATCAGGGCAAAGGCCGCCTCGGGAGTGACATACGAGAGGTCGATCGACGCCTGATCCGCCCCTGACGATGCGGGTGACGCCTGGGCTGCTGGCGTCTGTGCACGCACCATGACGGGTGCGGCGGCAACGACGATCGCCATGAGACAGCAAATAAAGGGATGCGGTGTACGGAGCATCTCGGACTCCTCAAGGGTTGTCGTTTATCGAAGCTTTTGGCACAAACTGGGGACATTTTACCCCCGCCAGGGGAGTTGTCAATCGACAGATGCCATGAGTGCTTGTTCGGCCTGCAAACGCGCCGCTCTGACCGAGCGATACATTCCCGGAACATCATGGCCCTGGTTCAACCGCTCGGGCCATCATTGTCTCGCCTGATGGTCACTATTACCCAGATAAATCAATTGGAAAAGGCAATGTTTTCTATTGCGCGAGGTTGTCTGTTCAAAGGGTTGGCTGTTGCGTAGGGTTGAATTAAGAGATCCTTATCATGATAAATGCGGAAGACCAACAAGTCGTCGACAACGTGCGCGATGACACTACCAACGTTTCGCATTATCAGGATAAAGGAGCACACAGGATGGGAGCAACCAGTTCGACAGGGTTGGCGGCGGAATTGGAAACAAAAGGCATCAAAATCATCGGGGCGGTGACGGACGAATTTGCTCAGATCCTCACGCCCGAAGCGCTCTCGTTCGTGGCTTCCCTGCAGCGCGAGTTCAACGATCGCCGGCTCGATCTGCTCGAGCGCCGCCGCGCGCGGCAGGTTCGCTTCGACGCGGGTGAAATGCCGGATTTTCTGCCTGAAACCAAGAGTATTCGCGAAGGCGATTGGCGCGTCGCTCCGATCCCCCACGACTTGCAGGACCGGCGGGTGGAGATCACCGGCCCAGTCGATCGCAAGATGGTGATCAACGCGCTCAACTCGGGCGCACACTGCTACATGGCCGACTTCGAGGACTCGCACTCGCCGACCTGGCATGGCACGATCGAAGGACAGATCAACATGGGCGACGCGGTGCGCGGCACCATCGAGTACGAGCAGCCTGAAACCGGGAAACATTACAAACTTAACGACCAGGTCGCCACGCTGATCGTGCGGCCGCGCGGCTGGCACCTGGAAGAAGCGCACGTCACCGTCGATGGGCAGCCGGTCTCCGGATCGCTCATTGACTTCGGGCTGTTCTTTTTTCACAACGCGAGACAGCTCATCGACCGTGGTAGCGGACCGTACTTCTACCTGCCCAAGCTGGAAAGCCACCTGGAAGCCCGCCTGTGGAACGACGTGTTCGTCAAGGCGCAGGACGAACTGGGCGTTCCGCAGGGAACCATTCGGGCCACGGTGCTGATCGAAACGATACCGGCCGCGTTTGAGATGGACGAAATCCTCTACGAGTTGCGGGATCACATGGCGGGCCTCAACTGCGGGCGGTGGGATTACATCTTCAGTTTTATCAAGCGATTTCGCAGCCGGCCGGAGATGGTGCTGCCCGACCGGGCCCAGGTGACCATGACGACGCACATGATGCACTCGTACTCGCTCTTGGCGATCAAGACGTGCCATCGCCGCGGCGCGTCAGCCATCGGCGGCATGGCCGCGCAGATTCCGATCAAGAACGACCCGGAAGCCAACGAGCGGGCGCTCGGCAAGGTGCGGGCCGACAAACACCGCGAGGCGACCGACGGGCACGACGGCACCTGGGTCGCGCATCCGGGGCTGGTCGAGATCGCCCGGCGAGAATTCGACGCCGCGATGCCGTCGCCGAACCAAATCGATCGACAGCGAGACGACGTGGACGTGACGGCCGCCGATTTGCTCAACGTGCCCGAGGGATCAATCACCGACGACGGATTGCGGACGAACATTCGCGTCGGTGTGCAGTATATGGAAGCGTGGCTGGGCGGCAACGGCTGCGTGCCGCTTTACCATTTGATGGAGGACGCGGCCACGGCCGAGATTTCGCGCACCCAGGTTTGGCAATGGCTGCACAACGCGAAGAAACTGGACGACGGACGCACGATCACGCGGGAACTGTTCCGCGAGACTTTTGCCGAAGAGATGGACCGCATTCGCCGTGAAGTGGGCCAGCAGCGATACGCGGCGGGCCACTTTGAACTGGCCGCCCAACTTTTCCAGGACATTATCGAGCAAGACGAGCTCGATGAGTTTTTAACCCTGCGGGCCTACCCGTACTTATCTGATTAACTTTTCCAGAAGTAAAGGAGAGTTGTATGACCGGAATGCACCGACATCAGATGATCGACGCGGACAGCAAGGAGCGCCTGCGCGTTCAATCAGTGGCGTGTCTGAAGCGCCACTGGCAAATTGAGGCACGATGGCACGGTGTGAAACGGCCATACAGCGCAGAGGAAGTCGTCCGCTATCGTGGATCGATGGCGATCGAACATACCATAGCCCGGCGAGGCGCCGACCGCCTTTGGCATTTGATGCAGACCCTGCCGTACGTCCACGCTCTGGGAGCACTCTCGGGAAACCAAGCCGTGCAGCAGGTGGCGGCTGGTCTGCCCTCGGTCTATGTCAGCGGCTGGCAGGTGGCGGCGGACGCGAATCTTTCCGGCCAGATGTATCCGGATCAGAGTCTCTATCCGGCCGATAGCGTGCCGTCGCTGGTGCGACGGATCAACAACGCCTTGCGCCGTGCCGATCAGATCTCGATGCTCGAAGAAACGCCCGACCACGTCCATTGGTATGCCCCGCTATTTGCCGATGCGGAGGCGGGTTTCGGCGGTCCGCTCAACGCGTTTGAATTGATGCGCGAGATGATCGACGCGGGTGCCGCGGGTGTTCATTTCGAGGATCAACTCTCCTCGGCCAAGAAGTGTGGTCACATGGGCGGCAAAGTACTCGTGCCCACGCGGGAGTTCATCACCAAACTGATTGCCGCGCGGCTGGCCGCCGACGTCTGCGGCGTGAACACCGTGTTGTGTGCCAGGACCGACGCCAACGCCGCCAAGCTGCTCACCAGCGACGTTGACGAGCGTGACCGGCAGTTTTTGACCGGTGATCGTACCGAGGAAGGTTTCTTTACGATCAAAGGCGGTCTCGATTGTGCCATCCAGCGCGGTCTGGCCTACGCGCCGTACTGCGACCTCATCTGGTGCGAAACGGCGCATCCCGATCTGGACGAGGCCAAGAAGTTTGCTGAGGCAATCCGCGACCAGTATCCCGACAAGCTGCTGGCGTATAATTGCTCGCCCTCCTTCAACTGGAAGCAGAATCTCGACGATGAGACGATTTCGAAGTTCCAAATCGAGCTCGCCGCGATGGGCTACAAGTACCAGTTCGTCACGCTGGCCGGTTTCCACGCGCTGAATCTGAGCATGTTCGAGTTGGCCCACGGGTACCGCAACGAGGGCATGGCTGCGTATTCACGACTTCAGGAAGAGGAATTTGACCAACAGCGACGGAACGGGTATCGGGCGGCCATGCATCAGAAGTTTGTCGGCACGGGCTTCTTCGATCAGCTTATGAACAGCGTCACGCAGGGCCACACGACCGTGACCGCGCTGGACGGCTCGACCGAAGAAGAACAGTTCGAGACGCAGGTCGCCTGACGGGAACGTGCTGGGATAGAACGTTTTCGAAGTCGATGTAGCGGGTGCCTGGGGTGGAGCGCCAGCGACCCCCCAGTGAATCTGGGGGCTCACTTCGTTCGACCCCAGCCACCCCTGCTACTCGAAACTCGAAAACGCTCCAGAAGCAAGAGTCGTGCTGAACGCTGCAGCTACTGGTTTTGCTTCTTGGCGATCTTGGCCCAGGTGTCGCGCAGGGTGGCCGTGCGGTTGAAGACCAGCCGATCGCGACGGCTGTCGATCGGGTCCGCGCAGAAGTAGCCGCAGCGCTCGAACTGGTAACGGCTGCCCGGCTCCGCGGCGGCCAGGCTCGGTTCGACGCGGCTGTCTGTGAGCACCTCCAGCGAATTCGGATTGAGATTGTCGCGGTAGGTACCGCCCTCGCTCACGTCGTCGGGATCTGCTTTGAGGAATAAGTGGTCGTAAAGCCGCACTTCGGCCGCGAGCGAGTGCGCTGCTGACACCCAGTGGATCGTGCCTTTCACTTTGCGGCCGTCCGGTGCGTTGCCTCCCTTGGTCGCCGGGTCGTAGGTGCAGCGCAGTTCGATCACGTCGCCCGTCTTGGGGTCCTTCACCACGTCGGTACAGGTGACGAAGTAGGCGTAGCGGAGCCGTACCTCGCGACCGGGTGACAAACGAAAAAACTTCTTGGGCGGGTCTTCCAGGAAGTCGTCGCGCTCGATGTACAGTTCGCCAGAAAAAGGCACTTGCCGCGTGCCGGCTGACGGATCCTCGGGATTGTTGACGGCGTCGAGCTGTTCGGACTGGCCCGCCGGGTAGTTCTCGATGACCACTTTCAGCGGCCGCAGCACGGCCATTACCCGCGGCGCGACCCGGTTGAGGTGTTCGCGCACGCTGTTTTCCAACAAGGCGAAGTCGGTCAGGCTGTTGTACTTGGTCACTCCGATCGTCTTGCAGAAGTTGCGGATCGACTCGGGCGTGTACCCGCGACGGCGCAGCCCGCAGAGGGTCGGCATCCGCGGATCGTCCCAGCCGCTCACGTGTCCTTCTCGAACCAGCTCGAGCAGCTTGCGCTTGCTCATCACCATGTACGTAAGGTTGAGCCGGGCGAATTCGATCTGCCGCGGATGGTAGATGTTCAGCTCGTCGAGAAACCAATCGTAAAGCGGCCGGTGGTTTTCAAACTCCAGCGTGCAGATCGAGTGCGTGATCCCCTCAATCGAATCGCTCTGCCCGTGCGTGAAGTCGTACATCGGGTAGATGCACCACTTGTCGCCGGTGCGATGATGGCTGGCGTGCAGAATGCGGTACATCACCGGATCACGCATGTTCAAATTCGGCGAAGCCATGTCGATCTTGGCCCGCAGCGTCCGCGAGCCGTCGGGGAACTCGCCCTCCCGCATCCGCTCAAACAGATCGAGATTCTCTTCGACGGAGCGGTTGCGATACGGGCTGTCGCGGCCCGGCGTTTTCAACGTGCCGCGGTGGTCGCGCACCTGGTCGAAGGCGAGATCGCAGACGTACGCCTTGCCCGCCTTGATGAGCTGCACGGCCCAATCGTAAAGCTGCTGAAAGAAATCGGAGGCGTAGTAGAGCCGGTCTTCCCAATCGAAGCCGAGCCAGCGGACGTCTTCCTTGATCGCCTCAACGTACTCGTCCTCTTCCTTCGTGGGATTGGTGTCGTCGAAGCGCAGGTTGCACAGCCCGCCGTACTTTTCGGCCAGCCCGAAGTTCAGGCAGATGCTCTTGGCGTGCCCGATGTGCAGGTAGCCGTTCGGCTCGGGCGGAAACCGGGTGTGGACGCGGTCGTCGAACCGACCGCTAGCGAGGTCCTTGTTGATGATCTCTTTGACGAAGTTGGTGGACGCGGGAGACTCGGTTTGCGACATGGGCGGGTGAACCCGGTATGGTGAGGAAGTTAAATCAGCTGCTGGAGTGCCAGGCTTTAGTAGGTTTGAGTAATGGGAAATAGGAATTGCACTACGTGATCCCATTACTCATTACACATGACTCGCTTGCAAGAGCGCACTACGACCCACCTCGACGTTTAGGCGGTCGTTTGCGACGGCCGTTCTTGCCGTTCTTTTCCTTCTTATCACTCTCCAGCGGCTCGACGGTTGTCACGTGCAGCACGTTCACCAACATCCAGTCCTTGGCAATCGTGTCGCCGGATGCCGGCGTGGCGAGCGGCTTCGAGCGACCGATTTTGGCAAGGCCAACCAAAATGTGCCGTTCTGTGACAACTGCCTGGTCTGGATGACGGATCAACACGGAACGACCGTCGGAAAGCCCGAGTACAAACGGCTCAAACCGCTCCTTCTTCAACAGGTCTACTATGTCTGCGGCTCGCATGATGTTGCTATTCTAGCATTTCGGCCACGTCCGGCAATGCGACGTGCGGACCCCGCCGGCCGGCTTCACGGCGATTGTTCGGCCAGCGCGATAGCCCGATCGATTCTCGCCAGACAGCTTTCCCGGCCGAGGATCGCCAGTGTGTCGAACATGCCAAAACCAACCGCTTTGCCCGTTACCGCCACGCGGAGGGCATGAATGATCTGGCCGATCTTGATCTGTTCAGCAGTCACGAAGTCGTGCAGCAGTTGTTCGAGTGCGGGCGGAACGAACGTGTCGACCGTGGCCAATTGCTGGCGAAAC
>Ga0315553_10002886_pt1 | contig 13594 bp, 10 predicted proteins | sample SalMarSW160140MG_FD_203099 | JGI IMG/M metagenome (GOLD analysis project Ga0315553, IMG submission 203099) | Salt marsh sediment microbial communities from the Plum Island Ecosystem LTER, Massachusetts, United States - Salt Marsh Sediment SW1601-40 ... | reverse complement strand
GGCCGGTCGGTGCGCCGGGCGGCCGCCGAGACGGCAAGCGGATAAACGGCACTGGCGCCCAGCCCCAGCAGCGCGAACCCGGTGAGTGCGACCATTGGATCCGGCGCCAGCCCGATCGCCGTGAGCCCGATGGCGCTCACCGATAGCAGCACGTGGGCGACCGTGCGCGGGCCCAGCCGTTCGACCACCGGGTCGATCGTCAGCCGCGCAACGGTCATCGCCAGGCTGACCAGTATCAGGCTCAGACCTGAAACCAACGGCCCGCTGGCGAACACGTCCCGCATGTAGATGACCGACCAGTCGGTCCCCGCGCCCTCGATCAGAATCGGCGCGATCCCGACCGCGCACAGCGCCAGGATCGCCTTGCTCGGCAGCGCCAGCCCGGCGGGTGCATCCAGCGAGCCGCCGCCTCGGCCCGGCGCCGGCGTCAGCCCGCCCATCAGGACGGTTGTGGCGATGGCGGCGAGCGCCGCCACGGCCCAGAAATGCGCCAGCATCGGCACCCCCAGCTGCCGCATCGACGCCCCGATGACCGCGGCGGCGAAGAACCCCAGGCTCCAGAAGCCGTGCGCGCGGTTCATTAGCCGCCGCCCGATCTGCGCCTCGATCCGGTCGGCCTCGACATTGACCGTTACTTCCGCCGCCCCGCCAAGCAGGCCGAGCCCCACCAGCACGCAGAAGATCGCGGGCGCGTTGGGCATCAGCGGCACCACCGCGACCAGCACCGGCATGCCGATGAGGGCGATATGAAGCGTCGTCCTGACCCCCAGCCACCGGATCACCGGCGCTGAGCCGCTCAGCGACACGAGTATGCCCAGAGACGTTCCGATGATTGTCAGGCCCAGTGCACCCTCGGTCATCCCATGGGCGGTCTGGATGTCGGCCAGCCGCGAAATCAGGCCTCCCACCGCGAAAGCGAACAGGAAAAACCCGGCAAAGACCCGATGCTGGGGCGCGATATTCATCGACCCTTCCGAATGAAGCTCGGCACCTTACTGAGCCGGCTGCCGCTTGCCTAGCGGCGGCCGTCGCACGGGACGCGGGCCCGCTGTCAGGCGGTTTCGAGAATGCCGTTGGAGTCGTAGGTCTCGATGTTCAGGACCCGGATGCCGGCCACCTCCTTGCGCACGAAGTGGTAGCGCTTGTGGGCGCTGGATTGCTTGCGGCGCTCCGGACCGCCGGGCTGCGTGCGGCCCATCAGATGCCGGCGGCGGTCGGGCCCGAAGTAATCCCCGGTTTCGTAGTAGACGACTGGGTGCCCCGTTTGCGCCCGCACGCGCCGCTTCAGATTGGCAGCCCCCACCGGCAGCGTGACGATGTCGTCGAAGCCGGCCCGGATGCATCCGATGATCTCGGACCGCGACGGCCGCTCGACGAAGCAAACCACCGGCGCATACCGGATGGAGCTCTCGCGACTGGCCCGAAGCTCTCCGATGCGATCCGCGATCGGTTCGAGGTCCGGCTGATACTTGAACAGGAAGAAACAAAGATGCGTGAACCGGGACTGGCGCTCCGCCGCCGCCAGGGTCGTGAAGGGGCGCGTCAACTCGAACCCTGCCTCGCGCGCCAGCTCGTCGAGCTGCTTGGCCGAGGGCGTGTCCATGCCGCCGATGATCGCGCAGGCATTGATCGTCATGGCGCCTCGCAGTGGCCCGGTTGGGCCATCCTCGGTATTTTGCCGAATCCGACATTACGAAGCGGTTAGCGTCGCAAGTCGCCTGTCCACGGGCATTGTTAAGCGCCCTGGTGAACACCCGCCTCCCGGATATCTCGAATGCGACGGGTTCGGCGGTGCCGGGTGCCGGACCTGGCGGTCGCCGGCTCCTCGCTTCGGCCGGCGCCCCTAGAACGATTCGCGCGGGCGGATGACGAAGGCGATCCCCAGAACCCCGACGGCGATCAGCGCCGGCAGAAGGCCGACCGGCGAGCCCGCCGCCGCCAGCGCCGCCGTGCCGGCCCACATGATCGAGGCGAACGCCTCCGAGATCGTGGCGGCGCGCGAGGAAGTCTGCCGCCGCCGAAACATCGAGCGCTTGGCCTGAGCCCGGAACCAGAGCTGGATCGTCGTCGCCGAACCCGAAGCGAGCACCACCCCGGCCGCGGTCACCGCCGCCATCGGCAGCGATACGAAACCCATCGCGACGATCAGCGGACCGGCGACAATCGCCACCGCGACGAGCACCGACTCGATTTTCGCAACCAGCACCGTGCGCGCCGTCACCGGGGCGGAAACGATAAGATCATGGGCGTCCTCGCCGGAGACCGCGAGCCACGCCAGACCGCCCGCGAGCTGACCGGAGGCCATCACGATGACCGGAACCACCACCACGAAGGCCCCCGCCGCCTGTCCGAAATTCAGCCACAGCATCAGCGCCGGCGGGATCAGATAGAGCACCTGCATCAGTGTTTGCGAGACCAGCCACGGGTCGCGGCGGATCAGCAGCCACTCCTTGCGCCGCAGCGCCGCCTTCACCGACGTGGCCCGGAAGGGGCGCGCGGTCGCGACGCGCCGCGTTTGGCCGACACCGACGCCAGCCGCCGCCACCGCGTGCCGGCCGAAGCTCGAGGAGGTCGCCACGACGACGGCCGCCAGGATGCCGAACCCGACCGCCATCACCGCCATGAGCGCGCCCGCCTCGCCCATCGCCGCCCGCGCCGGCAGCCACAGGGGGCTTTCGGCCCCCGGCGCCATCCCGACCAGCCAGTCCGATTGCAGGATCCCCAGTCGCGACCAGCTGCCATAGCTTACGATCGCCGCCGCCTGGATGCCGATGATGAAACCGGCCCCCACCACCGCCGCCGCGACCTGCGCGATCAGCCTTGTGCGCCTGGGCCCGACGGTGTTGAACAAGGCCACGGTGATGAGCACGGAGAGCCCCGTCGCCAGCGCGCTCAGCGCCGCCAGCACGCCGAAAGCGGCCAGCCATCTCGCCCCGCTCTCGACGACCAGGATGTTGATCGCCGGCCCGGCCAGCAGGAAGGCCAGCGCCATGGTGGTCACGGCGATCGCGGACGTGCGCACCGCGAACAGCCGCCGCGCCGAGGCGGGCGATGAAAGGATCAGGTCGAGATCGGCACGCGCGTAATAGGCCCGGGTCACCGATTCCATTGCCTGCGAGAGCATCAGGGTGAAAAACAACACCCCGCCGCCGCTCAGCATCACCAGCGTCGGTTTGTCCTCGGCGATTCCCGATGCCGCCCAGGGTGCGATCAGCGCGTGCGCCATCAGATGCGCCACCGCCACGATGATCGCGAGCACCACCACCAGCACCGCCGCCCGGCGCGGCCGCCCGGCGGTCATCATCGCCACGAAATCGCGCCAGAAAAGACCCAGCTCGTGCCGTGCGAACCAGACCAGCGATGCCGGCGCCGCCGTCATGCGGCCGGGCTTTCGAGGTCCGTTTTGTCCTCCGACTCGTCCCTGGCGACGAGCTCGAGGAAGATGTCCTCGAGCGTCGTGCCGGACCGCCCGGCCGTCTCGCTCAGCTCCGCCAGCGTTCCCTGGGCGATCAGCCGGCCGCGCGAGATCACCCCGATCCGTTCGGCCATCCGCTCGGCGACCTCCAGAATGTGGGTCGTCATGATCACCGTCACGCCGCCGGCAACCTTGGCCTTGAGGACGTCCTTGACCTGCCGCGCCGAGCCGGCGTCGAGCCCGGTCAGCGGCTCGTCGAGCATGATCAGGCGCGGCTCGTGCACGAGCGCGCCGGCCAGCGCCACCTTCTGCAGCATCCCCTTGGAAAACCCGCCGCACATCTGGTTCGCGACCTCGCCCAGCCCCAGCCAGTCGACGAGCTCCCGCGAGCGCCTCTCGGCCGTCCGGGCCTCGATGCCCCACAGCCCGGCGACGAATTCGAGATATTCGAGCGGGCTCAGCCGGTCGTACACCATCGGCTCGTCGGAGACCCAGGCGATGAGCTGCTTGGCCTCGACCGGGCGCCGTTTGGCGTCGATACCGAACACCGAGATGGTGCCGGCATCGGGCTGCAGCAGCCCCGCCACCATCCTCAGGATCGTCGTCTTGCCGGCCCCGTTCGGGCCGAGCAGGGCATAGAGCTCCCCGCCTGCGACCTTGAGGTCGAGCCGGTCGACCGCCGGGCGGTCGAAACGCTTGGAAAGCCCCGCAATGTCGAGGGCGAGGGCGGTCTCGTTCATGTTTGCGCAACCATTTCGGGCCCGCCGCGGGCGGGCGCATCACCCACCCCTACACGCAAATGCCTTGGCAGAAGGTGAATCGCGACGGCCAATTCCGGGCTTCGCCCCGCCCAATTGCGGCCCCGAGGGGGCATTCCGGATTTCTGGTGGCTACGGGTCCCTTTCGGGGCCCCCGGCCTCGGCCAGCGCCGCCACCAGCGCCCTGACGCTTTCGGCATTGTCGGCGAGCGGCGTCCCGTCGGGCCTCAGGAAGTTGTTCTCGAAGCCGACCCGGCACTCTCCACCGGCCGCCGCCACCGCCTTCAGGCACGCGATTTCCTGCCGCCCGAAGGCGCACGCCATGAACTTGGCGCCCTCGGCGATCTCCGACGCGGCGAGGCCGGCCAGGAACGGGTCGAGGTCGGCCCCTCTGGCGTCGGCCCCGCCGCGTTGGCCGAGAACGAAGATCAGCGAAACCGGCCCGGGCGGCAGGACGTCCCGCTTTCGCAAGCCCGCCAGCGCCGCGATTTCCCCGGGGGCGTAGACGATGTGCTGGATGGCGACGCCGGCCTCTCGCGCCTCGAAGAAGAACCGCGCGAGTGTCGCCTCGTCGCCGCCGAGGACTTCGCGCACCGCCATCGAGGCCGATTTCGGCGCCACCGCCCGCACCAGCGCCATCTGTTCGGCCGGTGCGTAGCGCCCGACCGCCTCGGTCGAAATCTGCACCTCCATCCCGGGGGCGGCGCCTGCCATCTCGGCGATCAGTTCGCGGTAGAGCCCTGCGTCGAGTACGTGGGCGCCGGCGGCGTCCCGCACATGGGCGTGCAGCGCCGCGGCGCCGGCCGCCTGGCACGCGACCGCCGTCTCGACGATCTCGGCGATCGTTTCGGGCACGCGTGGATGGTCCTGCTTGGTCAGGCGCCCCCCGTTCGGGGCGACCATGATGGAAGCCGGCCGCATCAGGCGGCGCGGGCCTGGTCGAACACCTGGTCTAGCGCCTCCTCGAGCCGGTCGACGATCAACTCGATATGCGTCTCTTCGAGGATGAAGGGCGGGGCGAGCAGCACGTGGTCGCCATACTTGCCGTCGACGGTGCCCCCGTTGGGATAGCACATCAGCCCCGATTGCATTGCGGCCCGCTTGAGCCGGGGAGCGATCCTGTCGACCGGCTCGAAGGGCTGCTTGCTGTCGCGGTCGGCGACCAGTTCCAGCCCGATCAGTAGTCCCCTGCCACGGATGTCGCCGACGAACGGATGCTGCCCGAACCGATCCTCGAGGGCCGCCTTCAGCGCCGCCCCGGTGGTGCGGACGCGGGCCAGCAGGTCCAGCCGCTCGATCTCCTCGATCACCGCCACCGACGCCGCCGCGGCCACCGGATGACCCATGAAGGTGTGCCCGTGCTGAAAATGCCCGGAGCCCGTCCGGATCGCCTCGTGGATCGTCTCGGCGCACAGCATCGCGCCGGTCGGCTGGTAGCCGGCCCCCAGCCCTTTGGCGACGCATACGATATCGGGCGCCACCCCCTCGGCTTCCGCGGCGAAGAAACTCCCCGTGCGCCCGCACCCGCACATCACCTCGTCGAGGATCATGAGGATCCCGTATTTGTCGCAGATCTCCCGGATGCGGGTGAAATAGCCCTCGACCGCCGGCACCGCCCCCATTGTCGCCCCGACCACGGGCTCGGCGATGAAGCCGATCACGGTCTCGGGCCCCAGCGCCTCGATCTTGGCCTCGAACTCGGCTGCCAGCCGCGCCCCGTATTGCGCTTCGGTCTCGCCTTCTTCGGCCCAGCGCCAGTAGTGGCACGGCGCCACGTGATGCATGTTGGCCGCCAGCAGCGGCTCGAACGGGTCGCGTCGCCAGCGGTTGCCGCCGACCGCCAGCGCACCCAGCGTGTTGCCGTGATAGGACTGCCAGCGACCGATGAAGTTCACCCGCCCCGGCTCGCCGATCTCGACGAAATACTGCCGGGCGAGCTTCAGGGCCGCCTCCAGCGCCTCCGACCCCCCCGAGACAAGATACACCCGCTCGATGCCCTCCGGCGCTCGCGCCGCCAGGAGCTCGGCGAGCCGCTCGGCGGGCTCGGACGTGAAAAAGCTTGTGTGCGCCCAAGCTATAGTGTCGATCTGCCGCTTCATGGCTGCGCGCACCGCATCGTTCGAATGGCCGAGCGAGGAGACGGCGGCGCCGCCGCAGGCGTCGAGATAGCGCCTGCCTTCGCCATCGATCAGCCACACCCCCTCGCCGCCGGCCACCGCCGGCAGGTCGGCTGAGATTTGGCGCTGAAACAGGTGACGGGATGGCATGGCCGTGCCCCGGTCAGGTCCTGACCACGTAGACCGACTGCTTGGCGTGCCGAACCACGCGGGCGGCATTGGGGCCGAGCAGATAGTCGGCGAATTCCGGCCGGTGCGACTTCATGACGATGAGGTCGCACCCCAGCCGGTCGGCGGCTTTCAGGATCTCGTCATAGATCGATCCATAGGCCACGTGCGCCTTGACCGCGCCGGGGGATGTCGCCGTCTTGGCGATCGCCTGTTTGAGCGACGTGCGGGCTTCCTCGACCGCCCGGTCGGCGAAATCGCGCGGGAAGTAGTTGCCCACCACCGGCATCGAGTAGTTCGGCACCACCGTCAGCACATTGAGTTCGGCGCCGCTCACCTCGGCGAGCTGCTCGGCGGCCGCCAGGCCTTCCGAAAGCGAACCCGGATCGCCAAGATCGACAGGGACCAGGATTTTCTCAGGCATCGGCGCGCCTCCCCCAGAATGCCGGCACCGTCTGTCGTCGCCGCTGCAGCAGCGCCACCCCGGCCAGCAGCGCCAGCGCCGGGATGTAGAAGATTTCCTTGGGCAGGCGGTCGCTCGGCAGCTGCACGACGGAGATCACCACCGGCTGCTCGGCATAGAAGTCGAACAGTCTCAGCGTGGTGTAGAAGCGTGTTCCCTGCAGCGGCTCGTCGACGACCGCGCTGCCGTCGCGCAAGCCGACGGGAAGGCCGCCCTGCGCCAGCCGGTCGACGCCATCGCCGGCGGCGCCCAGCGGCACCTGCAGCGTGATGGTGGAGACCTCTCCGATCTTGTCGAAGTCCGGCCCCTGCAGCACCATCCGCAGCGATCCGCCCGGCTCCACGGTCTCCGCCAGTTGCACCGCCTCGATGCCGGGCCGGTCCTCGTAGGGCGCCTGCACCATGTCGAGCCAGAACCCCGGCCGGAACAGTGTCAGCGAGACCACCAGCAGCATGAGCGACTCCCAGATCCGGTTGCGCGTCAGGAAATATCCCTGGGTCGCCGCTGCGAACATCATCATTGCTACTACCGCCACGATGAACACGAACACCGCCTTGACCGGCCCGACATTGATCAGCAACAGCTCGGTGTTGAAGATGAACATGAACGGCAACAGCGCGGTGCGGATGTCATAGGTGAACCCCTGCACTCCGGTGCGGATCGGGTCGCCCCGCGATATCGCCGCCGCCGCGAACGCCGCCAGCCCCACCGGCGGTGTGTCGTCGGCCAGAATCCCGAAATAGAAGACGAACAGGTGCACCGCCACCAGCGGCACCACCAGCCCCGCCTGCGCCCCGACCGAGACGATCACCGGCGCCATCAGAGAGGAGACGACGATGTAGTTGGCGGTCGTCGGCAGCCCCATGCCGAGGATCAGGCTCATAATGGCGACGAAGAACAGCATCAACAGCAGATTCCCGCCCGAAAGATACTCGACGAGCTCGCCGACCACCTGATGGGCGCCGGTCAGCGACACGGTGCCCACGATCACCCCAGCCGCCGCCGTCGCCACGCCGATCGCGACCATGTTGCGGGCCCCGGCGACCATGCCGGCCACGAAGTCGCTCCAGCCCTGGCGAAGGGCGCCCGCATAGTCGCCGGCGCCCCGGAACAGTGCCTTCAGCGGGCGGTGGGTCAAGGCGATGACGATCACCGACAGCGTCGCCCAGTAGGCCGAAAGCTGCGGCGAGAACCGCTCCACCATGATGCACCAGATCAAAATCACGATCGGCAGCACGAAGTAGAGCCCCGTCACCGCCACCTCGCCGGTCCGTGGCAGCACGCCCACCGGGGCGTTCGGATCGTCCATTTCGAGGTCCGGATGTCGCGCGGCCCAGCCCACAAGTCCCACATAGGCCGCCGTCAGGGCCACCACCGCGGCCCAGAAGCTCAACGTCGGAAGCGCCACCTTGATCCATCCGAAGCCGTAGTAGACGGCGCCCGCCAGCACGGTGGTGCCCAGGAACCCGAGCACCACCCCGGAAACCCGCTGCGCCAGGGTGCCGAGCGGCGAGGGCTTTTCGAGACCCTTCAGGCCGAGCTTGAGTGCCTCAAGATGCACGATGTAGACCAGCGCGATGTAGGAGATGACCGCCGGCAGGAAGGCGTGCACGATCAGCTGCGAATAGGGCACGCCGGTGAACTCGGAAATCAGGAACGCCGCGGCCCCCATCACCGGCGGCATCAGCTGCCCGTTGGTCGACGAGGCCACCTCGATGGCCCCGGCCTTTTCGGGCCGAAAGCCGGTGCGCTTCATCAAGGGGATCGTGAAGGTGCCGGTGGTGACCACATTGGCGATCGAGGAGCCCGAGTACAGCCCCGACAGCGCCGAGGCGACCACCGCCGCCTTGGCGGGCCCGCCGCGGAAATGGCCCAGGGCGGCAAAGGCGAGCTTGATGAAATAGTTGCCGCCGCCGGCCTTTTCCAACAGCGCCCCGAACAGCACGAACAGAAAGATCACCGACGCCGAGACCCTGAGCGGCACCCCGAACACGCCCTCGGTCTGCATCCAGAAATGCCACATCGCCTTGCCGAAGCTGGCGCCCTTCCACTGGATCGCTTCGGGCAGCCAGGACACGTGGCCGAAAAACACGTACGCCACGAACACGCTCGCCACGACCACCAGCGGCAGCCCCAGCGCCCGGTAGACCGCGGTGGCGATCGACAACATGCCGATCGTCGAGATCACCAGATCGGCGGTCGTCGGCAGGCCGGGGCGCAGCGAGATGTCGTAGCGGAACCAGAACAGATACATCGTCGCGGTCGCGCCCAGCACCGCCAGCACCCAGTCGTACCAGGGCACGATCTCGCGGGGGCTCGACCGGAACAGAGGAAACGCCAGCGACGCCAGCAGCAGCGCGAAGGTCAGGTGGATCTGGCGGGTCTGGTGATCGGAAAGGGTGAGATTGACCCCGAGCGCCTCGGATAGGTCGTAAGGCACCGAGGAGGCGACGTAGATCTGGAAGATCGACCAGGAAAAGGCCAGCCCGAGGATGAGCCAGGCGACCGCGCCCGTCGGCCGGCGGGCGCCGGTTTCCACCGCGACCGCCAGCAACTCCGCGTCACGTTCGGCGCTCTTGTTCTCGGTGGTGTGTGACAATGGTGGCTGTCCCTGCGCGCCCCGACCCGCTCGCGGCGTCGCGTACCCCGATCATCTCCGAAGCGGTGGAAGCCGGGCGAACGCGCCGCCCGGCTTCGAAGTGCGTGCGGCTACATCCAGCCGCGTTCCTTGTAGTATTTCACCGCGCCCGGATGCAGCGGCGCCGACAGGCCGTCGTGAATCATTTCCGATTCCTTCAGCCCCGCAAAGGCCGGATGCAGGCCCTTGAAGTCCTCGAAATTGTCGAAGACCGCCTTGACGACCGTGTAGACCACATCGTCCGAAACGTCAGTCGAAGTCACGAACGTCGCACCGACGCCCCAGGTGGTGATGTCGTCGGGATTGCCGGCATAGGTGCCGCCGGGGATGGTCGCGATGCGGTAGAACGGGTTGTCCGCGACCAGCTGATCGATGACCGGATCCTGCACATTGACCAGCTTGGCGCCGCAGTTCGTGACCGCCTCGGTGATGTTGGCGCTCGGATGACCGACCGTGTAGATGTAGGCGTCGAGGCTGCCGTCACACAGCGCCGCCGGCATTTCGGCCGGGGCCAGTTCGGCGGCCACGGCGAAATCGTCCATGGTCCAGCCGAGCTTGTCCATCAGCACTTCCATCGTCGCCCGCTGACCGGAGCCCGGATTGCCGACATTGACGCGTTTGCCGGGCAGATCCTGCAGCGAATTGATGCCGCTGTCGGGACGTGCCACCAGCGTGAACGGCTCCGGATGGATCGAGAAGACGGCCCTCAGGTCCTCGTTCGGACCCGCTTCCTCGAACCGGGAGGTGCCGTGATAGGCATGGAACTGCCAGTCGGACTGCACCACGCCGAAATCGAGCTCGCCGGCCCGGATGGTGTTCAGATTGTAGATCGAGCCGCCGGTCGATTCGACCGAGCAGCGGATGCCGGTATCGGCGCGATACTGGTTGACCAGCCGGCAGATGGCGCCGCCGGTGGGATAGTAGACGCCGGTCACGCCGCCGGTGCCGATGGTGATGAATTGAGTGTCCTGCGCGGAGACGCCAAACGCCATGCTGCCGGCGACCAGGGCCACGCTGGCGCCCAAAGCGAATTTTTTCATGATGATCTCTCCCTGAAGACTGTGGTGCCGATTGAACGCACCTGCCGATCAGACACAGGCGTTTCGCCGCCGTCAAGCGGGCTGAAACGCTTGTTTCGGCGCCGCGCGCTGATAGGCTGCACCGAACCGCCCGCGCATCCGAAGGGGCGGCCTGGGAGCAACGGATGGATGAATTGACGGCGCCACTGGCCGCTCGTTCGGCCCGCCCGGCGGAGTCGGGCGAGGTGGGCACGCGCATCCGCCGGCGGCTTTCCCGCATGCCGCCGCAGGTCCGGCGCGCCGCCGTTTTTGCCCTCAACCATGCCGATGCGGTCGCCTTCATGAGCGTGCGCGATCTCGCCGCTTCGGCGGGGGTTGCCCCGGCCAGCGTCGTCCGCTTCGCGCGCGCCGCCGGCTACCCCGGTTTCGCCGAACTCAGGGCTGGCTTTCGCGCCCGTCTGCGGCGCCGCGCCGGCGACGGGATCACTCAGGCGGACTATGCCGTCGCATCGACGCCGGCGATGGCTGAGCTCGCGGCGGCCGATTTGGCGTTCCGGCAATCTCTCGACGCAGTCTCCGACGCCATCCTCGAGGCCACCACCGTGTTTGTTGTCGGTTTCCGCTCCGCCTACGCTTTCGCCCATTACCTGGTCTATCTGGGCCGCATGGCGATGCCGAAATTCCGCCTCGCCGACCCCGCCCTTTCCTCCGTCGAGGCGCATCTGGCGATGGCCGAGGCCGGCGATCTGGTGATCATCTATTCGGTGGCGCCCTATTCCACCGAGGCGGTGCAGCTCGTCGGCCATCTTGCCGAGGCCGGCATCGCCACCGTCGCCATCACCGATTCCGAGCGCTCCCCGGTGGCCGCCAAATCCACCCATGTGCTCGAAGTTCCGCGCCGGCGCGTTGGGCAAATCCACTCCATGGCCGGCTGCCTGTCGGTTTCCGAAATCCTGCTCGCCGAGTGCTTCCGCAAGCTGGGGACCGCCGGCGCCCGCAACATCGCCGAATTCGAGCGTCGCGTCAGGCGCCTTTCCGGCTATTGGCAAGAATGACCCGGCCACCCGGCGAGGCGCCGCTCTGGACCCCGGCCGCCGACCGCGCGAAGTCGGCCCGCATCACCGAATTCGCGCGCGCCGCCGAAGCCCTGGCGGGCCGGCAACTGCCCACCTACCAGGCGTTGCACGAGTTCTCGATCCGCGACCGCGCCGCCTTCTGGTCGCTGGTCTGGGACCAGTGCGGCGTGATCGGTGAGAAGGGCGAACCGCTCGTCACCGATCCCGACCGCATGCCCGGGGCGCGGTTTTTCCCCGGGGCGCGACTGAACTATGCGCAAAACCTGCTGCGCCAGGGCGGCGGCGAGCCGGCGATTGTCTTTGAGGGCGAAAGCGGCACCGAGCGCACCCTGAGCTGGGACGCATTGCGGGCCTTGGTGGCCCGCATCGCGACGGCCTACACGGCCCTGGGCATCGGCCCCGGCGACCGCGTCGCCGCGATGCTGCCCAACCTGCCCGAAGCCGTCGCCGCCATGCTCGCGGCCGCCGCGGTCGGGGCGGTGTGGTGCTCGTGTTCGCCCGATTTCGGCGTTCGGGGGGTTCTCGATCGCTTCTCGCAGATCGCCCCGAAGCTCCTCTGGGTGCCCGACGGATATTTCTACAACGGCAAGTGGCACGACGTCACCGAACGCGCCGAAGCGGTGGCGGCCGAGCTCGCGCCGCTGGCCACCGTCGTGATGCCCTACGACGGCGCGGCGCCCCGCGGCGGCCCCGACGGTGCCCTGTCGCTGGCAGAATTCATTGCCGCGCCGCCGGCCGGCCCGCCGCAATTCGAGCGTTTCGAATTCGCCCATCCCCTGGCGATCCTGTTCACCTCCGGCACCACGGGGCTGCCCAAATGCATCGTGCATTCGGCCGGCGGCACGCTTCTGCAACATCTCAAGGAACACCAGCTCCACTGCGACATCCGTCCCGCGGATCGCGTGTTCTATTTCACCACCCTGGGCTGGATGATGTGGAACTGGCTGGTTTCGGCGCTGGCCAGCGGCGCCACCATATGCCTCTACGACGGCTCGCCGGCGCACCCCGATCTGAACGCTCTTTTCGATTTCGCCGACCGGGCCGGAATGACCCTGTTCGGCACCTCGGCGAAATTCATCGATTCATTGCACAACCACCGCGTTCACCCCGCCCGGACCCACCGGCTCGAGGCCTTGCGGACGATCACCTCGACCGGCTCGCCGCTTTCGGTCGACGGCTTTCGGTTCGTCTACGAGCACATCAAGTCGGACCTCCACCTCGCCTCGATCTCGGGGGGCACCGACATCTGCTCGTGCTTCGTGCTCGGGGTGCCGACGCTGCCGGTGTGGGCCGGCGAAATTCAGGCCCCGGGCCTCGGCATGGCGGTCGACGTGTTTTCCGAGGCCGGCATCCCGCTCGCCTCCGGCAAGGGCGAGCTGGTGTGCACGGCGCCGTTTCCCTCGATGCCGGTGAAGTTCTGGGCCGACCCCGACGGCGCCCGCTACCGTGCCGCCTATTTCGAGCGCTTCGAGGGTGTCTGGTGCCACGGCGATTTCGCCGAATGGACCGCCCATGGCGGCATCGTCATCCATGGCCGCTCCGACGCCACCCTCAATCCTGGCGGGGTCCGCATCGGCACCGCCGAAATTTACGCCCAGGTCGAAAAGCTCGATGAGGTCTTGGAGGCCGTCTGCGTCGGCCGCCCGGTCGCCGGCGACGTCGAAGTCGTCCTGTTTGTGCGCTTGGCCCAGGGCGCCCGGCTTGACGAGGCGCTGGCCGCGAGGATCCGCGCCGCCATCCGATCCGGCGCCTCGCCCCGCCATGTGCCGGCCGAGATCCATGCCGTCACCGATATCCCGCGCACCCGCTCCGGCAAGATTTCCGAACTCGCCGTGCGCGACGTGGTCGCCGGCAGGCCGGTGCGGAACACCGAGTCCCTCGCCAATCCCGAAGCGTTGGAGGAATTCCACCTGTCGGATGCCGAAAGCCGCTAGCCGCTG
>Ga0315553_10002884_pt1 | contig 13605 bp, 8 predicted proteins | sample SalMarSW160140MG_FD_203099 | JGI IMG/M metagenome (GOLD analysis project Ga0315553, IMG submission 203099) | Salt marsh sediment microbial communities from the Plum Island Ecosystem LTER, Massachusetts, United States - Salt Marsh Sediment SW1601-40 ... | reverse complement strand
CCGTCAGGTCGGATGATGGGCCAGTCGCCTCCTCCCGGAAGCACAACGCCCTTGATTTTCGGCCCCTCCAACGTGCCGCCTGTCACGCAGAAAATTCTTCTCATACCATGCGGCGTGGTTCCCACGTCTACCGCGCCTGCCCAGTCCAAATCGGCCTTGAGGTCAAACAAGAACTCCGTTTTTACATCTAACACTGCCTTCTCCTTTCAAACGCCTATTGTACCACGGCGGTATCGAAGAAGCTCCCGTCATTCAACTTGCCTTTAAAGTCAATCGCGGTAGGCAACCAAGATACTACCTGCCCATACACATTTCGCTAAGTCGTGCAGCGGCCAGGCTTCTCGAGCGGCAAATGAAGCCATCTCAGTATTCTTTGAACGCCTGAATCTCCATTGAGAACCCCGACAGAATGGAAACATGTCCTCAAGCCTGTTCACATTTGTGTGCGGGAATATTTGCAGAGACCAAGCTAACCAGCATTAATTAGTCCGATTAGCAAGGGGGTAACAAAGACCTCTATGATGGCTGCAACGGCAAGCCCAGGAAGAATCCACCTCAAGTAAACTTTGAGGCAATCTGACAACTGTGATTTAACTTGGCTCTCTCTTCGTACTAGCCACCTAAGTGATTCCATACCTACCGTGAGGCCCAAAGCTGTGCCTAGCAAGATCACTGGAATCTCGATCACACCATGCGGTACAAAGCTAGCCATAACATATCTCCATCCCTTGACTGATTCAAGCGCGGAGCCTAAGCCTCCGAGGATAAAGCCGTTCAGGCCTACAAAAAGTAGAGGTGGTAGTCCGAGTAGGATACCTGAGAAAATTAGCCCGAGAGCCTTGATTGCGTTGTTGATGAATATTATTAGGACCAGTAGCATAGACAGCTTACCCGTCGATACCAGGGGTTCCAGTACAGCGCCGAGTTGTCTCATAAGCTCCTCAATGGTATTCTGACCAATAAGCGTACCTAAGACAAGAGTGACAAAAAATATGCCAGTCGCCAATATAAGACTCCGAATCAACACCTTCTGTCTGATTATCTGAGTTACCTGCATGATCCACTCTAAAGCTAAGCAGTCATTGTATCGAACCTTATTGATTTCGCCAAGATCCTAGAATGGCTCAAAGTTCAATCGACTATGATGATGTGGAAATCTTTGTAGCTGTTGATCAGTCTACGGCATGATTAGTATAATTTGCAGTTAAGCTACAGACTATGTATTCGAGAAATAACCCGAAGAATCATTAAATTAACAAAATTCCAATCCGCGCATGGCTATTGCGAAAATACTACTTATTTCAAAGATTGTGTTACTATTACTCTGAAACCGCGAGATTGGGAGCGAGCCAAAAAAGTGAGTATAAGAAGAGATGGTTTGGAAGAAGCCGTAGAATCAGTGAAAGCTAAGAAGTCTGAGGAACGGATGGTTCCAAGCATCTGTTCATTATGCGGCCCAATGCCCGGATGTGGACTAAACTGCTATGTTAAAGACGGCAGGTTGATAAGAGTCGAGGGTATGAAGGAGGCTCCTACAAACAAAGGAACATTGTGCCCCAAGGCATTCGCCTCCGTGCAGTGGGTCTATTCGCCGCAACGTCTCAAATACCCTTTGAAACGTATCGGGAAGAAGGGTGAAAGTAAATTCGAGAGAATCAGCTGGGATGAAGCTCTTGATACTATTGCCAGCAGGCTCAGCGAACTCAAAGAAAAGCACGGACCTGAATCTCTAGCTATCCTCGCGCCAGCGCGACGCAGCTATTGTGACTATTTACAGCGATTCCTAATCGCCCACGGAAGCCCAAATTATGGCCATAGTGGCCTCTGTTTTATACAGGCAGCTTTCGGGTTTGCCTATACTCTGGGATGGCCCTGGCTCAATAGAGACGGTGCAGATTTTGAGCATGCTAACCTGATTGTGGTATGGGGTGCTAACCCCGCATATGCTGCAGCACCTCTGGGCAATCTACGAAGAATTTTAGATGCCAAGAAGAGAGGTGCCAGGCTCATGGTGATTAAGCCTGAGATGCAGCCGGATGCGGCCAAGGCGGATATCTGGGTTCCCATCAGGCCCGGCACCGATGGTGCCCTGGCATTGGCAATGCTACATGTCATAATCAATGAGAACCTCTACGATGCAGACTTCGTCTCCAGGTGGTGCTACGGCTTCGATAAGCTCGTACCTCATATACAGAAATATAATCCAGAGTGGGCTGAGCCAATAACGGGGCTGTCAGCCGACCAGATAAGAGAGGTGGCCAGGATATACGGGACGACAAAACCCGCATGTATTCTTGCCGGGAACGCATTCGACCAGGTGGCAGACTCCAATAACGCAGTACGGGCTGTGGCAATATTAATAGCCATAACCGGCAACCTCGACAGACCCGGTGGCAATATTGTGCCCACCGGGACTACCATGCCCATGGTTAAATCCGTACATCTCAGGGAGAGATATACCCAAGATTTTGTAGACAGGCTGGTAGGCCCGGAAATAGCCAGTTGTTTTCAGCCCTTCATGGAAGGTACGTCTTCTGCTTATTACCGCTGTCTTGATAGCGTTCTCACCCGAAAGCCATATCCTATCAGGGCAATAATCGCTCCTGGGACCCAGCCCACGGTAACTACTCGTGGCAGCAAGAGGGTGGTAGAAGCGCTTGGGAAACTGGAATTCTTCGTGGTTATCGATGTAATGCAGAACTCGTCAATGCCCTGGGCTGATATCGTTGTCCCTGTAGCCACTATGTATGAATGCGACCATCCTTTTGAGGTAACGGGTAACTGGATAATGGCGCGAAACAAGGTTATTGAGCCGCTGGGAGACTACAAGTCGGACTACGAGTTCTGGCTTGACCTGGCGGTCAAGATGGGCTATGGGAAGGACTTCTGGGACGGAAGTATTGAGAAGTGCATGAACTACCAGCTGGAGAACTTTGGCATAACCATAGAAGAGCTAAGAGCACATCCTACAGGTATTATTTATGAGCCAAAACCGATGGTTTACGAGAAGTATGAGAAAATATTCACCACTCCCAGTACTCGGCTTTCGAGGGCTCCTTACCTCCCTCAGGGCAAAGTGGCAATCTATAATACTACATTCGAAGAGAATGGGTTCAATCCACTTCCAGAATGGATAGAGCCGCCCGAGAGTCCAACGGCTACACCGGAGCTCTTGGCGAAGTACCCTCTTGTCTTTTTTGACGCACACACCTCAGATGTTTATAACGCCGCGTGGTTACGTAATCTGCCTTACCTACGCGAGATTCAACCTGAACCATGGGTACACATTCACCCCGAGACAGCTAAGGCACGAGGGATAAAGAACGGTGACTGGGTCATTGTGGAATCACCACATGGCTGGATAAAGGTAAAGGCTCTGTATTTCGAGGGGATACGGCCAGACGTGGTTATGGGCCTCCACGGATGGTGGCAGGGCTGCGATGATCTGGGACTGCCAGGTTATCCGATACTGGATGGAGGCGCAAACGTAAACGTGCTGTATAGTACTGACCCGGATAAAGCCTTTGACCCAATGGTAACCGCTATGCCCAAGCAAACCCTGGTCGAGGTACGAAAAGCATAGAGTTGTGGACTGGTAGCTAAGAAGTACCGATCATAATAAACGAAGAGGCGATGTAGGTAATGGCAAAGCAATATGGCTTTTACTTTGATGCAGATAGGTGTATCCAATGCCGCGCCTGTGAGGTGGCATGCAAGAGCGTACGTGATATAGAACCGGGAATAAACTGGATGCGAGTCGTTGAGATTTGGGGTGGTGTCTATCCGAATGTTACCAGAGATTTCTTCGTCCTAGCCTGTATGCACTGTGGTAAGCCAGCCTGCATTGAAGTGTGTCCCACCGGGGCTATAAGCAAACGGGATGAGGATGGTATTGTCGTCGTTGACAGGGACAAATGCAACGGTTGCCAGGAATGCCTCTCGGCATGTCCTTATGGTGTGCCCCAATTTGGTGACGACGGCATCATGCAAATGTGTGATTTCTGTGCCGACATGAACATAGAGCCTCCCTGTGCGGTATGCTGCCCTACTGAAGCTCTTAAGTTTGGTAACATTGATGAGCTGTTGGAAATGGCAAAGGGGAAAGGAGCCAGGAGAATGGGCGGGCCTACCGAACCATCTGTCATTATTGTAGGTGAATTGCAGCTTGATAATTTGGTTGTCTGACCCTGGTTCACCTACAAAGAGCAGTCTCACTAAAGGCCTGATGCGAAGGCAACTGCCGCGCCAATCCAGCAAAAGGCGGTGATGGCTATAGTGCTAGCATAGAAGGCCTTGGGCTTCGCAGTCATGAATTGCCAGAAATTGGGTCGGAGCTTTGTACCCACCAGGTGCCCCAGAAGCAGCAGAGAAGTACCTACAACAGCTAGACCTGTACCATTGGCAAACACTGAACTGAGTCTCTCAGCAAGTCCCCAGGATGCCCAGTTACCCATACCTACCGCTGATGCTAGAACGCCGAAAAGGATGATGCTCAGGTATCCTGCTGAGATGCCAGCGGCAATACGCGTCTTGATACTGTTTTCAAAACCTCTAAAGAACAGGCTGACCACCACGGTGAAGCCCAGTCCTTCCAGAAGGATTGCCGAGGCAGGGTTGACCACGAAGGGAGCAAAGACAGGTTGGCCATAGATCAGGGCGCTCAGCGGCTTGAACAGGGCGGCGATCACCGCAATCCAGAATGCGAGCTTGGGCCGGCGATAGATGACGACAAACGCTGCCATGATTGACATGGCGATGCCCCCTGTAATCGCCCCTTTGTAGGTGAAGTGGACAAGGTGTAGAAACCCGCCCAGAGTAGCTTCCATAAGGCCCCAGATCGAACCAAAGACCAGAATTCCAATGACTACACGCAAAATGTCTCCTGACTGTGATACTGTCTGAAGTCTTCTCAATGCCTGCATGTTGTAGCTCCTTTCTCGAAGTTGCCATTGAGAATATCACGCAGCCTGTCGGTAGTCAAGAGGCGAAGGCTCTTTGCTAACTGTGCGGAAATAGCTTTGGGCCGCGACAAGCTCCAGGAGCATCTTCCTCCAGTAGACCTTCACATTTTGACAGCGGGGTTGATGTAGTGTAGACTGTGACTCCGCAATTTTGTTAGAAAGGAGAAAAATTATGAGTAATCAATTAGGTATTCCTAAAGCGGCGCTGAACTCGCTCATCCAACTGGTGGACCACAACGCCCAAGTCAAGCCGGGCATGGAGGTCCTCGTCGGGGCCCACATTGACGGCGCCTATGGCAGCGAGAACCTGGTCGATCCGGTGGCCGTCAGTTGGGTCCAGGCTATGGTCCAATCGCGGGGCGCCAACTGCTCGGTCCTTTGGATCGACGAGATCATGAAAAAGCACGAGTGGCGCGTGCCGCCCATCCTCAAGGGTGCTATTACCAAAGCCGATCTGTTCATCAACTTCTCTCTCGACCTGGCCATCGAAGAGAATGCAGAGTTTCGGAGTTACATCGAAGAAACGAAGACCTGGTACGTGCGCATGTTCCCCGTCACCACCTCACTCCTGATGACCGAGTGGGCACAGACACCGCATGAGCTCGTGGTCATGGTCCGCCACGTGAGCTCCGATCCCTTCATGAACCACATGGCCAAGTTCGTCATGACCGACACCAACGGCACGGAGCTCGAAGGCAACATTCTCGATCCGGTGAAGCGCGAGGGCATCCCCGGCATGGCCTACAACTCCTGGCGTAGGGACCATAGCCACTACATACCTTGGCCTGAGTGGGTCCACCCGCCGGTCAACTGCAAGAACGTCAACGGTGTTCTGTTCTTCGACTGCATGCTTCCCTATTGGTCGCGCTACATCGGCATAGCCCCGACCTGGGAGGAACCGGTCCGCGTCGATGTTAAGGAAAGCCGCATGGTCAGGATCTCTGGCGGCAAGGAAGCCGACGCGATTAGTCGCACCCTGAAGGAATTGGAAGGCAAGGTCGGTGACGGCATGCAGAAGTTCGATACATTTCACTTCGGTATCCACCCGAACGCGAAGGTCACGAAAGACCAGTGCCCGAACGAGATCTACAGGCGGATAATCGACCACTCGCACCCCTCCAACATGCACTGGCACCTCGGCTCGGCGCCGGCCAATGAGAAGTACAATTTCTATCCGCACGTCACCGCCGACCACCGCAACTGCACTCTCAAGATCGCCGACAAGCTGGCGTGGGATAATGGCTACATGATGTGCCTGCAGGATAAGAAAGTGCTCGACGTTGCAGCCAAGTATCCAGATCTTCCTGGCATACCTGAAAGACTCTAGGCACTCTAACGAAAAAAAGGAGAAAAGACATGAGTAAAGGAAAAAAGCTGATTGCGTACGTTGGGCGCAATCATGTTGCTAATTTTGAGGGCGGAGGCATCTCTGTCTTTGAAGTGAGCCAGGATGGAAGCAGCATCACCCCCATTGCCGGCGCTGTGGAGGATATGCCGAAGAGGGCTGGGTATCTCGCTTATGCACCAAAAGCGAAAGTCCTCTATTCGGTTGACGAAAGGAAAACCGATGGACGAGGACCTAAGAGACCGGCCTCGGGTATATTATCGTTCAAGGTAGATCCGGAGTCCGGAAAGTTGACCTTTCTGAACAAGCAACCTAGTGTAGGATCGATGCCGGCCGCTATCACCGTAGACGAAGAAAAGAAACTCCTCTTCACCGCGAACCATGGCTTCTTCGATCACGTGGTAAAAGTGGTCGAAACTGCTGATGGCAAGTGGGCGGAGAAGTTCGAATATGACGATTCGACAGTCGTCCAGTACCCGCTTGAAGAGGACGGCTCCATCGGCGAAGCTCAAGACGTTTTTGTATTAACTGGATATGGCACTGATCCGAACGATTCCCCGCAGGGCGGAGGCCACGCGCAGGCCAGTCCTCACGCGCATATCGTCGTGCTGGACCCTTCAGGAAAGTTCCTGGTGGTGTGCGAGAAGGCGGGGGAGCGGGTCTACGTCTACCGGATCGGAGGAAAAAGACTGGCGCTCGCCTCTGTTTATCAGTGCCCGGCAGGAACCGGTCCCAGGCATTGTGCCTTTGATAAAAACGGCCGCATGTTCATGACGTGCGAGTTCTCTTCTGAACTCTGGTCCTTCAACTTTGATGCTACCTCCGGGGTGTTGAGTTTCATCGACAAGCAATCGACGCTTTCGGGGTTCAAGGGACGTAACGAGACGGCCACCCTGCAGGTGCATCCGAATGGTCGCTTCGTGTATATGAACAACCGGGGACAAGATGACGTCGTATGGTTCAGTATCTCTGAGGATGGTCATCTCAAGAAGGCGGGACGGGTTGAGCTCAGCAAATCTGAGGATCCTAAAGATGCAACACGCTGTATGACGCTCTCGCCCGACGGCGCATTCCTGCTCGTCCCGGATCGCCCGGCGGATGTGCTACGGTCATATGCAGTAGATGCAAATGATGGGAGCCTTAAGGCCATGGCGGAAGTTCCAGTTCAGAACCCGGTCTTCATCCTCTTTGTCGAACTCTAACCGGCCTGACCACTTCATATTCTGATATAGGAGGAGATTATCAATGATAATTGACAGTAACATGCACTGGCTTCCCGAAAATCTATTCGATGATGAGGATCTCCTGGAGTCTTTCCTTAATGTGGTCCCGAGGCAATATGGCATCCATGCCAGACTTGCGCCCATTCCAGACAAGAATCTCAGACAGATAATAATTGAACAACCAAAGGGCTGCCAGAATCTTAACTATGCTGAAAATCAGTACAGTTCTAAGGAACGAATCAAGGATATGAACGAAGCTCGTATTGATAAAGGTGTGCTCAGGATACCCTGCTGGCAGGAATGGCTTGACCTGGAAACCTGTAAAAAGCTGAACAACGCGCTTGCAGACCACCTGAAGGCTAATCCTGGCAGGTTCTCGGCTCTGGCAGTTGTTCCGCCGTGGGGCACCAAAGGCAGCCTGAAAGAACTGGAAAGGTGTATTAAGGAACTCGGATTCAGCGGTGTTCAGATGGCCGCGCACTACGGAAACCTGTATCTGGATGAAGAGGAATTTAAACCGCATTTCAAGAAGATTAATGAGATGAATATACCGGTTGTAGTACACCACACACCCCTGCCGGTCGACTTCACATCTGTATGCGCATACACTAACCTACGCCGGCAATTTGGAAGGTGTGTAGGCCAAGCTACGGCTGTGGGTAGAGAGTTATTTAGCGGTATGTTTGATGAGTTTCCTAATCTCAAGCTGATTCATTCGATGCTGGGAGGCGGGTTTTTTGCCTTTAGTAATATGCTGGCTCCCAAGATTACAGGAAAAGATGCCGTACAAAGATTCCAGACCGGAGGCGGTAAGATCAACCAGTATCTGGAAAACAACATTTACTTTGATACCTCTGGTTCTATACAGTGGGGTAAAACCCAGCTGGAATGCGCAGTAAAAGTACTGGGTGCCGATCATATCCTGTATGGAAGTTCCTACCCTATAAGGCATGACTGGTTCACTCAGGGTGTCGGATTTGTTAATAATCTGGACATCGATGATGAATCCAAATCGCTAATCCTGAGTAAAAACGCTATGCGGATATTTAATATCAAATAGTGAGTACATTGAAGATGCTGGGCTGCAGCAGGCAAATTTGCCCGGGGCTTTTTCTTGTCAACTAGGGAATCTTAACGGAATCTTAATATTTATCTGCTATCATTTACCTTAAACGAGGGCGATGATTTCCGCCAGCTTTTTTCGTTTCCCGTTGCCCGAGGGTTGCTGGGGTGGGAGACAAGAAATGAAGATGAAAATTAGTATGTCCGAAGCTGACCAGCCTTAGTCCAGGCTGTTTGGGAATGGAGTTGCCCCGCTTTATCGAGGAATCGGGCTGTGGTTGAATCCTGGATATTTATCTGCTATGATAAAGAGTTATTCCGTTGCTCGGGGGTTGCTGTGGCGGGAAACAAGAAACAAACAAAAGAATGAGAATCAGTACGCCCGAGCCCGAAGGGGAACAGCCTTAGTACAGATTGTTTGGCAATGTTGTTGCCCTGATTTATCGAGGAATCGGGCTTCGAAACCGGTGATAGTTGGAATAATGAAAATGAAGATGCAAGGTCGGAACGGGCGAATTTGGCCTGGGATTTTTCTTGTCAACTACGGAATCTTAATAGAATCTTAACATTCGATGTTGTATAATTACTGCTGAGCAAGGTTTTTGTTTTCCGCCAATTTCCTTGTTCTCCCGCTACCTAAGGGGGGTTGAGGCGGCAACCCGAAACTGAGGAGTTGACCTTGAAGGAGGTGTGAAAGCAACCCAAGGAACATTGAAGACCAAAAAACAGAGAAAATCTAAATAATAAGGAAAGGAGTAAACGATTTTGAAAAAGATACTTTTTATCTCGTTAGCAGCGGTTCTGGCTTTGAGTGTGGCGCTTGTCGGCTGCGGGGGTACCCCTGCTGTGACTACGTACGACCTCACTATCGCCAGTGCCACTGGAGGATCAACCAGCCCTGCCGCGGGGACTCATACCTATGATGACGGTGACGTGGTCGACCTGACGGCGACTCCGGATGCTAGTTACGTGTTTGTCAACTGGACTGGCGATACGGACACCGTCGCCGATGTTAATGATGCTACAACCACCATCACTATGGACGATGACTACTCCATAACGGCCAACTTTGCAGAGGAGGCCTGGGACTACACGATCCCATTAACTTTCCATTGCACTGCTAATCCCACTGCTTCTGTATGGGTGTCTGTTTATCAGCCGTGGATATGGGCGGTACAGAATGCCACCGGCCCTGACGGCGGCAAGTTCGAGTTCACTGTTACGTTTGGTGACTCGCCCTACACCTCAGAGGATAGCTTGACGGCTCTAGGCGATGGTATTGTCGACGTTGGCCAGTTAAATACCGACAACTTCAATTTGGGTTCTGTTGGCTATCTGCCTTTCTTCTACAGCATGAAAAGCGCCGCATATGCCCTACACCACTTCTATGAAGAGGATTGGGACGTACTAGGAGAACTGGACGATGTCCACATGCTGCTGGCCAGTCCGCTGCAACCCGCCCAATGGTGGGGCAACGTTCCTGTTACAGAGCTGGCGGATGTGGCGGGTTTGGACGTTCGTGCTGAAGGGGCGGAAGTACCCGTAGTTGAGGCCCTCGGGGCAAACGCGATTGAGTTGGGTACCCCTGATATATATTCGGCTCTGGATACAGGGCTTGTGGACGGCTGCTTCTTCACCTACAGCGGGGGAGCTTTCTGGCTGCAATTATGGCAGGTGACAAACACCATCAGCGAGGTTAACATGGTGTTACCCAGGTATATGTTAGCCATGAATAATGACGTCTATGAGTCTTTGCACCCTGATGCCAAGGCCTTACTCGACAGCTTGTGCACGGCGGATGACTCTGTACAGTATGCTGCAGCCCATGAAGGGGCCCAGGGTGGGGCTAAGGGCTTTCTGGCTGGCAAAGGTTTCTTCCCAACCGCAGTTTCAGACATCGCCGATTGGAAAGATGCTTGCGAGCCCGTTTTCACCGATTTCGTAACGGACATGGATGATTTAGGTTTTGACGGACAGGGTATATTGGACCGGCTCGAAGAGCTTATTGATGAGTATAATGCATCATAGGATAACGTAACCGGTAAGCTCTTCCGAAAAACTTGAAGAGCCTTCCAGTTTGTCAGCCTGGTATTGCAGGTTGGCGCGAGAGCCGGGGCACACAGCCCCGGCTCTTCATTTATGGCGGGCTTGCTCCAGGTAACTGGACAGATATAGCCGGACTGAAATCGACAACATGTGACTTCTTGTTATCTGGATCTTGTCCATCACATGCTTGTCGAGGTGGTATTTGATCTTTCTGCCCACAGGGTTGGTAGACCCTAGATAATTAGATTGAGTCCAGTGGGAAATGACCGATGTAATGATTGTCAGCCAAATGAGATCAGATTCGCGAAAGACTTGCAGAGGCTGGGAAGGAGATTGCCAAAATATGTTCCCTAGTGTTACCCATGTGGTCAGCCGGCACATGGCCTTGTCTCTCAGCAGACTGATACTTATGACGGGCGGCACTTTATAATATGTTTGTATCATTGCATAATAGCCTTCCGTGTCATTGCGAGCGCCGACTTGTCGGGGCGTGGCAATCTCTATTGCCTTGCCACCGAGATTGCTTCGTCGCTACGCTCCTAGCAACGACGAAGGGAACAAGCTCCTCTCAATGATAGAAATGTGTCACTAAGGTACTGAACGAGGACAATCGGCTGGCTATATCAGCCTTATAGAGTGTATTGAGAAGGAAATTGCAGAAATGTGCTTGCTAGTTAGGTGTTATCAGCACTCGTAGGTTATAATAATGCTCTCGAAAGCAACTGTCTTGATAACGTGGGGAGGCGATAGGGCGGGCCACAAGGCCATAATTTCGGGAAAATTAGGCCATTGCATAAGTTTGATGAGGGTTGTTAATCCTTGCGCGATGTTGAGGCCAATCTTGGAAGGCATTTCTGAACAATATAAGACGGGAGGATAATCTATGTCGGAGCAAATCTTCACAAACTGCACGGTCGGTGGACCGATCTCTGTTTATGTTAAAGATGGCAAGATTGTCAGAGTTCGTCCCATCGTAATAGATGAAAAGCATTTCAAACCCTGGACAATTGAAGCGAAAGGCAGGAAATTTTCGCCACCTAGGCAGGTGAAGCTGGCATCTTACATCACAACCGAAAGGACAAGGGTGTATTCCGATGATCGGATGAGGTACCCGATGAAGAGAGTTGACTTTGATCCCAGAAGCGGTAATAGGAATACTGAAAATAGAGGCAAATCAGCTTACGTGCGCATCAGCTGGGATGAGGCTCTGGATATTGTTGCCGCTGAAATAAAACGAATAGTACAAAATTACGGACCTGAAGCCATCACCGGTATTGTTTCATCCCATCATAACTGGGGAACGGTAAATTATAAGATGGGTCCCTTTTCTCGTTTTATGAACAGACTTGGTTTTGCTTTTATATTTGATAATCCGGATAGCTGGGAGGGTTTTCACTGGGGCGCAGTGCACGCCTATGGTTTTTTCTGGAGGTTGGGCGCTCCGGAGCAATATGATCTGCTTGAAGATACATTGAAGAATGCTGAAATGGTGGTTTACTGGGCGAGCGATCCTTATGCCACCTGGGGCACATATTGCGGCGGTGAATCCCAGATATGGAGGCTCTGGACAAAGGAAGCAGGTATCAAGCAGGTGTTTATTGATCCATTCTGCAATTATACTGCGGCAACTATAGGGGATAGATGGATTGCTCCCAAAGTTGGGACTGATTCAGCATTGGCTCTGGCTATTGCTTGTGTCTGGTTAAATGATAATACATATGATAAAGAATATCTGGAAACACATACTATAGGCTTTGAACAATTCAGGGATTATGTGTTGGGCAAAGAAGACGACAAACCCAAGACGCCGAAATGGGCTGAAGAAATCTGCGGTGTTCCAGCGCGACATATCACGGCATTAGCCAGGGAGTGGGCGTCAAAGAGGACTGTGCTTTCCTGCGGAGTGAGAGGTGGTTATGGTGGCGCATGTCGCCTTGCATACGGCCATGAGTGGGCGCGCTTTGCGGTGTTTCTCCAGGCGATGCAGGGATTGGGAAAGCCCGGGGTCAGCATGTGGGGGAGTGGCATGGGAGCACCTTTCGATGCCAGTTTCTTCTTCCCGGGTTATGCGGACGCTGATGGCAAGTTACCTACTACTGCAGCCGCCGATAAGAAGATTAGTAATCCCGTGCAGCAGCGGCTTTATCGTTTGTTGTTCCCCGAAGCAATTTTGAACCCACCCGTAGAGTGGAAGGGTGAAGGCTTCTGCGGCAATTCGATTGAGCAGCAGTTCAAGCCATATAAGTATCCGTTGCCGGGGAAATCAGAAGTCAAAATGTTCTATCGCTATGGAGGCTCGTTCATCGGCACCATGACAGAAACCAACAAATGGGTGATGGCATACCAGAGCCCCAAATTAGAATTTGTGGTCAATCAGGATTGCTGGTGGGGAAGTGAAGCCAGGTTTGCTGATATTATCCTGCCGGCCTGTACAAATCTGGAGCGGGACGATATTGCTGAATTTGCCAGCCCCGGTGGTTACTCTGCACATAGTGGTAACGGTTGCAATTATAGGATTATCGTCCGTCAAAAGAAATGCATTGAGCCGCTATTTGAATCTAAGTCCGATTATGATATATTCGCTCTCCTTGCAGAGAGGCTTGGTTTCAAAGATGATTTTACCGATGGAGGCAAGACTATTCTGGACTGGGTCAAGAGATATTTTGAAATATCTGATTTGCCCAAGCATATTTCATGGGAAGAATTCAACAGAAAGGGCTATTATGTAGTACCAGTGCCTGATAATTATGAATCCACTCCGGCATTGCGCTGGTTCTATGAGGGCAGAACCTGTGATACACCTGACTATCTAAATCCCAAGAGGAATACTGACAAGGGCAAGGAACTGGGTACCTATAGCGGTAAGATAGAGTTTGTATCCCAGAGCTTGACACAGCATTTGCCCGATGATGAAGAACGGCCTCCGATGCCCAGATATATTCCGAGCTGGGAAGGACCAAATTCCCCG
>Ga0315553_10002880_pt1 | contig 13625 bp, 9 predicted proteins | sample SalMarSW160140MG_FD_203099 | JGI IMG/M metagenome (GOLD analysis project Ga0315553, IMG submission 203099) | Salt marsh sediment microbial communities from the Plum Island Ecosystem LTER, Massachusetts, United States - Salt Marsh Sediment SW1601-40 ... | reverse complement strand
AAGGGGTTTTTATATGACATGATGACGCTTCCGGAAAACTTTCCCACTTCACCAACCATCAAATCCGCTTCGTCGATATCATTTCCGAACTTGGGTGCCGCCAGGCACATCTGTTTAATATCCTCTGCTCTGGTACCCTCGAAGTTGGCATCGATGGCATTCATCAGTTCGTCCATGGTCAGTTTTTTCTCGTCGAATACCAGTTTCTTGATGGCCGTGAGAGAATCCGCCGTGTCAACTATCGCCCGGTCGCTGATACCGTAACTATGGTCCGCGTCCGTAATAAGTATATCCTGCCCTTTCTCCATGCATCCGGGGCCGGTAATACAGGAATTGAACGGGAAACGCAGGTACTTCGGCTCAACACTCTGGGCCAGGGTGCCGAGCCACAAGACCCGGTTGACGACGTATTTATACTGTTTTTGAAACGCTTCGTACAGGTCTTTGAATGTTTTGAAGTCGCGTGGGTTGCCGACGTCAATACCGACCTTTTTACCGGTGATTTGCGATACCCCCCGGTGGAGCGTGAGGTCCAGAATCAGCGCCACGTTTACCGCCCCTTTCCCTTCACTGCCGTTATGGTCGACCTTGGTCGGAAGAATCGGCGTAACGCAGCCCTGACCGTACCAGTCTCTGGCGACCTCTACCGGTGTCCCGTCGTTTACAAAGCTCGCGACAACGTAGTCGCTGTTTTCAAACAGGGGGATGCCGCCTTTTGTCTTAACATTCGTCTCCAGCGCTTTAAGCAGCAGCCAGCGGGGTGTCTGCGAGTTCCAATTAAGCAGGACGGTCGGCGATGACAGCCTGATAAGTCCTATCATGTGGAGTAACAGATAGCTCAATGCATTCGAGGCGTCTTTCCCGTCTCTGTCCACACCGCCGATGTTTATGCTGTTGATGCTGTAGCTGAACTGGTGGGTTTCCTGCTGGGTCTGACCGACCGGTGCCACGACTTTCATTCCCCAGAGCGTTAACGCGCTGCCCAGCAGTTCCGCCGCTCTTTCCAGCGTCAGCCGCCCCTTCCGGAGGTCTTTTTCCAGATATGGCCTCAAGTACTGGTCAATCCTACCGATTAAGAGAGGGTACATCGCCTCCAGTCCTCTGCCGACTATAATGAAGTTCATGCACTGGAGGGCTTCATGAAACGTTCTTGCCGGGTTCTCCGGCACGTTTTCACAAATCCCGGCAATCTCCATCAGCTCATTACGTCTTTCGGGGTCGGACTCTTCGTCAGCTTTGCGGCGCGCCAGTTCGGCGTAACGATACGCGTAGTTTATCATGGCTTCACAGACGATAATTGCCGACTGCCAGAAATAGAGCTTGTTTACATCGTTCTCTTTCATTTCATGAAATCGTTGGATACCGGCTTCGGCTTCTTCAATAAAACCGCGCATGCCCTTTGACAGCACCTTCTCCCACATCGCCCGGTTGGTTACACCCGGGAAGTACCCGGAATCCGGAGTGGGGTCGGCGCCTTTGGCGTCGGCTATGTCCTGCGCCCAGGTACCCACCACGGAATGCCAGGTGTCCTTGACATGGTCCGGCGCCGTCTTGTCGGCGAAAAAGCGGGAGCATTCTCTTAATACGTTCTTATCTTCTTTTGCCCGAAATTCCATCGCCCGGGTCAGGCTGTCTCCCTCGTCCCAGAGCCCGGGAATACAGTCTCCGGTTTCATCCACGAACACCGGCGCTCCGACGAGGTGCTCCGTTTCCCGGCCAACCACGATATCAAAATCGTGGATAGCTATCGGGGCGCCTTCCAGCACTTTCTCGAACAGTCTGGCGCGGCGGAGTTCGATATCTTCTCCCTCCGTCTCTTGCCATGACTCCATCGCCAGTCTGGCACGGTCAACGGAGATTACTCTCGGCGCGCTGAACATGGCGTCTTTCAGCTGAAAGAGACGATTACTTAGCGGTAAGCTGTCAATCCTTTTCAGCAGGGCTTCATCGGTATCCATCCTGGTAACCATAATGTCCTCCAAATTATGAACCACAATATAGGTGTTCTATTTTCCTCTTTTTTTCATTATATCATCTTGATACTAAACACTTTATCCCATTAGCCTCGAACGACTTTTTAATAGAATCCACGTGCTCCGGCTCAGGGGAAAGGATTCCGGAGAGGAGATACTGCCTGTCCAGAGCTTCATACTTCCCTTTTCCCAGGCGGTGATACGGCATCAGTTCAATACGAAGGGCATTATTCTCCAGTCCGTGTAAAAAATCCGCCGTCTCCTTGATGTTCTGCGGGTCGTCATTAATACCGGGTATCAAAGGCATCCGGAAAAGCGTTTCAACGCCGCTTGCGGCTGCAACCTTTGCGTTGGAGAGTATCAGGCCATTTGGCTTACCGGTATATTGCCGGTGTTTTTCAGAATTCATATGTTTGAGGTCGTAGAGAATATAGTCGGTGTACGGGAGAACCTCTCTTAAGGCAGACTCGGGCGCGCACCCCGATGTCTCTATACAGGTATGAATGCCGGCACGGCGGCATTTCTCAAACAGGTCGCTTACGAATTCCGACTGCAGGAGAGGCTCTCCGCCGGATACTGTTACTCCGCCGCCTGATGCCTGGTAGAACATTTTATCCCTGTTTACGGCATCGAAAACCTCATCGGCGGTCATGGGTTTGCCGTAAAGAACGAGTGCCTGATATGCGCACACCGAACTGCATACGCCGCAGCCCGTACACTTTTCGTGGTCGATGCGGGGGAACTTGCCTTCCTTATAAATCAATGCTCCCTCGGGACATACTCCGGCGCACTTGCCGCATCCGGTGCAGAGGTTTTTGATAAATCCCACCTCGGGGTACGGAGAAATACACTCGGGATTGCTGCACCACTGGCATTCAAGGCTGCAACCTTTCAGGAACACCACCGTCCTTATGCCCGGTCCGTCATGGATTGAGTACCCCTGTATATTTGTAACTTCACTGGACATGTGATATTTTCCCGGTTATTTCTTAGTTGTTTTTAGCCGATACGCGTTGATTGTATATCATTTTATCATCATGTTAAAGCAGTAAACATCGTCAAGTTATTTAGTGGTAAGGTATGGAGGGCAAGAAACAGATATTCATTATTAAATTGTCCCGGGTTGACCCCAGGTTGATAACGCGGTTGACTCACGATAAAATATCAGAGTAAAAAATCAATGTCAGGTTTCGTACGTATGTACAATGCAGGAAAGGATTTAGTTATACGTTGCTAAAATGCTTGGGTTGATTCACAGTGTTCCTTTTCAATGCGTTTCGTTTAGTGTTTCATAACATGGCTATTGACAATACCCGGGCTACCGATTAAAGTTGGTAATACTTATTAGCTGTTGGTGCGGCTTGACAGCCGCCACGCGGCAAAAATTATCAAGATAATAGAAAGGATTACAACTATGAGTCCGAAGAAATCAAGTGCTAATCGTCCGTTACCCTATGCCGAGCCTGAAGAGGTCGGGTTTTCCTCCGAGAGACTGGCGAGCATCGGCCCCGGCCTGCAGAAATTCATCGATAAGCAGAAGGTCCCGCATTTTGTCACGCTGGTCGCCCGGCACGGCAAGATAGTGTATCACGAAGCCCAGGGATACATGGACTTTGACAGCAGGAAGCTGGCGACCAGGGAAACGATATTCCGGCTCTGGTCCAACACGAAACCCATTACCGGTACTGCCACGATGATTTGTGTCGAAGACGGACTCCTTAGTCTTGATGACCCCGTCTCGAAGTACATCCCCGCCTTTAAAAACCAGGTCGTCAGGGCGCCGATGGGGCAGGGGCCCATGATGGGAACTCCCACCGTTCCTGTCGTCCGAGATATTACGGTCCGTGATTGCCTGCGCAATACTACCGGACTCCCCACGGCGCGCCGGGTGCCCCTCTCATATCTGAACGAGTTCAAGGACGTACTCCCAAAGTCGGGTGTACTCATGAGTCCGGACATGCCGACTGTCCCCATCCGCGAGATGGTCGAGGCACTGGCTAAATTACCGCTGGAATCACAGCCGGGAACCGAATTCGAATACCAGGTGGGCTACCCGGTCGTCGGTACGGTGCTCGAGATAGCGACCGGCAAGACCCTGGAGGAGTTCTACCAGGAGCGTATCTTCAAGCCGCTCGGCATGAAGGATACCTCGTTCTATCTCCCCAAGAACAAGCTCGACCGTTTTCCCACGCTCTACAGGCCGGCTTTCGAAACGGGTAATTGGAAGCTGAGCGTAATGGAGAAACCGGAAGAAAGCGAGAAGGTCACCGGCCCCGGAAATTACTTCGAGGCTGGAGGCGGGGCGCACGGCGTGCTCTCCACGGCGGCGGACTACGCTCGGTTTGCCCAGATGTTGCTCAACGGCGGGGAGCTGGACGGAGTCCGCATCCTCGGGAGGAAGACGGTGGAATATATGACTAGCAGCCATACCGGGGACATTGCTTTATCCGTTCCCGGACCCGGTTTCGGCTTCGGCATGGGAGTGGGAGTCTACCAGGGCGGCGGCCGACCCATCATGCGCTCTGTCGGTACCTACGGGTGGGGCGGAGCCGCCGGCACCACCTATTTTGCCGACCCGAAAGAGGACATGATAGCCATATGCTTCACCCAGGTCTTCATGGCCATGGCGATGCCTGACAGTAATTACCAGGATGAATTCGAGCGATTAGTCTACCAGTCCTTGTTATGAGGCATGTATAATACAATGCCTTTAACGCAAAAGGGTACCAGGCCGAATTCACACGCCTGGCTCAAGCAGGCTGTCTTTTACCAGATTTACCCCCAGAGTTTCTGCGATTCCAACGGCGACGGCATCGGTGACATCCCGGGGATAATTCAGAAACTGGACTACCTGAAATGGCTGGGCATCAACGTAGTGTGGATTAATCCCTGTTTTATGTCCTCTTTCAGAGACGCCGGCTATGACGTGGATGACTATTACCGGGTCGCGCCGCGCTACGGGACCAACCGGGACCTATACCGACTCTGCCGTGAAGCCCACCGGCGCGGGATAAAGGTCTGTCTCGACTTGGTGGCCGGTCATACATCCATCGACCACCCCCGGTTTAAGGCTTCATCCAGAGTCGGGAGAAATAGATACTCCGACCGCTATATCTGGACGTCCTCCGCGATATCTGACGCCGATAAGGGGCTTTCCCTCATACAGGGTAATTCTGAAAGAGACGGCGGATATGTCGCCAACTGTTTTCCTTTCCAGCCGGCTTTGAATTACGGGTTCGCCAGACCGGACCAGCCGTGGCAGCAACCGGTCGATGCCCCGGGACCGCTTGAGAACCGTAAGGAACTTATTAAGATTATGGAATACTGGCTCGGGCACGGAGTGGACGGGTTTCGCGTCGATATGGCATTTTCGCTCGTGAAACTCGACCCGGGTCACAAAGAGACTATTAAGCTGTGGCAGGATATCGGCCAGAAAGTGCGCGCGCATTATCCCGACATAGCCTTAATCTCCGAATGGGGAAACCCGGCGGAAGCGATAGCCGCTGGCTTCGATATTGATTTCATGTTGCACTTTGGCGTGGGCGGCTATCCCGACCTCATGCTTAACGAGAACTGCTTCTTTCGCCGGAGCGGCGGCGCGGGCATAGGAAATTTTCTAAAATCTTATCTGAAGCTGGCTGCTAAAACAAAGGGCAAAGGCCTGATTTCCGTACCCAGCGGTAATCATGATATCAAGAGGCCCCGTGCCGATGGCAGGACGGTAAGCGACCTCAAAGTGATTTTTACGTTTTTGCTGACCTGGCCGGGGGCGCCTTTTATCTATTACGGCGATGAAATCGGTATGCGCTACATCCCCGGGCTGGAATCGAAAGAAGGGGGTTACGACCGTACTGGCTCGCGCACCCCCATGCAATGGGACAACGGGACTAACGCCGGTTTTTCCACCGCTGATAAAGAACGACTTTATCTTCCTCTGGACCCGCGCCGGAACCGTCCGAATGTTGAGAAACAGGCAGGCAGTCCGGGGTCGCTACTTAACCACGTACGCAGGCTCATTGCCTTGAGGAAGCGTTCCCCCGCGCTTCAAGCTGAAGGCGCTCTGATTCCTTTACCAGTCGAAAATATCGACCGCCACTTCGCCTATCTACGCCAGGCTGCCGATGAACGATTCCTCATCGTGCTGAATCCATCCGCGACCCCCTCTTCAGTCAGGATAAATGGAATAAAGCCTGATAACCTGTCGCCCCGGATATGTCACGGAGCACAGGCTCGCGTCGAGGGAGACGATATCCAGGTTAATATGGTCGGAGTTTCTTACGGCGTCTTTAAGCTGTAGAAACAGGTCAAATTTCTTGATTGATTCTCTTCGCTAATTCCAGCGCACCGACCACACCTGCCAGGTCGCCCAGCGCCGGAGCGACAATATAGCGGTCAATACTCTCCGTAATTGCCTCCGAACGGATATATCCTTTCAGATCCTTTACCACTTTACGGTGAATCGCCGACATAAGGTCGGGATTTTTCATTAGCCCGCCGCCGATAATAATACGTTGAGGAGATATAGTGTATATTAAATTGCTGATGGCTGACGCCAGGTAGCCTGCTTCCAGTTCCCAGGCAGGATGGTTGGAAGGGAGCTTTTCGGGTGATTGTCCCCAGCGGAGCTCCATTGCCTTACCGGATGCCAGCCCTTCCAGGCAATCACCGTGGTAGGGACAGCATCCCCGGTACGGGTCTCTTTGCCAGTCATGAGGGATACGTATATGTCCCATTTCAGGGTGTAACAGCCCGTGCATCAGCCTGCTGTTTACCATGCCCCCGCCACCAATCCCGGTACCCACCGTAAGGTAGATAAAAATGTCGAGCCCCCTCGCTGCTCCCCAGACCTGTTCGCCCAGAGCGGCGCCGTTTACATCGGTATCGATGACCACCGGCACATTGAGTCGACTGTGTATCTTCTCGACAATGCTGATGTCTGACCACGAGTCCTTTGGCGTGGTGGTGATATACCCGTAAGTCGGAGAATTTTTATCCAGGTCCAAGGGTCCAAAGGAAGCTATGCCAATTGCAGATAGCTGCTTATGTCGGGTATTATTTTTAAAGAAGTCAATTGCTTTTTTTATACTCTCATCAGGAGTGGTCGTGGTAAACTGGGTTTTAATAAGGTTATCCGGTGTTGTACCGACGGCACAAACGAACTTCGTTCCTCCCGTTTCAATACCGCCGTAAACCTTCTCTGTCATCGTGTCCCTGCTTTGTTTGAATTCAGCTTTACCTGATTATAGACCTCGCGGGCGAAATAGGGAAGCCCGGCTACGCCGGCTCGTTTCCGGACTGGATGGAATCAAGTATAATATAGGCCGATAGTACGCATAGTTCGGAGGTTACGCGAATGAATATAAGAGAAGTGGTCGAGGTCGTCCTGGCGGTAAACGGCGGAAGGCAACTTGAAAAAACCTGCGACCAGTTAATCGAAGGCGACTGGGAAAGTCAGGTCACCGGTGTTGTCACCACGTTCATGGCAACCGTCGACGTAATTCGTCGGGCAATCGATATGGGCTGCAACCTGATTATCACCCATGAACCAACTTATTTTACCGGTCTGGATGGGAGGGACTGGCTGGAAGATGACCCCGTCTATCAGCGTAAAAAGGCTTTAATCGACGATAACCAAATATCAATCTGGCGGTACCACGACCACATGCACATCGGCAATACCGATTTAATATACACCGGATTATTGAAAAACCTGGGTTGGGAAAATTACCTGGATACAAGTATTCCGCAGCCCCACTGTTACACGATTCCTGCAACCACGGTGACGGACATGGTCGGCTTTCTCAAGAAGGCACTTGGCATGGAGGTTATTCGAGTTGTCGGCGACCCGGAAATGAAATGCAGTCGGGTCGGGATACTGGTCGGCGGCGGAAGCCTCGGTCTCGGTCAGGAAGAAATGCCGGCCAGGTTGATGCATGAACAAAAGCTTGACGTGATGATATGTGGTGAAATAACCGAATGGACGTTAAGTGCTTATGTCCGTGACGCGGCGGCTTTAGGATTCAATAAAGCTATGATTATCGTCGGGCATGAACGAAGCGAGGAACCCGGTATGAAAGAGATGGCTAACTGGCTGCAGCCTCTCCTGGGAGAAATACCGGTCAGTTTTTTCGATTCAGAAGAGCCTTTTATTTATCTATAAATCGGGACTGGCAGTTCACTGTGAATAAGATTGAATAAGTTCTGCCTATAGTGACCCCGGCTCCACCAGGGGGGATTCGAATTTACGATACCACTCATACACTGAAAGTCAGTTTATAAGTTCCACGTATTGTACACCACCGCCCACCAGCCCAAAAGTCGTCAGATTGTTATCAATCGTTGTCGTCGCGTTGCAATACCGGGAATGAGGTTTAGTTCTTGAGAAAAAATCTTCCGGTATCCCAGAACGATACTCTGCCTCAAATCTGATCTGGAAAAGATCGGATAATTTGGGTTACACGCTTTATTTAAGTGCATCCGCAATATAGGTAAAAATAACGCCCAGCGCGTGTGCGCCTGCATCCGGATACCCAAGGCTTCTTTCTCCGATATTGCCTGCGCGCCCCATTCTGGCTGCTATTTTTTCTGTACTCCTAGCGCCGGCCACCGCCGCCATGGCGGCTTTTTTAAAGGCCGAAATGAGACTATCAACTGACGCTGTGCTGGTCGTCCAAGAATCAGCATAGGGTACCAGAGCGTCTATCAGCGTCTTATCACCTGGCACAGCACCTCGTCCGAAGGAACGCTCGCCCGTAAGTTGTATACCTTTAACTGCCGCCTGTATCATCTCTGCAAAATCGCTGGCGGTCAATTCTGTCCTGGCGCCGGCGCTTTTGGCAGCAGCCCTGAAAGCCGACCCCCAGAGCGGGCCGGATGCGCCGCCGCAATGCTCCATAATGACCAGAGAGACAGCCTCCAAAAAGCTGCCGATGTCTTTGGCTTTATTGGTCACGATATCATCCCATTCACGCTTCAACTGCTTGAATCCCTTGGCGATACTCATCCCGAAATCACCGTCGCCGGCATGGGAGTCCAGCTCGCAGAAAGGAACTTCATTGGCGATGATTACTTCGCTCATTTTGTCAATGATGTAGATGATATTTTTCAGGTTGATCGTTGCTTTGTCCAGCGCTGCATACGATTCGTTGGTTTTAGATGTAAAACATACTTCTTCAGCTTTAACATCGTCTTGTTCGATACCGGCATACTCGACGCTATCGACCGGGCCGGACACCTTGAACGCCGGCGCATCACATTCCGCGGCAAGGAGTTCTTTCAGCTCATCGTCGAGCTTCATGATGGAAACCGAGGCGCCGGCCATGTCTATGCTTGTCATATAGTTTCCCACGAATACCCGGTTGATCCTGATGTTCTTTTCAGCCAGTTCGCGGGTTACCGCATTATTGAGCAGGTAGAGTTCTTGTAATGGCGTGCCCCCGAACCCGTTGATAAGTAAGGCTATTTCTTCCTTTGTGCCGTTTTCTATTCCCAGGTCTTCCAGTAAAGCTGTCACCATTCTGCGTGATAATTCGTCCGCTGTGGAGATTTCCTCGCGCCTGATACCGGGTTCACCATGGATACCAACACCATACTCTATCTGCATCTCACCGAGATCAAAGGTGGGGCTTCCTTTAGCCGGAACCGTACAGGAAGTAAGCGCAAAACCGATGCTCCGGACATTCGCTATAGCTTTTTCCGCTACGACTTTGACCTCTCCCAGTGTCATACCTTTCTCAGCGGCGGCGCCTGCTATCTTGTGAACAAAAACGGTACCGGCGATTCCCCGGCGTCCTACGGTGTAGAGGCTGTCCTGCACCGCGATATCATCATCTACTTTCACGTAATCAACTTTGAGGCCATCTTCACCGGCGAGGTGTGCGGCGTTCTTGAAATTCATCATGTCGCCGCTATAGTTTTTGATAATCAGCAGAGTCCCCTTGTTACCGGCGGCGGTCTTTATCGCCTGATAGACCTGGACCTGAGATGGTGATGCGAATACATCACCGCATACCGCGGCATCCAGCATGCCTTTTCCGACAAAACCCGCATGGGCCGGTTCATGGCCGCTGCCTCCGCCGCTGATCAAACTTACCTTGTTCTCATCTATCTTTTTCTTTTTAACGATCTTGTACTTCTTGATAAATTCCAGGTCAGGGCATGACAGCACCATGCCGGTGCACATCTCGGTAACAATGTTCTCCGGTTTATTGATTATCTTTTTCATTTGCAGGCTTTCCGGTTTTTATAGTCTTTCCCTATTTTATCGGCTACCATGATCGCAGATGATACATTGGCTGCCATTATCGGAAAAGGCATCGAATGGATCGACTCTTCGGCAATGCATGATTTTTCTGCTACGGCTGCAAGTTCTTTTTCCGTAATATTGCCGACGCCTATGTCGGCAAGGCAAACAGGAAGTCCGACTTCCAGGCAGAAATCCAGGACTTCGTGAATCTCTTCTATTGGGGAATTCTCCAGTATGAGTTGTGCCAATGTGCCGAAGGCGACTTTTTCTCCATGATAATATTCGTGCGTTCCACCCAGGATAGTCAGTCCATCGTGGATGGCATGAGCGCCGGCTAGCCCACCGCTCTCGAAACCAAGCCCGGAGAGCAGGATATTGGCTTCGATGATGTTCTCAAGCGCTGGTGTAACCATGTTGAGATCGCAGGCCAATTTGGCTTTCAAACCATCTTTGATAAGCGTCCTGTAGCAAAGCGTGGCCAACGCTAACGCGGCATTTGTACCTTTGGCCGGTCCGCAGGCGCCCTCGCGGTACCCACATGGCAGCCCTGCATTTACGTTGGAGTAAGAATTGGCGGTCGCCCGGGCTTCAAAGTAAGTAGACAAGGCATCACCCATGCCGGACACGAGGAAACGAGTGGGAGCCCTGGCTATAACAGTGGTGTCAACCAGGACAACGCTCGGACTTTGTTTAAAATAGTCATAATCTTCGAAAGCGCCTTCAGGAGTGTAGATGACCGCAGAATGGCTCGTCGGGGCATCCGTAGCGGCAATGGTCGGCACGATTATCAGGGCTTCTCCCCGGGCTACGCATTTGGCGGTATCGATGGCTTTGCCACCGCCAAGACCGATCACACAACTGCAGCTTTGTGCTACTGCTATTTCCTTCAACCTCTGGATTTCCGGACGGGAACACTCTCCGTTGAATCCACTCTCAACAAATGTAACCCCGAACCTGGTTGCGGTATCATCCAGTTTGTCTTTGACACGCGTCACATCATCGGGATGAGCAATAAGCAGGGCTGATGCGCCAAATGTCTTGACAAAATACCCCAGGTTTAGTATTTCATCTTCGCCTTGCACGTACTTCGTCGGACAAATAAACGATTTTCGCATTTATCTCTTACTCCTTGTACTTTACTACCAGGTAATAACTGTCTCACAGGCAACTCAAGTAACGATGGCGCTTCTGTGGAAAACAATCAGCGACAGATCTAGAGATGCGCAACCAACCATTGTTCCAGGTCAGCCATCACTATCGGATACTCCGGTTCATTGAAAATTTCGTGGAGTAATTCTTCATATAACTTAAGCGTTTTATCGCCGGAACCGATATATTCATACAAAATCTGGCTCCGCGCCCCGTCCGGACCTCCATTCCCGGCCATGATGAGTACCGGAATAGTTATACGAGGTACGATTTCCGGGATTTCACTAGCCGCACTGAAGAGTGCCAGGTCCGTGGGGATGGGACCACGATAGACAAGGGGATCATTCTCATAAGCCTCAATGACGGACGGGTCACGACTCAGCATCGCGGAAGGAAGAGAGTCGCCGGCGGGACGCCGGGGCATCGGGGGATCTCCCGGCCTTGCCATACCGCCACCAGAAGTAACCAGCCCGGCAAGCTCCTGCTGATATTTGGCGGTGTACAACAGAGCAATCATGGAACCCATACTGTGACCCACCAGGTATATTTTATTATCAGGCATTTCCTGCCGTACGATATTAAAGAATGTCTTCAGGTCATCTACGTAATCATAAAAACTCTCTGTCCGCACTCTCTCACCGTCCGATCTGCCGTGACCGCGGTGATCAAGAGCATAGACGGCGTATCCCTTTGGCACGAAATGATTGACCACGTTGGCATACCGGCTGCTGTGCTCGGCGAAGCCATGGGAAATCAACAGGACAGCTTTAAATTTGGCAGAAGGGAGCCATTTCTGGTAATAAATGTTTAAGCCTTTCAAACCTTTAAAGCTGGATTCTTCGTGCTGCATTACATCCCCCTGCTTTCTGTATTAGCCCCATTAATAACATATTGGACATTTATAGTCAATATGTCCATTTTCAACTGCATTACTGCTGTGGAGAGGTTATAGTAAGACGGCTGCATGATGTATAATAGGCCACGAAAGGTGGTAAAGGGTTAAGACGGAATGAGTAGTATCGACCGGAAAAAGGCACTGATACTCGAAGCTGCTTTTAAGTGTTTTTCATTCTACGGCTATACCAAATGCTGTTTCAGGGACGTAGCCCGGAAGGCCGGCATTTCCCGCGCCTCACTGTACACCTACTTCAAGAACAAGCGTGACCTGTTCATCACCATGAACCACGAAATAAATGCCGAACACTTCAGGAAATCCATGGCGCTACAGGCGTCGACTCTGAATGACAGGGAGAAGGTAATGGGTGTTATCGATGAATGGACAATCAAGCCCTATATCGATATCCAAAGGACACCACAAGCGAACAGTTGGCTTGATGAGCTTGTTTCGATTTCAAGAGAGACCGAGAAAAGCTATCGGGACCTGTTCATTAGTTGCCTGGAACCAATCATCGGCGAGGAGCGAGCGGAAATTACCGTATACTCAATCAGAGGATTGATGAATGACAGGCCTGCCGCAGATCTCCTGATAAAAAGAATCAGGATTCTCGTGGACGCCATGGTCTAAGGGCTAGTTCCACAATAGTTGGATAACGGCTAAATTCTAAGCTCTCGGGGCAAATAATTTCTCTTGTACTAGCGAGAAAACAAATTGAAAGGTTCTGTCTATCGTACAGTACCGCCCACCATAGCCTCAATTCTAGACCTTGCCCGGCAAATCGATACCAAAAAGGGCACCTGCTTTCCCCAAAATGCCCCCAAAAACGCACGCAATGTAGCGCAAAGTTGTAGCGCCTCTCACAGCCAGGGTCTAAGCTATCAGTGTAAGGAGTTTGAAGTAATGACACTTCAAGATGCACTGGTAGCCTACCGAACCTATGCCAGGGCCGAGGGCAAGAGCCCGAAGACGGTCGATTGGATTGTCTCCAGCATGGGCTACTTTGCCGAATTCTTGAGTCCCGAACAGCAGGATATCAGCACCATCACAGGTAACGACATGCGCCGGTTCATCTTGGGGAAACGAGAGTGGGCTCCGTACCCACGGACAAACTCTTTACCGGGCAGAGACTTGACGGGACGGGACTCTACTACTATAATGCACGTTACTACGACCCGCTAATAGGGAGGTTTATCAGCCCGGATACCGTAATTCCCCATCCCACCAACCCCCAGAGCTTTAACCGGTACAGCTACTGTTTGAATAATCCGCTGAAGTACATTGACCCAAGCGGGCGTGATGTAGAAATTGAAGGAATTGGCAACGTTGAAACAATCAAAGATATTACCCCAGAACAATGGCT
>Ga0315553_10002879_pt1 | contig 13628 bp, 7 predicted proteins | sample SalMarSW160140MG_FD_203099 | JGI IMG/M metagenome (GOLD analysis project Ga0315553, IMG submission 203099) | Salt marsh sediment microbial communities from the Plum Island Ecosystem LTER, Massachusetts, United States - Salt Marsh Sediment SW1601-40 ... | reverse complement strand
TACAACACGTACGGCCGATTCCTGTCGAAGAAGATCTTCGCGCTGGACGATTCGGCGCGGACGCCTGCCCACCAACTGGAGGACGGCGTCGACTACGTGCCCTCGCGCAAACAGGTCGTGTTCGGCCACCACTTCACTTCGATTGCGGGCACCGGGCCGATTGTAGGGCCGGCCCTGGCGATCATCTGGGGCTGGCTGCCCGCGCTGCTGTGGGTGGTGTTCGGCTCCATCTTCATGGGCGCCGTTCACGACTTCGGGGCGTTGGTGGTCAGCCTGCGCAACCGGGGCCGGAGCCTGCCCGACGTCTGCGCCAAGCTGGTCAACCCGCGGGTCCGGGTCCTGTTTCTTTCCATCGTCACCCTTGCCCTGGTGATCGTGATCGCCATCTTCTGCCTCGTGATCGCCAACATCTTCGCGATGTGGCCGGAGTCCGTGTTCCCCGTATGGATGGAGATCCCCATCGCGATCGGCCTGGGCCTGATGCTTCGACGGTGCAAGACGACGAAGGCGGTGATCCTGTGGACGATCCTGGCCGTCGGGCTGATGTACGTCACGGTCTGGGTCGGGTCGACGTTTCCGCTGAAGATGGGGTCGCTCGGCGTCATCGGCCCGGTTGTGATCTGGTCGGTCATTCTGCTGGTCTACTGCTTCTTCGCGTCGGTCCTGCCCGTGCAAACGCTGTTGCAGCCGCGTGACTTCATCAACGCGTACCAGTTGTACATCGCGCTGGCGCTGCTGGTGGTGGGCGTGGTGGTGGCGCGGCCCGACTTCGTCGCGCCGCAGGCCAACCTGAGCCCGGCGGCGGCGCCGAGCCCGTGGCCGCTCCTGTTCGTGACCGTCGCCTGCGGCGCCATCTCCGGCTTTCACGCTCTGGTATCCGGCGGAACGACATCGAAGCAGTTGCAGCGGGAACCCGACGCCAAGGCGATCGGCTATGGCTCCATGTTGCTCGAAGGCGTGCTGGCCGTCCTTGTTATTGTGTCCGTCGGCGCCGGGCTGGGGATCAAGTACGACCTGGCCGCCAAAGACGTTGCCGCGTTCCGTGACAAGAACCCGCAGGTCGAGGTTCATGAGGAGACGACGCCGGACGGCAAGACCGTCCGCTACGTCGAAGGCAAGCCCGCGTTCGCTTGGCACTACCGCGCGTGGGGTGCGGCCAAGGGCCTCGGCCCCAAGGTCCAGGCGTTCATGAAGGGCGCCGGCAACATGATCCACGAGGTCGGTCTCCCGATGATCCTGTGCATAACTATCATGGGCGTGTTTGTCGCTTCGTTCGCCGGCACCACCCTCGATACCGCCACCCGCCTTCAGCGCTACATCATCGCCGAGTTCGGCCAGGCCACCGGGGCGAAGTTCCTGGTCAACCGGTACGTCGCCACGTTCGTGACCGTGTTTGCGGCGGGCGTGCTCGCGCTGTGGGACGGCAAGGGCGCCGGAGCGATGGTCCTCTGGCCGCTGTTCGGAACGCTGAACCAGCTCATCGCCGCGCTCGCCCTGCTGGTCATCAGCGTCTACCTGCACACGAAGAACAAGCCGATCTGGTTCACGGCCATCCCGTTCGCCATCATGGTCTGCCTGACCGGATGGGCGATGGTGACCAACCTGCGCGACTTCCTCTATGGCAGCACCTACGTGGCGAAGGCGCCGCACTTGTTCGGCATCGGCCTGGTCGTCAGCGCCCTCGAAGTCTGGATGATCGTTGAGGTAGTCCTGCACGTCAGGAAGGCTCCGCGGGTGAAGACCTCCGGATGAACGCACTGCCGGACGACAAGACCGGGCTGATCGAACGCACCGAGGGCGGCGGCGGGCGCTTCCGCGTCGGCGAGAACGGCGTCCGCGCCGTCTTCTCCACCGCCGATGAGGTGGTCGATTTCATCTGCTACGACGGCCGGACCGATGCGGTCGTCAAGTCCAGGATGGGATACCCCGCGACCTACCCGCTTGAGCCGGCACGAATCGACCGGCCCGTCCGGGCCGTGCTGATGGACCTCGACGGCACCAGTGTCCGCAGCGAAGACTTCTGGACCTGGATCATCGAACAGACCACGGCGCAGTTGCTTGGCGATCCGGGGTTCAAGCTCGAACCGGAGGACGAACCGTTCGTCTCCGGCCACAGCGTGTCCGAACACCTCCAGCACTGCATCCGGAAGTATTGCCCCGGCCGCACGGTCGAGGAAGCGCGGGCGATCTACTTCGAGATCACCCATCGCGAGATGAGAGCGATCAAGGAGAGGCGCGGCCGGCCCGACGCGTTCACGCCCAGCCCCGGGCTGAAGAAGTTCCTTCTGGCGCTCAAGGAGCGGGACATTCGCGTCGGCGTCGTGTCGTCCGGCCTCTACGAAAAGGCGTGGCCGGAGCTGGTGTCCGCGTTCGACGCGCTCGGGATGGGCGAGCCGGCGGACTTCTACGACGCGATCGTCACCGCGGGCCTCCCCATCCGCAAGGGCAACGCCGGGACGCTGGGCGAGCTCGAGGCCAAGCCGCACCCGTGGCTCTACGCCGAAGCAGCGCGGGTCGGTCTCGGGATCGACTTCGCCGACCGGCACCACGTCATTGGCATCGAGGACAGCGGCGCCGGCGTCGTCTCCATCCGCCTCGCCGGGTTCGCGGTGATCGGCATGGCCGGCGGCAACATCGAGCAGAGCGGGACGAAGTGCCTGCTGCACGACTACTGCGAGGACTTGGAGCAGGTGCTGCGTCTCATTGACCAGGAGCCGTCTTGACCGCTGAGGGGTCATTTTCGATTTTCATAAATTCATAAATTCATAAATTGCGAAATTTGTGAATTCATAAAAAGCGAAAAGAAACTCGTTCGCTCCAACAGTTGTGCATCACAGGGACCTGGCAATGGAACTCAAGCACGACCTGCACGTTGTGTCGCTCACGCACTGGGACCGCGAGTGGCGCTTCCCGTTCCAGAAGACGCGGATGATGCTCGTCGAGATGATGGACGGGCTGCTCGATCTGCTCGAGACCCGGCCGGAGTACAAATACTACCACCTCGACGGGCAGACCATCCTGCTCGAGGACTACTGCGAAATCCGTCCGGCGAACAAGGGGCGCATCCGCAAGCTCGTCGAAGCGGGCCGGCTGCTCATCGGCCCGTGGTACACGCTGCCCGAAGAGAACCAGCTTTCCGGCGAGTCGCTGGTCCGCAACCTGCTGTTCGGCGAGAAAGTCGGCCGCGAGTTCGGCGGCTGCATGGACTGCGGCTATTCGCCGTGCTCGTGGGGGCAGGTCTCGCAAATGCCCCAGCTCTTCGCCGGGTTCGGCATCAAGTCGGCCATCTTCTATCGCGGCATCTCCGCCGACCAGGTCGCCGGCAACTTCTACATCTGGGAATCGCCCGACGGGACCGGCGTCTTCAGCATCCGCCTGGGCGACCTCGCACGCTCCGCGTTCTTTCATCGCATCTGCCGACCGGTCATCCACAACCGGTTCAGCGGCGACTCGTCCCACCAGTGGGAGCGCGGCGGCAAGCCCTTCCGCATCTGCGGCACCGGCACCGTCCAGCCCTATTACTTCTGCAACCCGCCGATGGGCTGGTACCCCGAGAACCTGGAGGAGGCGCTCCGCGGGTTTGACGACGACGAGATCGGCCCCAACTACGAACTGCCGTTCGCGCTGGCGATGGAGTGCGACGACAGCACCGGGCCGTTCCCCGAGACGCCGCAGCTCGTCGACGCGATCAACCAGATCGCCGAAGGCCGGCACAACGCGAAACAGGCCACCCTCACCGAGTTCGTCGACCAGGCCATGGCAGAACTCGACCTCGACACGCTGCCCCGCCTGCGGGGCGAGATGAGGAACACCCAACGGGCGGGCGTGTGGACCGACCTCTACCCCGAGGTCCAGGCCGCCCGCATGCACCTGAAGTATCTTAACCGGCAGACCGAGTACGACCTTCAGCGCTACGCCGAGCCGTTCGCAGCGGTCGCGTGGATGCTCGGCGCGAGCTATCCCGTTCCGTTCCTCGAACAGGCCTGGCGGATGCTGCTGGCCAACCACGCACACGATGCGTTCGGCGGCTGCGGAATGGACCTGGTCCATTACGAAACCGAGTTCCGCGCCCGCCAGGTCCGGATCATCGCCGGCCACGTGCTGCAGGACGCCCTGATGTACATCGCGGGCCGCATCGACACGGGGCGGCTGGACGTGAACGACATCGTGCTGTACGTCTTCAACAACCTGCCGTATGCGCGCTCGGGGGTGGTGGACGTCGAGATCGACTTCGACCAGTCCCGCGGCGTTTCCGCCGTGTCCGTCACCGATGCCGACGGCACGCCCGCCGCCAGTCAGTTGCTCGGCAAGCAGGAGCTGCTGATACCGTTCCAGCATCCCAACGAGTTGCCCTGCCGCCTGCGGGCAGACCGATGGAAGGCGGCCGTCGAGGCGCACGACGTGCCGGCGTTCGGTTACAAGTGCTATGTAGTCCGCGCAGCGCGTGGCACGGGCGTCTCGCCCGTGAAGAGTCACGGCCAAGATGGCCGTGCCACACGTGGCACGCCGAGCACTGTTACCGGCGAGCGTTCACTCGAGAACGAGCACCTCGCCGTGAGCGTGAACGACAACGGCACGTTCGACCTCGCCTGGAAAGAAGGAGGGGTCACATATCCCGGCCTGAACCTGTTCCACGACCAGGGCGAGGTGGGCGATCCGTGGGTCGGCGCCTTTCCCGAGAACGACCGCACCATCACGTCCGAGAACTGCGCCGCCGACGTGAAGGTCCTCGAGGACGGCCCGCTCTCCGCCGCGCTGGAGATCACCATCGTGATGGACCTGCCCGTCGGCTGCACGCCTGACCGCAAGGAGCGTCTGGCCGAGACGGCGCCCGTCCGCATCACGTCCGTCGTGCGCCTGCGAAAGGGCGAGCCGTTCGTCCGAGTCGAGGCGACCATCCACAACGTCGTCACGGATCACATCCTCCGCGTCTTCTTTCCCACGCACATCGCCGCCGGCACGGTGCAGGTGGAGATGCCGTTCGACGTGGTGACGCGGGACATCGAGCACCCGGACACCACCGGCTGGCGTGAACCGTATCGCCCGGTGCAGCCGCAGCGCAGCTTCGTCGACATCAGCGCCGAGCATCGCGGCTTCGCGGTGCTCAACGCCGGCAACGGCCAGTACGAGGCGGTCGACTCGCCTGCGCGGGAGTTGGCGCTCACGCTCCTGCGATGCTTCCGCCAGTGGAACTCAATCCGGGTCGCCGAGTATCCCGACCAGACGAGCTCGCAGTGCCAGGGGACGCACACGTTCGCGTACGCGCTCTTTCCCCACGCGGGCGACTGGGTCGAGGGCGACGTGCTGCGTCAATCGCGCCTGTTCAACCTGCCGATGAAGGCCGCAGCGGGCGGACCCGGCGGCCCCACGGTCGTTCGGCCCCGAGCCGGGTCGGCCGGCGAAGGCGGCCTGCCGGTCTCGAAAAGCTTCATCGAGATTGACGACCCGCGCGTCGAGCTGGCCGCCGTCAAGAAAGGCGAATGGGACGACTCGCTCATCCTGCGCCTGGTGAACCCGACCGACGCCGACGTCCCGGCCTCCATCCGCCTCGGCTTCCCCGTCGCCTCCGCCGAACTGACGAACATGAAAGAGACCGACCTGCTTGGCGGCCTGCCGGTCGCCGACAACCGCATCGCCCTTACCGTCCCCGCCAAGAAGATCCTGACCGTGAAGCTCGGGATCCGTGATGAATCAGACGGCGCCGTGTGCGAAGAGGGTGCGGAGCGGCTCCGCGCCCGTGCAGCGGCGGGCGTGCGGGGTATCCGGCGGCACGTAAATACCGACGCCCGGCCGGGCCTCAATAATTACGTGGCCGACGCGCACCTGCCCGACGCCTGAGATGACGTAGAGCGCCTCCTGATCGTCGTGGGCGCGCAGTTCGCCGAAGTCGGCGGAGCCGGTCGCCGACACGCCCATCGTCTTCTCGCCGCTGGGCGCGGCGTGGGTGTAGACCACGTAGACCGGCTCGTCGCCCGTGCGCCGCGTGGCGTGCGGGGTGCCAGGCGGCAGCAGGAACGACGCGCCCGGCTGGGCGTCGTGCAGTTCGTCGCCGATGCGGATCTGACCGACGCCCGACACCACGTACACCTCCTCCTGGTCGTCGTGGAGTTGCAGCTCGCCGAACTCGGGCGCGAAGTACTCGGCGATACCGAGGCTGAAGCCCGACGTGGTCGGCACCTCGGGCCCGCCGATCAGGTCCTTGCTCCAACGGTCGGGATACTCCTCCCGCTCGACCTCCGACTCGTGCACGCTGATCCTGTCGCCCATTCGTGTTCTCCCGTTGTGGCAAGAGGTGTCACGACCCGAAAAAAAAGAGAAAGTCCGCCGGGTTATTGGTAAAGCGACCGGCGGCGCTGACGATAACAGAAGTAGGCACCCGCTGAAAGGCGCTTCACGATGAACAATCGATTTCGACGCAGATTCCGAAGATCGGTTCGAGCGGCACGCGCCAGATACTCGCTAACCCGGCCGTGGTCGGGCACGGTGCATCTGGACGACCCGGCCGAGCGCCACGCGGTCGGGCGCCCGAATCGTCACTCGGACAACTGAGCATCCGGGCTTGACGCGCCGCCCGCCCGGGCTGCGCCATTCGCGCTACGCACTTCAGCTCAGGACCCGCCCGAGCCTTCAGCGATCAGCTTCGTCCCGTACTCGAACGCATCCTTGACCGCGGCCGGGCGCTTGGCCGCGTCGCCCCGCGCGTCCAAGCCCGGCACGAACAGGCTGCCCCGGTAGTCGATGTCCAGAATGAAGTACCAGGACCGGACGATCTGCTCGGTGCAGGCCAGGAACCGGTCGTCCTTGAATCCGCCGCAGGAGACGAAGCCCCCGACCCGCCCGGCCTTGGGCGGCTCTTGCTTCAGCACGTACTTCCTCGCCCAGTAGGGCTGGCAGCGATCGATCATCGCCTTGGCCTGTGCGCACAGCGAGCAGAAGTAGATGGGCGACGCGAGCACGATCACGTCCGAGTTGTCGAGCGCATCGTAAATCACGGTCATGTCGTCCGTGATCCGGCACGTACCTTTGCTCGAGCAGGATCCACAGTTCTGGCAGGGAACGAAGTCGAGGTCCCGGACGTGGAGGCGCTGGATTTCGGCGCCGGCCTCTGTCGCGCCCTCGAGCGCCGCATCCAGCAGCGTGTCACTGTTCCCGCCCTTGCGCGGGCTCGTGTAGATGCCGACGACCGCCCTGCCAGTGCTGTCTGCCATGGTCTGTCTCCGCCGCTCACTTACAGCATACCGGAACAACGGCGCCGCGCCAAGCCTTTAGCGCCGCTTCGTATGCCGTGCGAAGAACTCGAACACAAACTGCCACATGTCGCGGCTCATCCCACAGTGGCCGGCGCCGGGGTAGAGCCCGCCCAGGTGGATCCCGGGATCGTAGACCCCCCACTCCCGGTACTGCTTGATGCCCTTGACGAACAGCCGGTTCTCGCTGCCGGCCTGGAAGGTGACGCGGGGAAGCTTCGCGGTCTTCCGCGTCCACAACTGGGCCCCCTGGCTGTACGGCGCGACGGCCGCCCACGTGTCGAGCATCGAGTTGCCGAGGTTGCCCGTGGCGTCGGCGTTGAGCGAGCCACCGGTGCAGTAGAAGCGCGACCGGTCCATCTTGAGGAACGTCGTGGCGTCGGCGATGACCCGGCGAACGTCCTCCGGGTTCCCGCTCCGCGAGTAGGTGTTGGTGTGGCCGGGCCCCAGCAGGAAGTAGCCGAACGTTTCTGCGGCGCCCAGCCGCGTCACGGGGTCGGGGCCGCTCGGGACGGTCCAGGCCGCACCCGGCGAGAGCAGGCTGCCGTAGGAATTGGGATCAACCAGCACGGGCCGCGCGGCCTTGCCGTCATAGGCGGACGGCACGTAGACGGAATAGCCGCGGTGCCGTTCGATGTTGTCGGTGTAAAACTTGATCAGGCCGCCGAAGGGGAAGCGGAACTTGCCCCGCTTCCAGCCGTCGTCGGGCCACTTGTCGATGCGGGCGAGGACGTCGTCGAGCCACGCGTTCATCCGCCTTGCGGCAGCGGCGGCGTCGCCGTCGTCTGCCCGGATGCCATGATCGAGGGCGCGCCGGCCCAGCAGATAGAGCGCCATGTACCAGCCGATGTCCTTGGACGCCTTGGGGCGCTTCGCCAGCGCGTCGACCTTGGCCTTGAACGCCCCGAGCTTCCGCTCAAATCCTGCGTCCTTGAAGGGAACCACTTTCGCGCCGTAGCGGGCCAGGTCGTAGCAGAAGATGTGGCCGCCCGGCTTGACCTCGGCCGCAGGGTCGCGGCCGGCCAGCACGGTCTCGGCGCAGCCGATCGCGTCCCGGAGCAGGTGGATGGCCTCGGTAGTGCTCCCGTACGCGTCGTCCAGTTCCTTGCCGTGGCAGAACGGCCGGTAGCGGTAGTCGCCGGTCTCCTGCAGGTTCACGGCGTACTCGATGCGCTTGTCGATCCATGGCAGTGCGAGCTTCGCGTGCTTCAGCCGCCCGCCTTGCCCGCGGATCTGTGACGCCAGCCTCCCGGCCTTCGCCCGCAGGCGCGGGACGCGCGGGTCGCCGCGGTGGTGGTAGCGGACGGTGTGTGCGCCAGCGAGCAGTTGCTCGCCGCCTGCGGTGAGGGTGTAGCGCGCCGTGAACGGCCCGGATACGGCGCCGATCTCCAGGGCGGGGAACACCAGCCACGCGCCCCCGCCGGGGGCCAATCGGGCCTTCGCGGCCACGGTGCGACCATCCGACAGGTGCAAGGCGCCGGCGGCCTCCACCGCGGGCGGGCTCTTCGTGAACGCGACGGAGTTGAGCGCGAGGCGGACGTCGTCGCCGGCGCGGTACTCGGTCGCCGCCCGCGCCCAGGGCCGCGTGCGGCTGTAAACCAGGCGCGGCTCGCCCACCAGCCCCCACGGCCGGAGCGCGTTCTGACCGCGCGGATAGCGTTTGCCCACGGCACTCAGGTTGTCCAGGACCAGCTTGAGGCTATGCGACGACGCGGCCGCGCCCGCCAGCTTGACCGCGTCGGCAGCCTGGCTGAACGGACAGAGCCGGACCTTCAGAGTGACGCTCTTCCCGGGCGGCAGCGGCCGCTGCTTCTGCAGCAGCGTCAGTGCACAGATCGTCGCCCGCCACCGGCTGCCGCGGTACCCGCGGATGAGCTCGACCTCGGCCGGGTCGAACAGGATAAGCAGCTTCTCCCCTGCGCCGGGGTCGGCCACCACCCATCCCGCGCCGGGCTCGACGCGTCCCATCCCGCCGCACGCATCGTAGAGACCCAGCCGGCCGCCCTTGATGGGCACCGCGACCAGCGGCCATCTGTCCTTGCCGATGCGAAACTCCGCCCGCAGGCCGACGCCGGTCTCGATCGCCGCCTTCGACACGTTGCGGTACGTGACCTCGATGGTCGCGCCCTCGCCGAGGGTCATCCGGCGGGTCACCTCGACGGCGCCGCGCCGGCACGTCACCGTGATCGCGTCTTTGCCCACGCGGACGTCATAGGGCGCGCACTGAAAGGAGCCCGGATAGCCGCGACGCCCGTTGTCGACGACCACGTCGAACAGCCCGCCGGCCATAATGAGGAATCCCTCGCCGATGCCCATCTGCCGGTAGAGCTTGAGGGCGGCGGGGTCGAGCAGAAGGTGGTTGGCGCCGGTCTGCTTCGAGCGCAGTTCGACGATCCGGCCGCCGATCTCGGGCAGCACGACCAGCCGCAGGCGGCCGTCGTCGACGGCGGCGGTCTTCAGGCCCGCGTAGGGGTCGACCGCCGGCAGATCCTCCGCCCGGGTGTGAGCAGGCCAGATGCACACCACCACAAGAACGACCAGCGGCAGGCTTCCGCGGCGCATGCGGTCACTCCTTGTCGCCGGTGGCGGGCAGCTCGCTGGTGGTGTAATCGCAGTCGGGGTACTTGGTGCAGCCGAAGAAACCCTTGCGGCCGCGGCCTTTGCCGCGCTTGTAGATGAGTTCTCCGTCGCAGCCTTCCTTGGGACAGGCGATGCCGGTGGGCAGGGCCTTGGTGTTGCGGCACTTGGGAAACCCCGAGCAGGCCAGGAACCGCCCCTTGGCGCCCGTCCGGATCACCATCGGCGAGCCGCACTTCTCGCACACCTTGTCGGTCGGCTCGGGCGGGGGGACCGGCTTGCCGTCCGGCCCGATCTTCTTGGTGTTCCTGCATTGGGGATAGCCGGAGCAGCCGAGGAACCTGCCGCGGCGGCCCATCTTGATGACCATCGGCTTCCCGCACTTCTCGCAGACCTCGTCGGTCTCGGCCGCCTCTTGCCCGCCGTCGCCGGGCTTGATGTACTTGCACGCGGGATAGCCGGAGCAGCCGAGGAACTTGCCGTACTTGCTCCATCGCTCGACCAGCGGCTTGCCGCACTCCGGACACACCTCCCCCTCGACCAGCACACCCTTCACGCTCTTCATCTCGGTTCCCGCCCTGTCCAGGTCGGCCTTGAAGAGCTTGTAGAACTCATCCAGCACCGCGACCCAGTCGGTGTCTTCCTCCTCGATCTTGTCCAGCTTCTCCTCCATCCCCGAGGTGAACTGGACGTCCATCACGTCGGGAAAGCTGCCGAGCAAAAGATCGGTCACGACGATGCCGAGATCGGTGGCGAAGAACGCGCGCTTCTGCTGCTCGACGTAGCCCCGGTCCTGAATGGTGGAGATGATGGCGGCGTAGGTGCTGGGGCGGCCGATGCCCTCGCGTTCGAGCGTGCGGACGAGCGACGCCTCGGTGTAACGCGGCGGCGGCTTGGTGAAGTGCTGCGACGGGTCGAGCCCGAGCAGGTCGAGCTGCTGCCCGGTCTCCAGCAGCGGCAGGTCCTGGAGGTCTTTGTCGTCGCGTGCCGGCCAGACCTTGGTGTAGCCGTCGAACTGGCACACCCGCCCGCGGGCCTTGAGCAGGCCGTCGGCGGCGCGGACCTCGACGCTGGTTGCCTCGTAGGTGGCGTCGCGCATCTGGCTGGCCACGAACCGCTCCCAGATGAGCCGGTAGAGCTTGAGCTGCTCGTCGCTGAGGTACGGCTTCAGTTGCTCGGGCGTGCGGCTGACCGAGGTGGGCCGGATGGCCTCGTGGGCCTCCTGGGCGCCCTTGCGCGACTTGTAGATCTTCGGCTTGTCGGGCAGGTACTGCTTGCCAAACCGTTCGGGGATCAACTCGCGGCACTCGTTCTGGGCGTCGGCGGCGATGCGGAACGAGTCCGTCCGCATATAGGTGATGAGGCCGACGGAGCCTTCGTCGCCGATCTCGATGCCCTCGTAGAGCTGCTGGGCGATGCGCATCGTCCGCCGCGCCGCGAAGCGGAGCCGCGTCGAGGCCGCCTGTTGCAGCGAGCTGGTGTGGAACGGCGGACCGGGCGAGACTTTCTGCTGCTTCCGCTCGACCGCGCCGACGACATAGTCGGCCGCCCGCAGGGCCTCGGCGACCGCTTGGGCCTCCTCGCCCTTGGCGGGGCGGAACTTCTCGCCCTTCCACTCGGCCAGCTCCGCCTCGAACTGTTCCGCCTCGTCCCGGCTGCCCGCGGGTGCCAGCTTTGCCAGTATCCGCCAGAACTCCTCCGGCACGAAGGCTCGGATTTCCTTCTCACGTTCGGCGATCAGCCGCACGGCGACCGACTGCACCCGTCCCGCGCTCAGGCCCTTGGCCACTTTTTTCCAGAGGAGCGGGCTGAGCTGGTAGCCGACGATCCGGTCGAGGATCCGCCGCGCCTGCTGCGCGTTGACCTTCGCCATGTCGATCTTGCCGGGGTCCTTGAATGCGTTCTTGACGGCGCGTTTCGTGATCTCGTTGAACGTGACTCGGAAGACCTTCGACTGCGGCAGTCGGAGCGCCTGGGCCAGGTGCCAGGCGATCGCCTCACCTTCGCGGTCCGGGTCGGGGGCCAGGTAGATGGCATCGGCCCCCTTGGCAGCGCTTCGGATCTTCTTCAGCGTGGCGGCACGGCCGCGCAGGTTCTCGTAGGTCGGCTTGAAGCCGTCCTCGATGTCCACCCCCAGCGTGCGCTTGGGCAGGTCACGCACGTGGCCCATCGAGGCGTGGACGGTATAGCCGGGGCCGAGGTACTTCTGTATCGTCCTCGCCTTGGCGGGCGATTCGACGATGACGAGGGATTTGGCCACTAGATCGGCTTCCCCTTGAGCCAGCCGAGCCGGGGGAATCGGCCCACGAGCGGCAGAGCGTAGTCACGGAAGGCTTCGGTGATGCCGTTGCCCTCGGCGTTGATGTATTCGTCCGGCATCCGGCGGTGGCCCGCCGCGACCGCCTCGAGCGGCTTCCACACATAGCTGACCGCGTAGGTCTTTGCCGTGCCGGTCCGCCGGATGGTGATCGTGCCGTTGAGATGTTCGTCCGTGACGGCGACCCGGGCGGCCTCTCGGCCGACCCGAAGGGCCTCATCGGCGTCCACCTTCGAGACCACCTCGGGGAAGCACCGCTGGAGGTAGCCGAAGGTGTCGGCCCGAATGCGGAGCTTCTTGCCCGTCCGCTCCTCGACGACCGGGCCGAGATGGTTCTTGATGAACGCGGCCAGGTAATCGCCCAGTTCGCCGGTCCCGGAGAGCTGCCGGTGGCCGAACGAATCGGTCTCTTCGCTGGTCTGAATCGGCTCGTGGCCTTCCGCTACGATGTTCTCCTGGATCCGCTCCTGGATGCCCTCCGCGACCGCGACCACGCAGCGGCCCAGCTCGTCGTGCACCTGGGTCACGTCCCGGAGGAACTTGTCCAGGCTGAACGGCCGCTCGGGCACGTAGATGAGATGGGGGCCATCGTCGCTCCGCTGCTGAGCGAGCACCGAGGCGGCGGTCAGGAACCCCGCCCGGCGGCCCATGATGACGTTGACCTTCACGCCCTTCAGCGAGCGGTTGTCGAGCTGGTCCCCCATCGACGCCAGCGCCACGAAACGGGCGGCCGAGCCGTAGCCGGGGCAGTGGTCGTTTTCGAGCAGGTCGTTGTCGATGGTCTTGGGGATGTGAAAGACCCGCATGTCATAGTCGGCACCCGCGGCGGCGTCGGCGACTATGCCGGAGGCTTTTGCCGTGTCATCGCCCCCGATGTAGAACAGATAGCGGACCTCACGCTTCTTGCAGATTTCGAACAGCTTGAGGCAGTCCTCCGTCGTCGGCTTCGTGCGGGTGGAGCCGAGCGCGGACGACGGGGTCCGGGCGATTCTCTCCAGCGAACGCGGCGTCTCGGCCCGCAGATCGATGAAATCCTCCTCCAGCATCCCGTCGATCCCATGGAGCGCGCCGTAGATATCGTTGATCTCCTTCGACCGGACCAGCTCCCTGATGGCGCCGACCAGGCTCTGGTTGATCACGCACGTCGGCCCGCCCGCCTGGCCGATGATGACATTCCCCTTCAACTCCACCCTGCCTACCGAGGCATCCGGTGCTCCCGGCGTCTTTGGCGTGTTTGACACGGTTCGTCCTCCAACCCGGATATCGCTCCTGCCACTGTCGCAGACATTATAGGGTGGACCCATCCCATTGCAAGGCCCTTTAGCCCTGAGTCATCCCCGGTTTTCGAGACGGGGCGAGGAGCGACAGCTCCGAGAATAGGCCCCGCCTTCAGGCGGGGTCGAGCGGGCCGGGCCTCATGTTTGGCCTTGAGCCCCGTTCACGGGGCTTGTTAGAGGGCTTTAGCCGAGACGGACAAGCCCCGTGAA
>Ga0315553_10002876_pt1 | contig 13633 bp, 9 predicted proteins | sample SalMarSW160140MG_FD_203099 | JGI IMG/M metagenome (GOLD analysis project Ga0315553, IMG submission 203099) | Salt marsh sediment microbial communities from the Plum Island Ecosystem LTER, Massachusetts, United States - Salt Marsh Sediment SW1601-40 ... | reverse complement strand
GGACGCATCCGCCTACCTCCAGGTCCATGACCGCCTGACGTACAGGGGAGGGTCGGGCCAGGACTACGTGGGGCTCAATGGGGTGTTAGTGGCGGGGCGGACCAAGCTGCTCACCGGCGGCTGGAACGACTTTGTCACCGTGACTGGCGGCTCGTACTTCTATGGGAAGGTCACGGTAAAGTCAGGAGCGGGCAGCGACAATGTCAGCTTCGGTCTGGTCACAACGCTTCACAGGGGGGCCTACATCAACACCGGCAGCGGGGCCGACTACGTGAGCTTCCACAGCAACCTGTTCACTCTGGGCAAGGTCAAGGTCCGGACTGGTAGCGGCGACGACTTCGTCAACGTGGGGCAGCTCGCGTATTTCTTCCGGGAGCTCGACATCGGCACGGGCCTCGGAGATGACGGGGTCGATCTCTGGGGGAACGTCGTCTTCGGGCGCAAGGCCGCCGTCAACACCGGCAGCGGCGCGGATACCGTGAACATCTTCGACAATGCCCTGTTTGACAAGAAACTTGTCCTCAAGACCGGGGGCGGCGACGATGTCGTCACTGTGGGTACCGCCGCTGACACCGGCGAGTTCAGGGACAAGGTCGCCATCAACACGGGCGGCGGCGACGATACTCTCAATGTCCGCGACGTCGAGTTCCAGGACGTGGCCACCGCGAACGGCGGGCCGGGCACAGACGACTACAACGACCTCGGAGGGATCATCGGCACACTGAACCTGACCAGCTTCGAGGTCTAGGCGGGTCGGTTGACGGCAAGTACTACCGCGGGAACGGGGGCGCGCAGGCGCCCCCGCATTTTGCGGCAGGTGAAGCAGCCCCGTCGATGCGGTGGATGTCGCCGGCAAAGCATTTGACGCCGGCGCCGGGCGGGTCTATTCCCTTCGGTGAAGGGTGTACCTCGCCGGAGTTATTTCACTCGTGTGACGTGGGGCCAGCTCCCCACAGAAAGGGGGCCCGATGAAGGCGCCATGTGTTGACTCAGGCCGGCCGGTGATGTTCGAGCAGCTCGAGCCGCGGCTGTTGCTGGACGGGAACGTGGATGTGTGGGCGGCGAACGGGGACCTTCACGTTCGAGGGGACGCCGCGGATAACGACATAACAATCAAGCCGAAGTTCGGGCCGTTCCCGCTCGCGTACGAGGTCGAGAGTCCGTCCGGCACGACGACCATCAACGGTGCCGCAGGGCCGGTTACCATTCACGACGTGACCGATGACTTCAACCTCGATTTCACCCGAGGTGGGGATAATGACGTCGTGCTTGACAAGGACGCATTGCCGTACTTCCAAGTCCATGACCGCCTGACCTACAGGGGAGGGCCGGGCAAGGACGACGTGGAGCTCAAGGGGGTGTTGGTGGCGGGGCGGACCAAGCTGCTCACCGGCGCCGGGGACGACACTGTCGCAGGGCTTGAAGGCTCGTACTTCAATGGGAAGGTCACGGTAAGGTCCGGAGCGGGCATCGACGATGTCTACCTCGGTACGTTCACAACGCTTCACAGGGGGGCCTACATCAACACCGGCAGCGGGGGCGACACGGTGGGGTTAGCAACCGCCCTGTACGCTCTGGGAAAGGTCAAGGTCCGGACCAGGGGCGGCGCCGATACGGTCAACGTGTGGGACACCGCGTATTTCTCCCGGCAACTTGACATCGCTACGGGCGTTGGAGATGACACGGTCCTTCTCTCGACGAACGTCGGCGTCGGGCGCAAGGCCACCGTCAGCACCGGCAGCGGCTCGGATAGCGTGGACATTTCGACCGATGTCGTATTTGACAAGAGATTTGTCCTCAAGACCGGCAGCGGCGACGATGTTCTCAATGTCGGCGACACCGAGTTCAAGGGCGTGGCCGCCGCGAACGGAGGACCGGGCACAGACGACTACAACGACGGCGGCGGCATCGTCGGCACGCTGAACCTGACCAGCTTCGAGGTCTAGCCGGATCGGGTGGCGGTAAGTATTAGCGCGGGAACGGGGGTGCGTAGGTGCCCCCGCGTTTTGCGGCATGTGAGGCCCCCCGTCGGCACGATCGCTGTCGCGGGGAAAGCGTTTGACGCCGCCGCCGGGCGGGCTTAGACTCTCCCTCGGTGAAGGGTGTACCTCGCCGGAGTTATTTCACTCGTGTAACGTGGGGCCCGTTCCCCACAGAAAGGGGGCCCGATGAAGGCGCCATGTGTTGAGTCAGGCCGGCCGGTGATGTTCGAGCAGCTCGAGCCGAGGCTGTTGCTGGACGGCAACGTCCGGGTGTGGGAGGCGAACGGGGACCTCCACGTTCGGGGGGACGCCGCGGACAACGACATAATAATCACCCCCGGGCCGTTCCCGCACTGGTACGTGGTCGACAGTCCGTCCGGCACGACGAACATCAACGGTGCCGCAGGGCCGGCCGTCGTTGACGATGTGACCGATGACGTCGCCCTCGATTTCACCCAAGGTGGGGACAATGACGTCGTGCTTGACAAGGATACGGCCATGTACCTCCACGTCCATGACCGCCTGAACTACAGGGGAGGAGCGGGCAAGGACTACGTGACGCTCACCGGGGTGCTGGTGGCGGGGCGGACCAAGCTGCTCACGGGCGGCGGGGACGACTTTGTCGCCGGGGGTAACAACTCGTACTTCTATGGGAAGGTCACGGTAAGGTCAGGAGCGGGCGTCGACAATGTCGGCTTCGGTACGGTCACAACGCTCCACAGGGGGGCCTACATCAACACCGGCAGCGGGGCCGACTACGTGGCGTTGGGCAATCCGGTGTTCGCTCTGGGCAAGGTCAAGATCCGGACCGGCGGCGGCAACGATTTGGTCAACGTGATGAAGCTCGCGTATATCTTCCGGCAGCTTGACATCGGGACGGGCTTCGGAGACGACACGCTCAATCTCTCGGAGGACGTCTACTTCGGGCGCAAGGTCACCGTCAACACCGGCAGCGGCTCGGATACCGTGGACATTTCGGACCATGCGCTATTTGACAAGAAACTTGTCCTCAACACCGGCAGCGGCGACGATGTTGTCACTGTCGGTATCGCCCTTGACACCGGCGAGTTCAGGGACAAGGTCGCCATCAACACCGGCAGCGGCGACGATACTCTCAGTGTCCGTGAGGTCGAGTTCCAGGATGTGGCCACCGCGAACGGAGGGCCGGGCACAGACGACTATAACAACCTCGGCGGGATCGTCGGCACGCTGAACGTGACCAACTTCGAGTCCTAGCCGGATCGGTTGCCGGCAAGTATTTCTGCCGGAACGGGGGCGCGCAGCTTCGGCTGGCGCGCCCCTGTTCCTGACCGCCGCTTCGCCCAACTCACCTCGCGAACAGAGGATAGAGCGCTCCGGAGTTGATATTCCGAAGTCGCGCAATTACCCGGTTCACCAACTACGAACTGGTACTTTTGGACGACACCTGTTCCTGAAAAGTACCACTTCCTGGCGCCTGGGGCGCATTGTCGAAGTAAGTGAAACCGGAGCACCGCTGGCCTCGGGCCGGCGTGCTGAGTTATCCCAAGTTTTCGCAGGTTCTTGCTCAAGCAGCGTTTACGCTGCTTTCCAAGTCCGCCGCAGGCGGGCGAGAATAGGCCCCCGCTTTAGCGGGGGGCGAGCAGCGGCCGCCCCTCCTTTTACGCTCAGCCCCGTTTACGGGGCTTGTCCGTCTCGGCTAAAGCCCTCCAACAAGCCCGGTGAACGGGGCTCAAGGCCAAACACGAGGCCCGGCCCGCTCGATCCCGCCTGAAGGCGGGGCCTATTCTCGGAGCTGTCGCTCCCCGCGAAGGCCCGTGAACGGGCCTTTCCCGTCTCGAAAACGGGGGATGACTCAGGCTGGCGTGTGCTTGACAGTACCCCGTCGGGCGATATAATCGGTCGGTCTTGGCTCTTTTGCCAACGCTGCCGGCGGATGATCGGCACAATTAACCCATACCCGGGGTTTGCGTTCCCGAGGACCTTCCAGGGAGGCCCGGATTTGGAAGCTCTTATCCTGGCAGCCGGCCGCGGCAACCGAATGCTGCGGCTCACCAAGACCGAGCCCAAGTGCATGCTGGAGGTCGGCGGGAAGTCGCTGGTCCGGCGCCAGGTGGACGTGCTGCGCGACCTCGGGATCCGCGACATCACGGTCGTCGGCGGATATGCCCGCGACGCGCTCCAGGCCCACCTGGGCGACGGCTTCCGCATGGTCCACAACGAGGACTACGCCACCACCAACAGCCTCTACTCCTTCTGGCTGGGGCTGCGGGAGCTGCGGGGCGAGTTCATCGTGCTCAACGCCGACGTGCTGTTCCATCCGGCTCTCCTCGGCCGCCTCATCCGCTGTCCGTACCCCGACGCCCTGCTGGCGGAGTTCGCCGACTCGCTGGGCGACGAGGAGATGAAGATCAAGGTCGAGGACGGCTATCTGGTCGACATCGACCGCGCTCTCCCCGACGGCGAGTACGACGGGGAGAACCTGGGAATCGTGAAGTTCAGCGACGAGTCCCGCCAGGTGCTGTCTGAAGTCGTCGGGCGGCTGGTGGCGGAAGGCAACCAGCGGGCGGACTTTCCGCTGGTCACCAAGACGCTGCTCGCCCGGCGCCGGATCAGGGTGCTGGGCACGGAGGGGCTGCCGTGGATCGAAGTCGACTTCCCCGAAGATCTGGAGCGCGCCCGGCGGGAGATCATGCCTAGGCTGTCCGCCGTCGTGCCGAGTGAGACCCCGACGCGGGAGGAGCGGCCGTCCATCCGGTAGGTTGCCATGTTCCGGCGCCGCAAGAAGAAGTTCATCGGGTATCGCGCCAAGACGCCGATGAACTATCTCCTCTTTCAGCCCGTCCACGAACGGCTCGCCCAGGACCCGCGGATTGAGCTGCGCTTCTTCGGCAAGATGTTCGGCCGGCACCAGGCGCGCCGCGTGTATGAGCTGGCAGGCGCCGGGCAGGTGCGACTGATGCACCACTTCGTCGCCCGATACTTCCCGTTCGACCTGTACATCAGCCCCAACTTCAGCGTCGGGTCCGTCCTGGCCCGCACGAAGGTCCACACGTTCCACGGGGTCTCGTTCAAGAACCGCGCCATCTCGCGTCGGGCGCGGAAGTTCGACGCCGTGTTCGTGGTCGGGCCTTACATGCAGCGGCGGCTGGTGGAACAGGGCATCTTCGAGCAGGGCGACCCGCGGATGCGGCCGGTCGGCATGCCCAAGCTCGACGCCCTGCTCGACGGGAGCCTGAGCCGCGAGGTGATCCTGACCGAGCTGGGCTGCCGGGCCGATCGGCCGACCGTGCTGTACGCTCCGACCTGGGGCGCCGAGTCGAGCCTCCACGTGATGGGCGAAGACGTCATCCGGAATCTCTGCGGGCGGGGAATGAACGTGGTGGTCAAGCTGCACGACAGCTCGTTCGACCCGCGGAAGAGCCACATCCCGTGGGTCGAGCGGCTGCGGGAGTTGGCCCATCCCGACCTGGTGGTGACCCCGCGGGGCCGGAACGTGGTGCCGCTGCTGTTTGCGGCCGACGTACTGATCAGCGACGCCAGCTCCGTGGCGTACGAGTACCTCCTCCTCGATCGACCGGTCATCTTCCTCGCCTTTCCCGGCCAGTTGGACGAAGTGGGAGAGAAGGCCGACCTGGAGACGTGGGGCAGGAAGGTCGGGATCACGGTGGACGATGCGGGCGGGATCGCCGCGGCCGTCGAGTCCGCGCTGGCCGACCCCTCGCGTCAGCGCGACGTCCGCCGGCAAGCGGCCGGCGACATCTTCTACAATCCCGGAAGCGCGACCGGGCATGCGGTCGAGGAGATCTACCGCCTGCTCGAGCTGGACCCGCCCCCGGTCTGACGTCGCTTCTCCTTCTTGCGCCGCGCCGTGTCCGCCGCTAGAATCGTTTCGTCCAGGTCATAGAGGGCAATCGTCACCTCGTACACGACCGGGCTTTGCCATGTTTTGGCGCCGCAAGACGAAGAGGCTCATCGGGTATCGCGCGAAGCGGCCGATGAACTACGTGGTCTTCCAGCCGGTCCATCAGCGGCTGGCGAAGGACCCGCGGGTTGCCGTGCGGTTCTACGGCAAACTGCACGGGCAGGGTAACGCGCGCGCGCTGTACGAGCAGGCCGGGGCCGGCCCGGTGCACATGATGCACAACCTCGTGGCGCGGTACTTCCCGTTTGATCTGTACATGAGCGCCGACTTCAGCATCGACGCCCGCTTCGCCCGCAGAAAGGCGCACATGTTCCACGGCCTCTCATTCAAGAACCACGCCGTCTCGCCGCGGGCGCGGGACTTCGACGCCGTCTTCCTCATCGGCCCGTACATGGAGCGGCGGTTCATCGAGCGGGGCATCTTCGAGGCGGGCGACCGGCGGATGCGCCGGGTCGGCATGCCCAAGCTGGATTGCCTGCTCGACGGATCGCTGAACCGCGAAGCGATTCTGGACGAGCTCGGCTGCCGCCCGGACCGGCCGACCGTGCTGTACGCGCCCACGTGGGGCTCCACGTCGAGCATGCGCGTGATGGGCCAGGACGTGATTCGGAACCTGTGTGGCTGCGGGCTCAACCTGCTGGTGAAGCTGCACGACAACCTGTACGACCCGCGCAAGAACGAGGTCCGCTGGGCGGACCGGCTGGCGGAGTTGGCGCACCCCGACCTCACGGTGGTCCGTTCTCGGAACGTCGTCCCGCTGCAGTTTGTGGCGGATCTGTTGATCAGCGACGCCAGCTCGGTCGCCTATGAGTACCTCCTGCTGGACCGCCCGATTCTGTTCCTTGCGTTCCCCGGCCAGTTCGAAAAGGTCAAGCACCGTGCCGACCTGGAGACGTGGGGCCGGAAGGTCGGGATGATGGTGGATGATGCGGGCGGGATCGCCACGGTCGTCGAATCCGCGCTGAGCGATCCGTCGCGTCAGCACGAGACTCGCCGGCAAGCCGCGCAGGACCTGTTTTTCAATCCGGGCCGGGCCGCGGAGCGCGCCGTGGCGGAGGTCTACCGCCTGCTGGAATTGGACCCAGCGCCGGCTGAGGATGAGCGGAGAAGGAACCGAGACTGATTCATGCGGACGTCTGATCGCCCCGACGTACTTCTCATCTCCGTCGACACCATGCGGCGCGACTGCATGGCGCCCTACGGCCATGATCTGATGCCCGAGGCCACCCGCCTGCTTCAGGAGGGCCTCGCCTTCGACCGGTGCGTGGCGGCTGCTCCGTGGACGGGGCCCTCCTTCGGCACGATGCTCTCGGGCCTGTGGTCACGGCAGCACGGCTGCCTGGCCAACGAGCCCCGCAGGGGGGCCGCCGCCAAGCGATCCCCGCTGAGTCCCGCGGCCAGGACCCTGGCCGAGATGCTCCACGACGCGGGGTATCACACCATCTGTATCCAGGGCAACACCGGGTACCTGGGGCCAGGGTGCGGCTTTGAGAAAGGGTTCGATGAGTACGTGGTCTGGGTGGCGGACCGCTTCTCCCCCCAACCGGTCGGCGGGATCGAGAAGCATCTGCGGGCGCTGAGGTTTGCAGGTCTGAGGGTTTATCTGAAATACCTTGCGGCGCGGGAGCGCCGTCGGCCTTGGCAGCAGCCGGTGATGCGGCGTGCGGGCAGCCTGGCGCGCGCCGCGGCACGCCGCGTTCGACGCGCACCGAGGGGCCGGCCTCTGTTCCTGTGGATCAACTTCATGGACATGCACGAGCCGTATTGCGCCCCGCGCCGCTGGATGCCCCCCTCGGAGGCGCCGGGAAAGGTCCGACTGGTGCATCTGCGCCCGGCGACGAAGTCCCTCAAGAAGAGACTGACCGAGGCCGACAAGCAGTACGTCCGGCGCCGCTACCACAATACGGCGCGCTACGTGAACGCGTGCATGGCCGGGCTGATCACCCGATGGGCCGGGTGGCGCTCGGCCCGGTCCACGATGACCGTCTTCACCAGCGATCATGGCGAGGAATTCTGGGATCACGGGGACAACCGCGCCGACCCGCTCTACTACAGACGGGGGGTGGGGCACGGCCACACCCTGTTCAGCGAGCAACTGCGCGTGCCTCTGGTGTTTCATTGGCCGGAGGGAGGGATCGCCGGCCGGCGCGTCGACCAACTCGTCTCGCTGGCTGACGTCACGCCTACCCTGGTGGAGTTGTTGGGCCTGGACGAGAACACCTCCTCGATGGCCGGCAGGTCCCTGGCGCCGTTCGCCACCTCCCCGCCGGAGGCCGGCGAAGACGGACGGGTGGTCTTCGCCGACTCGATTATCTACGGAGCGGAACGCCAGGCCGCTATCTCGGCGTCCCATAAGCTCGTGGTCTGCCCGGAAACGCGAGAGCGAAACTTATTTGCGTGGGGGCAGGACGACCCGGAAGAGAAGACAGACCTGATCGGCCGGCCTGAGCACGCCGACACGGCGAAGGTCCTGACGGCCGCGCTGGCCGACTGGAACGCGTTACTGGCGAACGTGAGGCCGCCCCCGTCGCCACCGCTGTCGCCGGAGGAAGAGCAATTCATGGACGCCCGGCTCCGCGACCTGGGCTACTTGTAGGCGGCGCGGGCAGCGAAGAGGCAGTCGGATGTAACCCTGTGCGAAGGGAGCAGACACATCGTGAGACTTGGTGACTTCCGGCTGATGCTGCGGATGGGCAAGCCCCGGGTGCTGCGGACATGCTACAACCACGGCACCGCCACGGAAGCGGCGGTTCGGGGAGTTTACGAACTGCTCGGCATGTCTCCGCCGAGCTCATCTCCTGCGACGTCCGGCTCCTCGAACTGGGCCTCGTAAAGCCGCCGGTAGGTCCCATCCAGTTTCACCAGCTCGGCGTGGGTGCCCTGCTCGGTGATTCGGCCGTTCTCCACCACCAGGATCTTGTCGGAATTAATCACGGTGGAGAGCCGGTGTGCCACCACCAGAATGGTCCTCGGGCCGGAGGTAATCAGCTTCTCGAGCGCGTCGTAGAACGCCCGTTCCGACTCCGTGTCCAGGGCCGACGTGGCCTCGTCAAGCAGGAGAATGCTCGCCTCTTTCAGCACCGCCCGAGCGATGGCGACCCGCTGCCGCTGTCCGCCGGACAGCGTCTGGCCGCGGTGCCCCACGATCGTGTCGTAGCCGTCGGGCAGACCGGCGATGAAATCGTGGATGTTCGCTATCTGCGCCGCGGCGATGATCTGGTCATCCGTGGCGTCGAGCTTGCCGTATCGGATGTTGTCCTTGATGCTGACGGTGAACAGGAACGGGTCCTGGGGCACAATGGCCACTTTCTCGAGGTAGGACTCGGCCCTGATCTCCTCAATCGGGACGCCGCCGATGGTGACCCGGCCGGAAGAGCATTGGTAGAGGCGCGCCACCATGTCGAGGATGGTGGTCTTGCCGCCGCCCGAATGTCCGACCAGCGCGGTCACCTCGCCCGCCTTCGCCTCGAAGGACACGTCCCTCAGCACCGGCTCGTCCCCGTAGCTGAAGACGACGTTCTTGAACGAGACCGCCGGCGTGAGGTCCTGCATCGACCGGGTACCGGGTTCGACCGGCTCGCCCATCGCGTCCATGTAGCCGAACACCCGCTGACTCCCGGAGAGCGATACATTGAGCTTGTTCCAACTGCTGGCCATCCGCCGGAACGGCTTGGCCATGTGGTGGGCGGCCCCCATGAACATGAACAGGCCGCCCGCCGTGAGGCCCCAGATCTCGGCACGGACGGCCAGCATCCCCAGCAACACGACCAGCGGCAGGGTGAGGCCGCTGAGCAACTCGACCCCTCCCGCACTCAGCATGCGGGTCCGGACCACGCGCATGGCTTTTCGGAACAGCTCCTCGGTCTGGCCGACGAACCGGTCCGACTCATACCCCTCACGGCCGAACATCTTGACCGTCTTGAACCCGGTCAGCATCTGGGTGCGGGTCTGGCTGAGCCTGGCGCGGTAGTCCTGGCGCTTCATTGCCTGGTCTCGAATGCGCTTGCCCAACCGGACCAGCAGAAAGACCACGCCGACCGTCATCAGGACAATGACGATGCTTAATTGCCAGCAGGCGATGAATGCCACTATCGCCCCGCAGACGACCAGAAACGGATCCATCAACAGGTCGCCGAGCGCCAGATCGAGCGCCATCCGGGTCACCTCGATGTCGCCGCCCATGCGCTGCAGGATGTCGCCCAGCTTCCACTGGTGGAAAAACGTCATCTCCTGTTTCACGGTCAGGTCGAACACCTTGCGCCGGATATCGATGCTGGTCCGCTGGTGCACGTACTTCCCGAAGTACTGCTTTATCGCCTTGAACCCGACCATCCCGAAGGCGATGAACACGCCCGCACCGACCACGAACTTCAGCTCCGGCCAGAAGTCGTCGCCCAGCGGCACCACCTTGTCGAAGAACGGCTTGATGAGCAGGAGCTGTGCCTGGCGCACGGCGGCGTATCCGGCGGTGCCAACTACCAGCAGAATCACCGCCCACCAATGCGGGATGACGTACGCCAGCAGCCGGAGCACGGAGCCCGTGTACATGTCCTTGGCCATGCGCTTCTTGGCGTATGCTTCGACCTTCTCTTTGAGTCGCGCCGCGCGCAAGCGATGTCCCTCTTCCTGGGTTCCCGTACGTCCCCGAGTCCGACCTGACCGGCTCACTCCGAAAGCATGATTCTAACCGGGCGCCGGACCGGAGGCAAGCACGGTCGCGTGAGGCGGGGAAGCGTGGGAGAACGCCCGTTCAGTACCCCGGCGAAGACGGCTCAGCTTGTTCGCCTGCTTTCTTCTGTTTTCGTTCCAGCCGGTCCGCCAGCTTCCAGCGCGGGTACAGCCAGCCAAACCACTGCTCGGGGTGCTGGCGGATCGGCTCTTCCACCATGTCGTTGAAGAGCTGGGTGTTGGCTCTTACGTCTGCGTCGCGGTCGCCGGTCCGGATGAGTTCCAGCGGGCCCTGGATGTATCCGCGGTGCCGAAAGGTGAAGCCGTCGCGCAGGGAATAGGCGGCAAAGACGGGGACGTTCAGCCTCACGCCCAGTGCGGCGACGACCGACGTGGTCGCCGCTTTGCGGCCGAAGAACGTCGCCTCGGTGTACCCCGCGCGGGCGTGCTGGTCGATGAGGATGACCAGCAGGCGGCCGCGGCGCAGCGCCCCAACCATGGGGCGAACGCCCGCACGCGTGCTCAGCTCTTCGATCTGGAATTCGTTCCGCAGCCGTGTCATGTATTTGCGGATCAGCGGGTTGGTGGCGGGGCGAATGGGAGCGCTGAATCCGCCCAGGCAGACCGCCTGGAAGGCGCCGAACCGCTGCCAGTTGCCGATGTGCGAGCTGAAACAGATCACCCCCCGGCCGCTGTCGACCGCCTCCTTGAGGAGCTCGAACCCCTCCATCGGGAAGCGGCCCTCGAGGTCCTCCTTCCGGAGGCGCTTCTTCGCCCAGAACGCCTCCACCGTGTTCAACCCGATGTGAATGGCGGTCTTCTTCAGCAGCCGGGTGATCTCTTTGTCGCTGAGTTTGCCCGGCATCGCCTTCTGGACGTTGCGCCGAGCTATCCGCCGCCGCTTCGCGCCGATCAGCCAGAAGAACCGGCCCAGCATCCTGCCGCAGAACACCGCCAGGGGCTCCGGCATAGACTGAAACACCCATGCCGTCACGCGCAGCGAGGCATACTCCACGACGTACTTGATCCGGCGGAGGAAGCCGACTTCGTCTTTCGACATCGCCCTTCTGTCACTCGTCACGGGGTATTAGCGCACCGGCAGCGGCTGCTCTTTTGCAGAGGCGATACCGTACTTCTCGCTGATCTTTCGCTCGACGTCGTCCCGGAACAGAGACCAACTGCACACCGGGACGGTCCTGATCTCCTCCGTGTCGGGATCCTGGAAGGCGAATCCTGCCGCACAGGTGCGCAGCCGCTGCCCCTCGATCGAGTGATACTCCTCGAACGGCAGGATGACCATGCCGACCACTTCGCCCAAGCGGGTGTGTTTGCGGACCTGGTCGCGGAACCGCTTCCCGATCAGCAGACCGGCCATGAACCGCAGGCTCGACAGGTAGGGGTTCCCCTTGAGGACCCGCCTCAGTCTTGTCGAGCGAAAGACCAGGCCGCCGAACGTCCGGAGCACCAGCAGCCGGCCCCGCCACCGCTGGAACCAGCGGCTGGGGTCCAGCTTGCCGAGCTTGGGGTCGATCGCCTTCGCCCGGCGTACGCTCTCTTCGGCGATCTCGTCGATGGGACGCTTGAGGCAATAGCTCGGCGGCCGGTAGCGTTCCCCATCGGAGAACAGGAAAGTGGCCGACTCGCAGTTGGGATGAACGCCGCCGAACCGCATCTGGGGCGAGCCGAAGAATGACATCGCCTTCTCGAAGTGGATCCCCAGACCCGCCGGCAGGAACTCGACCTTGTCTTCCGGCAAGGCCTCGTCGATGATCTGTTCCACGTCCTCAACGGTGGTGGTCACGTCGGTCTCGAACTCGCCTTCCTCCCACGTCTCCGTCAGCGGGATCAGGTGCAGGAACTGGATGTAGTCCCGGTTCTCGTGGCAGAACTCGATCAGGTCCTGCATGTGCTTGTCGTTGATGTGGCGGGCGACGCAGCACATGATGGTGTGGCGGCGTTTGCTGAATTTCTTGAGGTTTTCGAGCGCCTGGAGCTTCTTCTCGTAGGCGGCGGGGTCCTTCCGAAGCCGGTTGTAGATCTCCGGGTCTCGGCCGTCGAACCCCAGCAGGACGCGCGCCTTGCTGTCGCAGATCCTCTTGCAGTACTCCTCGTCCGCCAGGCGAAGCCCGTTGGTGGCCACTCCCACCGGCAGCTTCCGGTCCCGCGCCATCCGGATGATCTGGAACAGGTCCCCCCGCACGGTTGGCTCGCCGCCGAACAGATTCACGAACGGTTTCACCTCCATCGCCGCAAGGCCGTCGAGCACCCGCTCGAAGTAGTCGAGCGGCGGATTGAACTCGAAGCCCATCCCGGGGATGTTGGCGATGCAGATGGGGCAGTTCATGTTACAGCGGTTGGTGACGTCCAGGAAAACCATGCGGGGGTTGTGCTGGTAGCCGCACGTCAGGCAGTTCAGGCCGCATTCGCCGACGGCCTCCGGGTCGAAGTGCCACACCTCCCGCTTCCGCTGCCACACCGCGGCGTTGGTGCTGATCAGAGCTTCGGTCGTTCCACAGTCCGGGCAATCCTTGACGATATACACCTGGCCGTCCCGGATGACGTGCGTCGCGGGGACGGGCTTGCGGCATTTCTCACAGATCCCGAAGTTCACAGCGGCCATCCTGCCGGCTCCTAATCCTCGCGTCGTTCTGAGGAGATTATTGTAGCCGCGCGCTGTTCACGGGGCAAGCGCAGTCCAATCGGCCGAGTCCAATCGGCCGTTTTGGGAGAGGGAACGACAGGAAGGAGCGGGATGGCTCGAATGACTCAGAACGAGTTGGTGCTGCGTTGGGAGGACATCGACGAGGCGCCGGACGTGGCGGCTCGGGTGCGGATGATGTTGTCGGAGGCGGAGGACGAGGAGTTGATGCGGGCGCTGGAGCGGGCCCGGAAGGGGAGGCGGGACGATTATCCGGTCCGCGTTTGCTGGAACGTGCTGCTGGCGGGGATGGTGTTGGGGCACCGCAGCACCGCCGCGATGTTTCGGGAGGTGCGGCGCGACCCGACGTTGCGGCGGGCGGCGGGCATCTCGGTGGCGAAGGGAGCGGACGGCGTTCCGACCGACGATGCCATGTGTCGC
>Ga0315553_10002874_pt1 | contig 13639 bp, 8 predicted proteins | sample SalMarSW160140MG_FD_203099 | JGI IMG/M metagenome (GOLD analysis project Ga0315553, IMG submission 203099) | Salt marsh sediment microbial communities from the Plum Island Ecosystem LTER, Massachusetts, United States - Salt Marsh Sediment SW1601-40 ... | reverse complement strand
GTAATAATCATACGGAGGAGCGACAAAGACCGACCAGGACGTCTCGGGCAAATCGACCTCTCGCAGCAGCCAAACCAGGGCGTTGGTGGTGACGACCGTGGCCCGATCGACCACCTTGAGCGAGGCAATGTTCTCCTCGATGATCCGTGCCGTGGGAATATGCTGTTCAACGAAGGTCGCGCTCTGGGCACCGCGGCTGAGCGCCTCCAGACCCACCGCACCCGTGCCGGCAAACAGGTCGATCGCGTGCGATCCCTTGATGCTCGGTCCCACCAGATTGAAAATGGCCTCACGGACGCGGTGTTTCATGGGTCGCGTGTCCGCCCGGCCGAGAAAACGGAGCTTGGAGCCGCGAAACTGGCCGCCGATGATACGAATCTCGGATGATTGCCGGGAGGATCGTTCGGTATTCACGTCGTGCTCGTCGTGTCGTTGTGGTACAACCTTATGCCGTAGAATCAATGCCCTGGGGGCAAACTTTTCCCGTCTGGATGCGTAGGAAAAAAGCGGACAAGACTGCCCGAAAGCGATTCCTTCGGCCCAAGAGTAATTTCCATGCGCTTCATCGCCGCCCTTCTTGTCATTCTGTCACTCGCGAGTGTCGGCGCCAATCACCGCAAAGCGTGGGCTGCGGACGCCGACCAGAAAACGTCCGTCGATCCGGCCAGCGCCAAGTTCGCCTTCAATCAGAAGTTCGACGAATGGAAAAAAGTCTTGGTTGAACTCCATGCGATCAAGGCGGAATTGCAGATAACGCCGCCTCCAAATCCGAACAAGCTTCCGCCGCGTGCCAAAGAGTTAATGCACAAATCGGAACAACTCTTGCCCGAGGTCATCGCCGCAGCCGAGACGGCATACGTCGCGACAAACGGGAAGAACAAACAGCTCGAAGAGTTTCTCGTCGCCATCGCTATCGACCGAGTGGACCGCGACCGATACGAAGAAGTGCAACGGCTCGTCAACGTGCTGCTTGAACAAAGTGCCACCGACCCGCGGCTCCATCTGCTGTCGGGCATCTGCGCTCTGATGCTCGGCGAGTTCGATCTGGCAGACGAGCAATTGGAGATCGCGCGCCAGGCGGAACTTCTGAAGAATCCTGAACCGGACGACCGGTCGATGAGTGCCAGGATTCGGTCCAAAGCCCTGCGTTATCTGGCCGACCCGAAATCGTATCGAGCGACTTGGGCTGAAGAGCAAGCGATCCGTGCCGCCGAAGCCGCGGCTGACGATTTACCGCGCGTACAATTGCAAACCACCAAAGGCGACGTCGTGGTGGAACTGTTTGAAAACGAGGCCCCCAACACCGTGGCAAATTTCATCCATCTGGTCGAACAAGGATTTTACGACGGGCTCAAGTTTCACCGCGTGCTGCCCGGTTTCGTCGCTCAAACCGGCTGCCCAAACGGCGACGGCACCGGAGGACCCGGCTATAAGATTCCCTGCGAATGCTACCGGGACGATGCACGCAAGCACCTTCGCGGCAGTTTGAGCATGGCGCTCGACGCTCGCATTGGCCGCGACACGGGGGGCTCGCAATTCTTCATTTCCCTGGTGCCGACACCTGCGCTGGACGGCAAGCACACCGTGTTCGGACGCGTCATCGAAGGCATGGACGCGGTGACCCAATTGACGCCCATTGACCCGGAACTGCCGCAGGCAGGCCGAGAACCGGATGCCATTGTGAAGGCGACCGTGCTGCGCAAGCGGGACCATCCCTACGTGCCCGAAACCATCGAGGCGGCCAAATAGCGTGGACCAGCGCTGATCCAACGGTCGCACAGGGTCTAAATGCCACTGCAACAGGAAGTTACAGCATTCGGCTCCCCTCTCTCCAATCTCTTCGAAATAGCTTAACCCGTTTCGGCCTTGTAGCTTACTGAAACGAGGCCTCTACTCGCGGCGTCCTGCACCGGGGTTGAGCCGTGCCGGCAGGTTGTTGACGAACCCTGTGGCGGCGGATAGGCTACTATCTCGTTTTTGAATCTTATCGGATCGCAGTATTTGGTTTATTTATCCGGTTCCCCATGCATCTCGAATCCTTGAAAATCTTCTGCGACGTCGTCGCCCAGCGGAGCTTCTCCCGGGCGGCACGGGCTAACGGCATCTCCCAATCGGGCGTGAGCCAGGTCGTTCGCCAATTGGAAGAGCGGCTCGGGTCGCGTTTGGTCGATCGCTCGAAACGTCCGTTCGTTCTCACCCAGGAAGGCAACACGTTTTATCAGGGCTGCCGGCGGATCGTGCAGAACTATTTCGACCTGGAAGAACAGGTCCGCACGCTGCACGACGAGATTGCCGGTCGCGTTGTGGTGGCCTCGATCTACTCGGTCGGCTTGCACCACATGAGTCGGTATATGCAGGAGTTTTTGACGAACCATCCCCGAGCGAACGTTCGGCTGCAGTATCTCCATCCACAACGTGTTTACGAGTCCGTCGAAAAGGACGAAGCGGACTTGGGCCTGATCAGTTATCCCCGCGCCTCGCGCGCTTTGGAGATCGTGCCCTGGCGCAACGAGCCGATGGTGCTGGTCTGTGCTCCCGATCACGAACTGGCGGGAGCCGATTCCTTGCCGCTGGAAGCCTTACACGGGCTCGACATGGTGCCGTTTGAAAGCGGCTTGGCGATTCGACGCGAGATCGATCGCGCGCTGCAGATGCATCGAGTCGAAACCAAAGTGACCATGGAGTTCGACAACATCGAAACGATCAAGCGCGCGGTCGAAATCGGCGCGGGCGTCAGCTTGCTGCCGGCGCCGACCGTGACGCGCGAAGTGGAGGCCGGCACGTTGGTGAGCATCGCACTCGATGATGAAGCATTGGTTCGTCCGCTGGCGATTATTTATCGCCGCGGTCGGACGCTCAGTTTGACGGCAAAGCGATTCATCGATTTACTCACGTCGAAGGAACTCGAACCTGACAACGCCCTCACAGACACTCATCACGCGTATCGCGAGGAAAACGGATCACACGAGGGCAGGGAAAACGCAGCTTCCAGGGATAGCGACTTGGCGACAGTTGCGGCGGTTGACGTGACACGAAGTTGAACTGCTTCACACGTGCCGGCCCACGGTTCTCGTTGGGGCCGAGCCGTCAGATCAAGTTAGGCGGAATCGACTATGAAAAATCACAATTGGCCGGGGGGACTGCCGCCCAAACAAGGGCTCTACGACCCGGCGTATGAGCACGAGAGTTGTGGTGTCGGTTTCGTCGCCCATATCAAGGGCCAGCGCAGCGGGCAGATCATCCGCGACGCCGTCGAGGTGCTCGGCAACATGGATCACCGCGGTGCTTGCGGCTGCGAGCCCAACTCGGGCGACGGGGCGGGCATGCTCACGGCGCTCCCGCACGAGTTTCTTCACACGGTGGCTCGCGAAGACCTGAACACCGAGTTGCCGCAGCCGGGACAATTCACCGCGGGCATTGTCTTTCTGCCGACCGTCGAGGCCGAGCGCCAGCGATGTAAACACCAGGTGGAGGAGATCATCCGTCAGCAGGGCCAGCGACTGGTCGGCTGGCGCGCCGTGCCCCGAGATGCGCAAAAAGCTGACATCGGCCCGACCGCGCTTCGGGGAGAACCGGCCATCGAACAGCTTTTTGTGGCGGCGGCGGACGGGCTCTCCGGTGAGGCCTTCGAACGCCAGCTCTACCTCATCCGCAAGCGAGCCAGTCATGTATTGCGCGGCGCGACCGACTTGAGACAGGCCAAGATGTTCTTCATCTGCAGCCTCTCGACCAAGGTCATCGTTTACAAGGGCATGCTGACCCCCGCACAGTTGGTACCCTATTACACCGATCTGGCGGACCCACAGTACACCTCCCATCTGGCGATGGTTCACTCGCGGTTTTCCACCAATACGTTTCCCTCTTGGGACCGGGCCCAGCCGAATCGATTCATGTCGCACAACGGCGAGATCAACACGCTGCGCGGCAACAAGAACTGGATGCACGCCCGCGAAGGCGTCATGCGAAGCGACCTGTTCGGCCACGATTTGGGCAAGTTGTTCCCGGTGGTCGAGCCTGATTGCTCCGACTCGGGCACGTTCGACAACGCGTTGGAGTTTCTGCTGATGACCGGCCGCACGCTGCAGGAAGCGGTGATGATGATGATTCCCGAGGCGTGGCAGAAACATGAATCGATTTCGGAAAAGAAACGCGCCTTCTACGAATATCATTCGTGCCTGATGGAACCGTGGGATGGGCCGGCCTCGATCGCCTTTACCGACGGGAAATACATCGGCGCCGTCCTGGATCGCAACGGGCTGCGGCCGAGCCGCTATTACCTCACTCACGACGACCGCGTGATCATGGCCTCCGAGGTCGGCGTGCTGCCGGTCGATCCGGCCAACGTGAAGTACAAAGGTCGCTTGCAGCCCGGCAAGATGTTCCTCGTCGATTTCGACCAGGGCCGACTGATTCCCGACGCCGAGCTGAAGGATGATTTTGCCGCGCGACGGCCTTATGGTAACTGGATACAACAGCAACGCATCAAGCTGAGCGATCTGGAACCGAACCGCGAGCCCCACGGCTTCTACCCCGATACGCTGCTGCCCCGTATGAGAGCGTTCGGCTACACGGTCGAGACCATGCAGTTCATGCTGCTGCCGATGATCGAGCAACTGCGTGACCCCATCGGATCGATGGGCAATGACTCGGCGCTGGCCGTGTTGTCCGATCAGCCCCGGATGCTCTACGACTATTTCAAACAGCTTTTCGCCCAGGTCACCAATCCCGCGATCGACTCCATTCGCGAAGAAGTGATCATGTCGTTGGAGTGCTACATCGGCCCCGAGTCCAACTTGCTCGAAACCACCGCAGGGCACGCCCATCGACTGCTCGTGCCGCATCCGATTTTGACCAATGAGGAGCTGGCTTCGCTCAAACACATCGACCGTCGCGGCTGGACGTCGCAGACGATCGACATCACCTGGCCGAGGGCAGAGGGCAAAGCGGGGCTCGTCACGGCACTGGACCGCATCTGTGCGGAAGCGGAGAAGGCGATCGACGACGGCCACAGCTTGATCGTGCTGTCGGATCGCAACGTGGGCCCCGACCGCGTGCCGGTCAGCGCCCTGCTGGCCTGCGGCGCGGTCCATCATCATCTGGTGAACCAGACCAAGCGCACCCGCATCGGCATCGTGATCGAAACCGGAGAGGCCCGCGAGGTGCACCACCATTGCCTGCTGATCGGTTACGGCGCCGACGCGATCAATCCCTACCTCGCCTTCGAGTCCCTCTGGCAGGCCCACGCAGACGGAATCTTGGCAGAAGACGTCGACGACCAGCGCGTCGTCGCCCGCTACCGCAAGGCCGTGGCCAAGGGAATGCTCAAGGTGATGGCCAAGATGGGCATTTCCACCTTGCAATCGTACAAGGGGGCACAGATCTTCGAGGCCGTCGGGCTGCGGGACGAAGTGATCGACCGCTGCTTCACGGGCACGGCCAGCCGGCTGCAGGGCGTGTCGTTCGATGTGCTGGCGGACGAATTACTTCGCCGTCATGTCCTCGGCTATCCAGCCGACGGCGAGCTGCCGGAATCGAGTCTGCCGAATCCGGGAGAATTTCACTGGCGAGCCGACGGCGAGCGACACATGTGGGACCCGCCGGCGATCGCCGATTTGCAGGTGGCCGCCCGCGGCAACAGTCGCGACGCTTACGAGCGTTTCGCCCGACACGCCAACGACGACGCCAGAACCCGCTGCACGCTCCGCGGTCTGCTGAAGATCAAGGACGCCGGGCCGCAAGGGCCCGTGCCACTGGCCGAAGTCGAACCGGCCGGCGAGATCGTCAAGCGATTCTGCACCGGTGCCATGAGCTTCGGTTCGATCTCGACCGAAGCACACGAAACGTTGGCTGTCGCCATGAACCGGCTCGGCGGCAAGAGCAACACCGGAGAAGGCGGCGAGGATCCGCAACGTTTCGAGCCGCTGCCCAACGGCGACTCGCGGCGGTCGGCCATTAAGCAGGTCGCCTCCGGCCGCTTCGGCGTGACCATCTGGTATCTGACCAATGCCGACGAATTGCAGATCAAGATCGCCCAAGGTGCCAAGCCGGGCGAAGGCGGCGAGCTGCCCGGTCGCAAAGTGGATGAAACGATCGCCCGCATTCGCTATTCGACACCGGGTGTCGGATTGATCAGCCCGCCGCCGCATCACGACATCTACTCCATCGAAGACCTCAAGCAACTCATCCACGACCTGAAGAACGCGAATCCCGCTGCCCGCGTCAGCGTCAAGCTCGTCTCCGAGGTGGGCGTGGGCACGGTCGCCGCCGGCGTGGCGAAGGGATTTGCCGATCACATCCTCATCTCGGGCGACAGCGGCGGTACCGGTGCTTCACCGCTCACCAGCATCAAGCACGCCGGCCTGCCCTGGGAATTGGGCATTGCCGAAACGCACCAGACGCTGGTCATGAACGATCTGCGCAGCCGGGTCGTGTTGCAAACAGACGGTCAGCTCAAGACGGGGCGCGACGTGGTCATCGCCGCTGCGCTGGGCGCCGAAGAGTTCGGCTTCTCCACCGCGCCGCTCATCACGCTCGGCTGTATCATGATGCGCAAGTGTCATCTGAACACCTGCCCGGTCGGCATCGCCACGCAAGATCCCGAACTGCGTAAAAAGTTTGCCGGCAAGCCGGAACACGTGGTCAATTATCTTTTCATGGTGGCAGAGGAGGCCCGCACGTACATGGCCCAACTGGGCATCCGCACGCTCAACGAGTTGGTCGGCCGCACGGACCTGTTGGAAATCGACGCGGCAGTGCGCCACTGGAAGGCCTCGGGACTCGACTTGACCGACGTGCTCGCACCCGCTGCGAAGCCCCATGAGGACGTGGGCGTCTATTGTCAGCAGGCGCAGGACCACGGTCTGGACAAGGCGCTGGATAACGATCTCTTGGAACTCGCCCAGCCGGCCATCCAGCGCGGCGAAGCGGTCCGTCTCGAACTGCCCATCGTCAACACCAATCGCACGGTCGGCACCATCCTCAGCCACACCATCGCCAAACGATGGGGCGAGCAGGGTCTGCCTGACGACACGGTCCACGTCCTGCTCAACGGTTCGGCCGGGCAAAGTTTCGGAGCTTTTCTGGCTCGCGGCGTGACGCTCGAGTTGGAAGGCGATGGCAACGACTACGTCGGCAAGGGGCTGTCCGGCGGGCGGCTGGTTGTCTATCCACCACGCCAAAGCACCTTTGCGCCGAAAGAGAATTTCATCATCGGCAACGTCGCGCTCTATGGAGCGACGAGCGGCCAGGCCTTTTTCCGGGGCCAGGCCGCCGAACGGTTCGCTGTGCGAAACTCGGGCGCCCACGCGGTCATCGAGGGCGTCGGGGACCACGGATGCGAGTACATGACCGGCGGACGTGTCGTGGTGCTGGGGCCGACCGGGCGGAACTTCGCGGCCGGCATGAGCGGCGGCATCGCCTACGTCTGGGACCCGGACGAGCAACTGCTCGCCAATTGCAACCTCGGCATGGTCGAACTGGAAAAGGTGGAGACGCCCGACGACATTGCAGAACTTGAACAACTGATCCGGCTGCATCGCGAGTACACCGGCTCGACCGTGGCCGCCGACATATTGGATGGTTGGGAAGAGTCCTTGTCGCAATTCGTCAAAGTGATGCCCAGGGAGTATAAGAAAGTGCTCGCAGCCCGCCGGCTCCGAGAAGCCGAGGTCGCAACAACGTGACACAAGAATCGTCATGGCCGCCGGCGGCTTAGCGCACCGTGGCTGTCGGCGGGACAATTTGAACTTCGAACCAAGTCGTCCTTGCGTAAGACCTTGCTCCATGTTTGCATTTGGTAATTCCCGTTTGGAGAATCCATGACCGGACAAGAAATTCGCGCTTGGCTCAAGAAACGTCCCTTTCAACCGTTTCAAATCACGATGGACAACGGTGAGTCATTCGATGTGGTTCACCCTGAGTTCACGTTCATCGCGGCTACTGGCGCCCTATATGTCTTCCAGCCAGTCAGGCACGACGAGGCCGATGTGGCAGGCCCGCAAACGATCTGTGAACTACGAAATATCTCCACGCTCAAGCCGCTTCCGTCGGGCAAAAGGTCCAACGGCCGCAAGCGCAAGCGGAAGTAGGATCACACGCATGGTCAAACCAACCGAGAAGGGTCTCACGCAAAGGCGCCAACAAGAAAAGAGCAAGTTGTCAGTTACCGGTTGCCAGTTGCCAGTGACAGAATGCCAACGACGATGAACAGGATTAATTCTCCAGATGGTTCCTTCGTGTCCTTCGTGAACTTCGTGGTTTTATTTCTGCTATTCTTGAGACAAAACTAAGAACCAGCAACCAGAAAATAAGCCTGTTGACGTTTGACGTCGCAGCCACTGGCAACTGATAACCGGCAACTAGCAACTTCCCACTAACAATCAACTGGCTGAAAGCTGACAGCCGATAGCCGAAAGCTAATCAAATGGGCAAACCAACCGGGAAGGAATCGCACGCAAAGGCGCCAAGGCGCAAAGATCTACAGGAGACACCCGAAGCGTGGTCGAGCCTGATTTGCAATGTATTATCCGCAACAAATCGAGGAAGCCCGCATTGCCAGGGAAATTGGGAGAGATCTTCCTGGATATAGAAAACCAAGTGATTGCTCTGAATGCAGAATGGCACATTTACCAGCAACTTTTCGAAAACGAAGAGGATTGGCAACTATTGGTTCAGTCGTCAGCCTATGGCTGGGCTGTACTGCACGATGCGCTGGTGGAACGATGTATCTTTCGAATCACTCGGCTGATCGACCGGGATAAACGCACTGTGTCGATTCCTAATTTGATCCGAATTGCGAGAAAAGAAGGCGTCTGTGATCTTGGCAAAGCCCTCGATGCGGATGTTGATGCCTTAAAGAAGGGTGCGAAGAAGCTCAAGAAACTGAGAAACAACGTGTTAGCTCACCACAATTATGACGTCGCGATAGGTCGACGTGCCTATCCCATTGTTTCCATGGCGATGATTAAATCTCTGATAGGGCGTATCACGGACCTTTGTCAAAGCTTTCGACGACGTTTTGGCCTCGATCACTTTGCCTATGATATGCTCGTCGGTGCGTGGGCTGATGGAATTACGGCGTCCTTTCGTAGATTGCAACGCTTTGAGGAACTTCGTAAGCAAGTCCGCCGAGGCGAACTCTCCAACCACGAACTGAGACAAGCAATACTGAATATGGGGCGAGGATTATTCTAACGTCATCACAGTACGATTCTCTTTGCGCCTTAGCGCCTTTGCGTGAGATTTCCTGAAACATGAGCGAAAGAGTGGTCCCTTATGGGCAAACCAACCGGCTTTAAGGAATACGAGCGACAGGCGGTGCCATATCGACCACCGCTGGTGCGCCTGGGTGACTTCGGTGAAATCTTCACCGAGCCGCCGGAGGAACTGCTCCGCACTCAGGGTGCCCGATGTATGGACTGTGGCGTGCCGTTTTGCCAGTCGGATTCCGGTTGTCCCATCGACAACTTAATTCCCGAGTGGAACGACCTGGTGTACAACGAGCGCTGGCGCGAAGCGCTCGATCGCTTGCATAAGACGAACAACTTTCCCGAGTTCACCGGCCGAACCTGCCCCGCGCCCTGCGAGGGTGCCTGCGTCCTGGGCATCATCGACCCGCCGGTGACGATCAAGAACATCGAAAACGCGATTATCGACCGCGGCTTTGCCGAGGGTTGGGTCACGCCGCAACCACCGTCGCACCGCACGGGCAAACGGGTCGCCGTCGTCGGCAGCGGTCCGGCGGGGCTGGCGGCCGCCGCCCAGTTGAATCGAGCGGGTCACCACGTGACGGTCTACGAGCGGGCCAACCGTATCGGCGGCCTGTTGATGTATGGCATTCCCAACATGAAGCTGGACAAGGGAGTCGTCGGGCGGCGGATCGATCTGTTGCAGGCCGAAGGGATCGAGTTCGTCACCAATGCACACGTCGGCGCAACGGGCGAGAACGGCGACGCGGTGCCGGCCCAAATGGGCCTACCAGCCCGGGCACGTCGCATCGATCCCAACAAACTGCTCAAGGAGTTCGACGCGCTGCTCCTGGCCACCGGAGCTACCGTGCCTCGCAACTTGAACGTGCCGGGGCGTGATTTGAAGGGCGTCCATTTCGCCATGGAGTTCCTCACGGCCAACACACGGAGCCTGCTCGACTCGGGACACGCCGACGGCGACTTCATCAGTGCCCAGGGAAAGAACGTGATCGTCATCGGCGGCGGCGATACGGGAACCGACTGCATCGGCACGGCCGTGCGCCACGGCTGCCAGAGCCTGGTGAATCTGGAGATCGTACCCCGCCCGCCCGATCAGCGAGCACCGAACAACCCCTGGCCAGAATGGCCGAAGATTTTCCGCGTCGATTACGGTCACCAGGAAGTGGCGGAGAAATTTGGCAGTGACCCGCGAAGCTACGCCGTCGAGACGATCGAATTCCTCGGTGATTCGCAAGGAAATGTCCGTGCCCTGCGATGCGTCCAGGTGGATTGGGCGCAGCCGGTCGAAGGTGGACCGCCGTTTCGTCGCGTGCCCGGCACGGAGCGTGAGTTGCCTTGCGGACTCGTGGCGCTGGCCCTGGGATTCCTGGGACCGGAACACGCCGTGTCGGACGTGCTCGGCATTCAGTACGATCCCCGCAGCAACTACCAGGCGGAGCATGGCCGTTTCGCTACCAGCGTGCCGGGCGTTTTTGCCGCAGGCGACTGTCGGCGGGGGCAGTCGCTGGTCGTCTGGGCGATCAACGAGGGTCGCGGCGCGGCCCGGGCCATCGACGTGTATCTCATGGGGCAAAGCTCCCTGCCGGCTCCAGGCGTGACGATGGGGATTTCAGATTGAAGATTTATGATTTCAGATTTCTCCGCATCCCGCATCCTCTCTCCCGCATCCTCCCACTGACAACTGACAACCGGCAACTGGCAACTTTTTTCCATCCCGCTTGTTGAAAGTGGGCCACCACCTGTGCTATGGTCGGGGCGTGAAATGACCGTGGATGGTGGTGCCGGAGAGCTCCACCGGCTGCTGCGCTGGAATATCGACTGCCCTTGCACACGGCTCTCGAGACCGTTCCTCTTGAGGCACCGGACATGTGGCGGCAGACCGGGCCATTGGCCGGCAAAAACGTCATTCGCGGGTGGGAAAAGGATCCGATTCGTCGTAGGTCGACGTCGCCGATGGTGCCGTTGTCGATGGCGATGCGGATCGTCGGCCCAGAGGGCCCTTCATTTCCTTTTTTTGCCTGGTCCGCTGAACGCTGATAGCTGACGGCTGATTGCTTGGGTGACCAAGCGGATGAAGTGAAACTACCGGAGAACGCTCATGATCGAGAAAGATTGAAACCACGATTAAGGCGTGATCATCCCTTCGCGGATGGCCAATCGTGTCAATTCGCACGATTTGTGCATGTTGAGCTTTTTCATCAACCGCGACTTGTGATTGTCGACGGTGCTATGTGCTAGTTGCAATCGACTGGCACACTGTCTCACGGATAATCCTTGAGCCAGCATTTCGAAGACCTGGATTTCGCGAGGTGTTAGCTTGAATAGCGAAGGTTCATCGTTCGTCGCCCGTACGGCCAATCCACGATGAGTGGCTACCAAATGCTTTTCTATGTCTTTGCCAAAGGCTTGTCCGCCTTGTACTACCGTCGCTATGCCCTCGGCAAGCGTGCGGAAAGGCGTTTGCCGACTGAAGTAACCTGCCACTCCCAGACGAAGTGCCTCCGCGATACGCGCATCGGTCACTTGATAGTCCAAGAATATGACATGTATCGGTTCAGAAAGACAATGAGTCTGCTCCACCCAACGATAGGCTCCGCGCTGCGGCAACCGGGCATCGACCAAAGCCACGTTAGCCGGGCATTCCGTCACCAGGCGCAGTGCCGCGTCGTTCGTTGTTGCCGTCGCTACGACAGCCATCGCGTCCGTCGCGGCGAACAGCGTGGTGAGGGCTTCGCAAAAAAGTCTGTCGCGATCCAACAACAGAATCTGAGCCATGGGAGGACGCCGACCGTCACCGAGCCGTGTCGTCGCATCTCGCCGGGCTACCTTCTGTGCAGCGACGCCTCGCAAAAAGGATCCTTGCATCATCGCAGCCCCCAATCCATGAATAGCGCGGCATTAGAATTGCGCTGTGAAGAGTCCGCCTAAAAGCGCCAAATGCCGATTCCACTTCCGATCGTGAACCTGATGCTCCCCTACCGAAAAAAGCGATTGCCTGCCAATCTGGGTAGATGCAACACGAATTACTTGCGGGAACTAGCAACCGTGTAACATGCCCGAATTCCTAACGCAAGATTGCTTTTAACATAAAATATAGTCATTAATACGATAATAGAGAAGCGCTTTCATGTCATTGAAATATCGAATGAAAATCCATCGTCTTTTGGGGGGATGCAGGGCGGCATTTACCCTATGCCGACTTCTTCCGATAAACGGGGCATGAACCGGTCGTTTCCCTTTGTAATGCGGATATACCCTTCGCGCCAGGATGGAGAACTGAGGCCGCAGCGGGTCACGAGAGCACGAAAGAACGGCCGAGGGGAAAGTGGTAATTGCTATGACACCCCTCTGACACTACCCCCTACTAAGGTATTGTCACCAAGTCCGTTGGGAGTCCCGAATTGTGGTGGAAATCTCTATACCGAATATTAGCCATGCGCTAACTGGATTATCGCCTACGGAGCTTCGCACGCGTTCACCAGGTTGCGTCGAGAGGCCTCATTGTCAGATCGGCCCGACACGCTGTTTTACAAAGACAGGATTACAGTTACTCGAATAGCAAACTAAACTGTCTTGCTGTGTTATCCACTTGTAATTGTTCCACTTTTGCGATCGTCTCTTTTGCTCAGTTGGAGGACAATCTGATGACCACACAATCACCGGATCAGTTGGTGGCCAAGAAATGCTTGCCATGCGAAGGTGGGGTCGACCCGTACACGCCGCAGCAGGCCAAAGATCAGTTGCAAGAGTTGGAGGGATGGCGCCTGGTGCGCGACGGACAAAGAATTCGGAAGGACTGGACCGTGAAAGACTTCATGGCCGGCATGGATTTCTTCAATCGGTGTGCCGAGGTGGCTGAAGAGGATGGCCATCATCCCGATCTGCACATCGAGGGATATCGTAGTGTGTCGGTTGAACTATGGACGCACGCCATCGGCGGCCTGTCGGAAAACGACTTTATCCTGGCAGCCAAAATCGACCGCTTACCAATCGAATTGAAGTCGTAGGTCCTGCAAGAACCTCGTGCGCTTTGCAATCACCGTCGCCGGAATGCTGAATCCAACGCAGCTGGTGTCGCTTGGTTGAGAAGTCGCCGCTCAGCGAAGAAAAAGTTGGGCCAAGAGACTGATCGCCGCCCGGCTTGTAGAGGCCCAGCCGTCGTCTGAATGGGATGACCATCCGTGCATCTCGCTCAGTTCCTTGTCCGCTGTCAGCCTTTTGGTCAGCTCTTCCGCTCGCTCGATTTCGCGCTGGCGCTTTGACGCTTCTGCGAGCCCGCCGGAGCGTATCCAAGTCAGGATCTGCGGCAACTCATGGGCGTCGAACCAGACGCCGTGGTCCTTGCACACGTCGATGATCACACCGCTGTCATGGCCATATTGCGTGCGGTTCATCAGGTTTCCGCAAACAACGCAAGGGCGATATTTCCAGCG
>Ga0315553_10002872_pt1 | contig 13645 bp, 14 predicted proteins | sample SalMarSW160140MG_FD_203099 | JGI IMG/M metagenome (GOLD analysis project Ga0315553, IMG submission 203099) | Salt marsh sediment microbial communities from the Plum Island Ecosystem LTER, Massachusetts, United States - Salt Marsh Sediment SW1601-40 ... | reverse complement strand
TCGCAAGATCCACGGCGATCGTTGTAGAATGCAAGACGGACTCCTCCTCTCCGGGCTCTATCCGGAGTCAAGGCCACGTTGGCCCTCGAGGCCTAGCACGCGGCGGGAGGAGTCCATCCCATCACTGGACCTCCCACGGAGGCGGACCCCTCGGGGGCGGACACTGGCGTGCCGCGGTCACTCCCCCGCCGAGGCTCCCGCGAGGTGCTTGCGGGCCTCCTCGTCGCCGGGCTCCAGCTCGAGGGCCCGGCGGTACTGCTCGAGCGCTGCGTCGCGCTCGCCCGCCTGCTCGAGCGCGATGCCCAGGTTGGTGTGGGCCTTGGCATAACGCGGATCGATCTCCAGTGCGCGCCGCAGGTGCTCGATCGCGCGCTCGCGCTCGCCCAGCCGAAGCAGCAGGGCGCCCGCGTTGTTGTGCGCGCGGGAGTGCTCGGGGTCGAGGGCCACGGCCTCCAGGTAGTGGTCGAGCGCCTCGCGGAGATCGCCCCGGGTCTCGAGCGCGATGGCGAGGTTGTTGTGGACGCGGGCCTCGGGCGCCCAGGTCAACAGCTTCCGGTACAGCTCGATCGCGCCGTCCAGCTCGCCGCGCTCCTGGAGCACGTTCGCGAGGTTGTAGACCGTCGTCGGCGTGGGCTTCAGGCGCAGCGACTCGCGGTACTGCGCCTCGGCTCCCTCCAGATCACCCTGTGCGCGCAGCACGGCGCCCAGGTTGGCGTGGGCGAGCGCGAAGCGGGGTCGCTGCGCCAGCACCTCGCGGTACTCGGCCGCCGCGCCGGCCAGGTCGCCCTGCTCGCGCAGCGCGTTGGCCAGGTTCACGCGCACCTTCACGTCCTCCGGGCTGGATTCGAGCGTGCGTCGGTACTCGCGGACCGCCTCCTCGGTGCGCCCGGCGCGCTTCAGCTCGTTGGCGTAGTTGAAGCGGATGACCGGATTGGCTCCGGTGACCGCGAGGGTGTGCTCGTAGAGCGCAAGGGAGTTGCGCCAGTACGCGGTCTGGTGCCAGGTCGCGATCCCGAGGACGGCGAGCGCGAGGACCGCCGCGCCCCCGGTCGCCCGGCGCGTCCCGGGAACGCGCCGGTCGAGCGCCGTCACGGCCTCGGCGGCCGCCCACACGATCGCCAGGAAGATCCCGATCGAGGGCGCGTAGGTGTAGCGGTCGGCCCGGCTCTGGAGGCCGGCCTGCACGAGACCGATCACGGGCAGCAGCGTCAGCAGGTACCAGTACCAACCCGTTACCAGGTAGCGACGGCGAGCGATCAGCACCCCGGCGCTGACCGCGGCCAGCAGCGCGGCGGACGCCAGCACGAGCCCGAGCGAAGGCGTCGGAAGGCCGTTCTCGGGCAGGTAAGGGTGCGGGTAGTACATCGCGAGCCGGGCCGGGAAGAGGAGCTGTCCCAGGTAGGCGGTCGCGGACAGCGCCGCGTTCGCCAGCCGCGCGGCGAAGGGGAGCTGCTGCTCCTGGGTGAGGCTGCGGGCCTGGCCGTAGAGCGTCAGCGCGCACACGACGAGTGACATCGCCAGCAGAGGAAGCTTGTCGAGGAGGGTGCGTGCGGCGAGCGGCCGTCGCAGCGGCCAGTGATCGAGCAGGAGCAGCCCGACCGGCAGCGTCACCAGCATCGGCTTGCTCATCAGGCTCGCCGCGAACGCGGCGGCGACCAGCCCATAACGGGCGGCAGACGGACGCCGCACGAATCCCACGTAGGCACCGATCGCCAGCAGGCCGGCGAAGGTGCTGAGCACGTCCTTGCGCTCGGAGACCCATGCCACCGACTCCACGTGCAGGGGATGCAGCCCGAACAGGGCGGCGACCAGAGCGCTGCGCCAGCGCGCCCCCGTCGCCGCGCGCAGCACGCCGAAGAGCGCGACCGTGTTCGCCGCATGCAGCAGGACGCTCGTGGCGTGGTGGCCCGCCGGGTCGAGGGCGAAGAGCTGCGCGTCGAGCATGTGCGACAGCCACGTGAGCGGGTGCCAGCTGCCCATCCAGGTGGTCTGGAGGGCCCAGATCGCGTTCTCGACCGAGAGGCCCGCCTGCACCCGGGCGTTCTCCGTCACGTACTGGGGATCGTCGAAGCCGATGAAGTCGAAGCCGAACGCCCGGGAGTAGGCGGCGAGGGTCGCTGCGACGAGCGCGACGCCCAGCAGCCAGTCGCCGCGCGACGCCGGCGGACACGGGTTCGACGTAGGCACCGGCCGGAGTCTACACGCGGCGGTCGGTGCGCCGGACGTCTCCCGCGATTCAGCGACTGCGCGGGCGCAGCAGACGGATCGTGTCCGGGGACGCGCCGGGTCCCGGCTCCGCGCGCAGGTCGCGACGCGTGAGTGGCATGCCCTCGACATCCGTGACGCGCAGCTTCGGTACGCGCCGGCCGGTGCGGCGGTCCTTCATGACGAGAGGCTCGTGGCCGCGCCCGAACACCCATTCGTCGGACCACTCGCGCAGGGCGGTCAGCACGGTGAGCAGTGCCTCGCCCTTCTCGGTGAGCCGGTACTCGTAGCGATGACCCTCGGTGCCCACGTCGACACGCTCGAAGATGCCGTGGTCGACCAGGTGCTGGAGGCGCGCCGACAGGACGTTCTTCGCGATTCCGAGATTGCGCTCGAAGTCTCCGAAGCGGCGCGCGCCGAAGAAGGCGTCGCGCACGATCAATAGCGTCCACCAGTCGCCCAGCGCCTCGAGGGCCTGGCCGATCCCGCAGTTCATGTCGGCGAAACGCGTTCTCCCCACGGCGCCGGCAGGGTAGCGGAATATGGTTGCGTAAAGCAACTAAACCGGTCATGCTCCCGGCCCATGGATCCGCGGGTGTGCGTCGTGACGGGGGTCGGGCCGGGCACCGGAGCCGCCCTCGCGCGCCGCTTCGCCGCCGACGGCTACCGCGTGGCCCTGCTCGCCCGGGACGCCGAGCGCCTGGAGAAGCTGGCCGCCGAGCTGCCCGGCTCCGCCGCCTTCCCGGTGGACGTCGCCGACCTCGACGCACTGCGCGCTGCGCTCGGTCGCGTGCGAGGCGAGCTGGGAGCTCCGTCGGTGCTGCTGCACAACGCGGTCGCCGGCGGCTTCGGCGGGTACGAGAGCGTGAGCCCCGAGGACCTCGAGCATCGCTTCCGCGTGAACGTCACCTCGCTGCTCGTGCTCGCCCAGGAGCTGGCGCCGGCGATGGTTCGCGCCGGGCAGGGCGCGATCGTCGTCACGGGCAACACCTCGGCGTGGCGTGGCAAGGCCGCCTTCGCCGGCTTCGCGCCCACCAAGGCCGCGCAGCGGATCCTGGCCCAGTCTCTCGCGCGCTCCCTGGGACCCCAGGGAGTCCACGTCGCCTACGTGGTGATCGATGCGGTGATCGACGTGCCCTGGACGCGCCGCGCCTACCCCGATCGCCCCGACGACTTCTTCATCCAGCCCAGCGGCATCGCCGACGCCGTACACCACCTGGCGCACCAGGAGCGCTCGGCCTGGACCTTCGAGCTCGACCTCCGGCCCTTTGGAGAGAGCTGGTGAGGAACCGACGCGCGCCCGTGAGGAGATCTTCCATGGCCGAGACGACCGCACCCTCCCCGAACGGACCTAGAGACTGGAAGTCGACGGCCTGCATCCTGTGCGAGTGCAACTGCGGGATCGAGGTGCAGCTCGGCGGCCCGGAGGGGCGCAATCTCGTTCGTGTTCGCGGAGACGACGCCCATCCCTCCTCGCGCGGGTACGCCTGCGAGAAGCCGTCGCGTCTCGACTACTACCAGAACGGGCCGCACCGCCTGACGACGCCGCTGCGCCGCCGCGCCGACGGCAGCTTCGAGGAGATCGATTGGGACACGGCGATCCGCGAGGTGGCGGAGCGCTTCGCGGCGGTGCGCGACGCCCACGGCGGAGAGTCGATCTTCTACTACGGAGGCGGCGGCCAGGGCAATCACCTGCCCGGCGCCTACGGTCGCGCCACCCGCGCCGCGCTGGGCTCGGTCCACCGCTCGAGCGCGCTCGCCCAGGAGAAGACCGGCGAGTTCTGGGTGGCCCAGCAGATGATCGGCGGCTACTCGCGGGCCGACTTCGAGCACTGCGAGGTTGCGATCTTCCTCGGCAAGAATCCCTGGTTCTCCCACAGCATCCCGCGCGCCCGGGTCACCCTGCGCGAGATCGCCAAGGACCCGGAGCGCTGCCTGATCGTGATCGACCCGCGGCGCACCGAGACCGCCGAGATCGCCGACGTCCATCTCCAGGTGAGGCCCGGTACCGACGCCTGGCTGCTCGGTGCGCTGTGCGGCGTTCTGGTGCAGGAGGGGCTGATCGCGAGCGCATGGCTCGCCGAGCATGCCGAGGGTCTGGAGCAGGTGCTCCCGCACTTCGAGGCACTGCAGGTGGCCGACTACTGCGCGGCCTGCGGCGTTTCCGAGGAGACGGTGCGCGCGGCGGCGCGGCGCATCGCACGAGCCGCCAGCGTAGCCACCTTCGAGGACCTCGGTGTGCAGATGAACCGGCATTCGACGCTGGTCTCGTATCTGCACAAGCTGCTCGTGCTGCTGACCGGGAACTTCGGCAAGCAGGGCGCAGCCTACGTGCCGGTCCCCTTCGTCCCGCTCGCCGTCGGCAAGGAGGGGAGCGGCTCCGCCGGCCGCACCCCGGTGACCGGCGCGCGCGTGATCGGCGGGCTCACGCCGTGCAACGTGATCCCCGAGGAGATCCTCACCGACCACCCGAAGCGCTTCCGCGCCCTGCTCGTGGAGAGCGGCAACCCCGCCCACTCCCTCGCCGACAGCGCGCGCATGCGCGAGGCGATCGCCGCCCTCGACCTGGTTGTGGTGATCGACGTCGCCTTCACCGAGACCGCGCGCCTGGCCGACTACGTGCTGCCGGTGGCGAGCCAGTTCGAGAAGGCGGAGGCGACCTTCTTCAACTTCGAGTTCCCCCACAACTACTTCCACCTGCGCAAGGCGCTGATGCCGCCGCTGCCCGGGCTCTTCTCCGAGGCGGAGCTCCACACGCGCCTGGTCGAGGCGCTCGGCGCGCTGCCCGCCGATGCGGTGGCGCAGCTCCGTGCCGCCTGGCAGGAAGGGCGCGCCGCCTTCCGTGCGAGGTTCTTCGAGCTCGTCGGCGCGAACCCGGCCCTGCTCGGCATCGCGCCGGTGCTGCTCTACCGCGCCATCGGCGACCTGCTGCCCGAGGGTCTGAGCGAGGCGGCCGGCGTCTGGGGCCTGTGCCAGATCGCCGCGCAGCGCAGCGGGAGATCGCTCGCGCGCGCCGGCTTCACCGGAGCACCCGGCGACGCCGCCGACGCGCTCTTCGACGCCCTGCTCACGAGCAAGAGCGCCGTGGTGTTTGCGATCGACACCTGGGAGGAGACCTTCGACCGCGTCGGCACGCCGAACCACCGCGTCCAGCTCGCCGTACCCGAGCTCTTCGAGGAGCTCGACTCGCTGGCGGCGGGACCCGACACCCGCGCGGACTCCGACTTCCCCCTCGTCCTCTCCGCTGGCGAGCGCCGCTCCTTCACCGCGAATACCATCATCCGCAACCCCGAGTGGCGCAGGAAGGACCGGTCGGGCGCCCTGCGCATCCATCCCGACGACGCGAAGCGCGTGGGCGTCTCCGACGGCGGGCGCGTGCGCCTCTCCACGCGCCGCGGCAGCGCCGAGGTGATCGTCGAGCTCTCCGACCGGATGCAGCCCGGTCACGTGTCGCTGCCGAACGGGCTCGGGCTGGACTTTCCCGCCGCCGGCGGGCGCGCCGAGACGACGGGGGTCGCTCCCAACGACCTCACGCGCGGCGAGGATCGGGACTGGCTCGCCGGCACCCCCTGGCACAAACACACGCCGGCGCGGGTGGAGGTGCTGTGAAGGGCCAGCCGAGCGCCGTGGTCGTCGGGGTCGGCGCAGAGCTGGGCCTCGGTGCCGCGCTCTGCCGGCTCTTCGCGGCGGAAGGCCACCACGTGTTCATCGCGGGCCGTACGCCGGCGAAGGTCGAGCAGGTTGCCAAGGCGATCGCGCTCGCGGGCGGAAGCGCGGAGCCGGTGGCGATGGACACCACGCGCGAAGCCGACGTCGTGAGCCTCTTCGATCACGCCATGGCGCCGGGCGCTGGCCGGGATCCGGTCGACCTCGTCGTCTTCAACGCGGGCAACAACCACCGCGCGGATTTGCGCGAGCTACCGGCCGCGCTCTTCGAGGGAATGTGGCGGGTCGGCTGCTTCGGGGGATTCCTGGTCGGGCGCGAGGCTGCGCGTCGCCTCGTGCCGCTCGGGCGCGGCACCGTCCTCTTCACCGGCGCCTCGGCGAGCCTGCGCGGAAAGCCGGGCTATGCGCAGTTCTCCGCAGCGAAGGCGGGGCTGCGCATGATCGCGCAGAGCATGGCGCGCGAGTACGGGCCGCTCGGCATCCACGTCGCCCACGTGATCGTCGACGGCGCGATCGATGGGCAGCTGATCCGCGAGCGCTTTCCGCAGGCTGTCGAACGCCTCGGCGAGGACGGGCTCCTGGGCATCGACGCGATCGCGGAGACCTATTGGCACATCCATCGCCAGCTCCGTTCGGCCTGGACACACGAGGTGGACCTGCGTCCGTTCAAGGAGGGGTTCTGATGACTCCTTCGGTAGCGCGATGAGCGCGGCGCGGGGTCTCGCGCCGGCGCTGCGCATCTTCTCGTATCTGCCGAACCCCCGTCTCGCGAAGGCGACGATCGCCGCGCGCCTCGGCGGCGTCGCGCTCGAGGTGCGCGGGGCGCCGCCGCCCGAGCTCGCGGCCTGGCTGTGGGACTTCGACGCGCGACCGCTCACGGCCGAGGAGGTCGAGGCGGAGAGCCCGGAGACGGCGCGCGCCGCCCGCACCGGCTTCGCCGGTACTCTGCACAAGACCGACGCCTTCCTGGCGGCGCATCCCTTCGGCACCGTGCCCGCCGCCTTCAGCCCGGACGGCGCCGTCGGAATCTTCGAATCGAACGCGATCGCGCGGGCGGTCGCGCGTCTGGCAGCGCCGGACTCGCCCCTCTACGGCGGGGACGCCTACCGCGCCTCGCGCATCGACGCCTTCCTCGATGCGAGCCTCGTGTTCGCGCGCGAGTCCCAGGTCTACCTCCTGGAGCTGGCGAGGCGCGGCGTGCGACCGGGAACCCACGAGCGCGCTGGTGCGGCACGCGACGCGTACCTGGGCGGTATCGAGCGGGCCCTCGCGCCCCAGCGGCGCTTCCTGGTGGGAGACGAGGTCACGCTCGCCGACGTGGTCTACGCGACCGAGCTCGCGCTCTTCTCGGCGGAGCGCGTCCACCGCGCGAAACGCGAGGCGGCCGGGTTGTTACCGCTCTGGGCCGCGCCGGTGCTGCGCGGGTCGTATCCCCGGGCCCTCGCCCACTTCGAGCGGCTCTGCGCGCACGCCGCCTTCGCGCCCGATCTCGGGCCCTACCTGGAGAAGCTCGATGGTTGACGCGGGAGTGGTGCGCAGCGAGCGCGACGGGCGTGTCGCCGTCATCACCGTCGATCACGTCCGCAAGAAGAACGCCTTCACACCGGAAATGATGCGCCAGCTCGCGGAGGCACTGACCTCCTTCGACCGCGACGACGCGCTGTGGGTCGCGGTGCTGTGTGCGGCCGGCGAGGACACCACGGCGGGCCTGGACATGCCGAAGTTCTTCGGTCCGACGGCGCAGCCGCTCGAGCTGCCCGAGGACGGGGTGGATCCCTTCGCCCTGCATCGCCGCACGCTGAAGCCGGTGGTGGCGGCGGTGCAGGGGCTCACGCTCACGGTGGGCATCGAGATGATGCTCGCAGCCGACATCGTCGTCGCCGCGGAGACGGCGCGCTTCTGCCAGATGGAGGCGAAGCGCGGGATCGCGCCCTTCGGCGGCGCCCACTTCCGCTTCCTCAGCCGCACGGGCTGGGGCAACGCGATGTACCACCTGATGCTCTGCGACGAGTTCGACGCCCGGCGCGCCCTCGAGATCGGTCTGGTACAGGAGGTGGTGCCCGCCGGTCAGCAGATCTCCCGCGCCATCGAGCTGGCGCAGCGGATCGCGAAGAACGCTCCCCTGGGCCTGCGCGCCACCAAGGAGGCAGCGCTCCGCTACGTGGAAGCGGGCGAAGCGGCCGCGATCGCCGCGATCCCGACGATCCGCGCCCGCGTACTGGGCACCGAGGACGCGGCCGAAGGGATCCGCTCCTTCGTCGAGCGTCGCGAGGCGCACTTCCGAGCCCGCTAGCCGAGCGCGTTGCGCCTTGCGGTCGTGGTAGAGTGCCGCGCGCCCCCAGCCAAGAGGAGGTCCCCGTGAAGTTCTACAACTCGATCGGTCCCAACCCGAAGCTCGTGCGCATGTTCGCGGCGGAGAAGGGATTCGCCTTCGACGAGGTGGTCGAGGTGGACCTCGTGGGCGGCGAGAACCGCCGGGGAACCTACCTGGAGAAGAATCCGGCCGGGCAGGTGCCCTGCGTGGAGCTCGCCGACGGCCGGGTGATCGCCGAGACGATCGCGATCTGCGAGTGGATCGAGGAGCGCAAGCCCCAGCCCGCGCTGATCGGGGCCACGCCCGAAGACCGCGCCGAGACCCGCATGTGGGTGCGCCGGATCGAGTGGAAGATCACGCAGCCGATGGCCGACGGCTTCCGCTTCGGCGAGGGGCGGCCTCTGTTCGAGAGCCGCATCCGCACGCTGCCGGAGGCGTCGGACGGCCTCAAGGCGATCGCCCGCGACGGCCTCGTCTGGCTCGACGGCCAGATCGCGGACCGCGACACGATCGTGCCGGGCCGCTTCACCCTCGCCGACGTCACGCTCTTCGCCTTCCTCGAGTTCGGCGGGGCGGTCGGGCAGGCGCTCGACCCGGCGCTCAAGAACGTGGCCCGCTGGCTGGAGAAGACCTCGGAGCGCCCGAGCGCGAAGGCCTAGTGCCCAGCCGCTTCAGTCGAGCAGCCGCGCGTCGCCTACGGCGAAGCCCGGACACTTGTGCGCGGCGCGCGGGAGGTCCTCGCGCGCCAGCGGACGGGCGATCTCGGCGCGGGTCGGGCCGACGCGCGCGGCGATCGGCGCGAGACGCGCGAGGTCGAAGCCGTAGAGCCGGGCGGCGTTGCCTCCGACGATCTGCTGGATCTCGTCCGGGGGCACGCCCGCGAAGGTGAGACGCAGGAGCTCCCGCGTATAGGGATGGGAGCCCTCCACGTGGGGATAGTCGCTCCCCCAGAGGATCCGGTCGATGCCGATCTCGTGGCGCAGCGCGCAATCGTGGGCGGGCAGGAAGCTCGCGCCGATGTGGCACTGGCGCGCGAAGTACTCGGAGGGCCGCAGCGACATCTTCGCGACCGTGGGCCCGCCGAAGATGTGCTCCGAGCACTGGTCGTTGTGCTTCATGCGCAGATAGAAGGCGTCGAGCTGGGCGAGCACGCGGGGCGCCCAGGAGACGCCGGTCTCGGTGAGCACGAACTGGAGCTTCGGATGGCGCTCGAACACGCCGCTGAACATCAGGTGCCAGAGAGCGCGGTGCGCCCACCAGGTCACCTCGAGCATGAACATCGCGAGCGACTGGGGGAGATAGGCGCCGAAGTCGGGCGTGGCGCCGCCGGCGTGGTGGTTGAGCGGCATGCCGAGCTCCTCGCACACGGCGAAGATCGGCTCGTACTCCGGGGCGTAGAGCGGAGCGATGCCCGAGCCGGGCGGCGCGCCGGGCAGCAACACGCCGCCGGTGAGCCCGTTCTCCTTCGCCCAGCGGATCTCCTCGACCGACTCTTCGACGAAGGGCAGGAGGATCTGGGCGATGCCCGCTCGGCGCCCGGGCGCCTCCGCGCAGAAGTCGGCCAGCCAGCGGTTGTGCGCGCGGATCCCGGCCCAGCGCCGCTCCTGGTGGCTGCCGACCTCGGCCTCGCCGAACTCGGTGAGCATCGTCGGTGCGAAGGGGGGCGAGGTGTTCGGGAAGATCACCTCGGCGACGACGCCGTCGGCCTCGGTCTCGCGCAGGCGCCGCGCGTTGTCCCAGTTGCGGTTGCCGTCCACGTCGGGGTCGCCGTCGACGCCGATGCTGCGGTCGCCCATCACCTGGCGCATCGCCTTGGCCACGTTCTCGCTTTGGACGAGCCAGTCGCGAAAGTCGTCCTGCCACTTACGCTCGAGGTAGGGGCCGTAGCCCTCGGGATCCGAGCCGGCGTGGGTATCGGCGCTGATCAGCAGGTAGCGGTCGAGTCCGGCGAGCGGATCGGTCGTCATGCTCTCCCCTCCTCCCTCACGGGCCGTCCCATTCTACTCTCGAGCAGAAGTCCAGCGAGCGCTCGCGGTCCACGAACACCTCCTCGTCGGCGATCGCCTTCGGGCCGATATCGGACTTCGCGATCGCGGCGAGGAAGATCTCGACCGAGTCCAGGTGCAGCTCGGAAACGCTGTCCACGCCCCACACGCCGAGTCCCGCCTCGCCGGCGAGGCTTCGCGAAGCCTCCGGATCGACGTGGAGCTGCGTGTAGCCCCGGATCCCCGGGGTCGCGAGACCGAAGCGGGAGTGGATGTCGCGATAGCGCGTCAGGTACCCGGCGTGCGTGAACGAGGCGTTGCGTCGCATCAGGTACTGGTAGCGGACCGGCGCCCGGTCGCAGGCGATGAATACGACCTCCTCGCCCACGAGCAGCGTCGCCAGGTCCGCGTGCACCACGTCTTCGACACGCGCGCCGAGGCCCTTCAGCCAGCTGGCCAACGCCTCGGGAGAGAGACCGGGGCCCCTGATCTCGAGCGTGGCGCGCCAGGGCGTGTGGCGGCCCATCGGATCGCGCGCGACGCGGGTCATCGCGTTCACGGCGATCTCCCGGCCCGCGGCGCGGGCGCGCAGCTCTCCGGTGAGCGCCCGCATCCGATGGCCGAAGGCGGCGCCGGATCCGGCGCGGGGCGCGAAGTGGAGGAGAGCCTTCATGACGAGAGTTCCGGCGCTGGAGGGTCCCCATGCTACCGGGCGACTACTCGGTCTCGTAGCGACACGGATAGCGGTCGTTAGCAGGCGCTCGGGCCCCTGTGCCCTTCGATCGGCACCGTCGAACGTGATCTTTGCGCGGCACAGCGACACCTGCTCTAGCTCGAGGTGCGCATCGACGGCGACGTGCCGGTCGACGAGACGACCGATCCGGAGATCTCCTCACCTGGCAGCACCACCCTGATCAACGTGCACCACCGGGAGGTGTTCTTCCAGCGAGGAGACGACGCCGACACGGAGGCGTGCGGCGTCCGGCGAAGCGCTAGCCGCACTCCTCCAGGCAGCCGTCGAGCCGATCCTGACAGGTCTGCCCGCAGGCGATCGGACTGTCCTCGACCGTACAAGCGTCGATGCAATTGTCGTAGGCCTCGTAGCAGCCGCTCCGGCAAGGATCGGAATCGATCAGCTGCGCCCGGGTGGCGAAGCTCCACAGCGCCAACGCGGTTCCCAGGACCAGGAGTCCGAGCGTCCTTCCCCTCATCGCAGGGCCGGCTCGCTCCGCCTAATACGACGGATGGAAGGGACCCGGACCCGCGGCAAAGCAGCCGTCGCCGCCCTCGGGGCAGATCACCACGAAGGTCTTGCGCTCGTTGCATCCCTTCACGCCGATGGTGTACTCGGCGCGCATGACGCCGCCGACCCAGGGACCCTGGAGTGCGGGCTGGACCATCTCGCGGGAGATCACTTCGCCGGTGGCGCCGGGGCAGTTGAGCTCGAACTGACCGCGCTTCACGGCGGTCTGGACCGCCGCGGCTTGCTTGTCGTCGAGCATCTGCTGCTGAGTGGCGCAGCCGCTGCCGACGAGAAGGGCCAAGGTGCAGAAGAGTCCGATCGATCGCCGCATGCGTCCTCCTGTTCGCTTTGCGAGGGCCCTCATGATCCAGGAAGTCGAGGCCTCTCGCTTGGCATTTCGCGCCGCCCCGCTCGTTCTCTACAGAGGGGGATTCACCCCGGCGTCCTCGACGAGGGTCGGGTCGCTGAGGCTGCGCTTCGCTTCCTAGAATCTGCGACCGGTGCTCGGAATCGTCACCGAGGCCGGGCAGGGGACCGCCGACCAATGCGGAGAACGCGCGAGAGCGTCCACTCGACCTATCTCTTCCCCGCGATCGTCATCATGCTGATCGCCCAGCCGGTGGTGGCCAGCCTCTTCGCGGCCGCGTCGGAGCTTCTGGCCCTCCCGTTGATCGTGACGCTCGTCGCGATGATCTGGAGCATCGACGGGTCGGGGAGGTGGCTGCGCCCAGGCATCGCCCTCGGAAGCGCCGCGTTCGCCAGCTTCCTGGCGGGCCATATGCTCGGACGCTCGGAGCTGGAGATCACGAGTGGCGTCTTGACAGCCCTGCTGGGCGGACTGTGCGTCGTGCTCGGAGTGATCTCTCTGTTCCGCTCCTCCGAGATCACCTTCTCGAGCCTGCTGGTCGCGATGAGCGTCTACCTGCTGATGGGCGCGATGTTCGGTCTGGTCTTCGACCTGTGCCATCAGGTCGAGCCGGCGTGGTTCCACGGCGTGACCCCCGCCGGCCGCGCGGCCGTGACGGCCGAGCTGATCTACTTCAGCCTGGGCACCCTCACGGGCACCGCCTACGGCGACATCCTCCCCGTCCAACCGATCGTGCGCGCGCTCACCAACGTCGAGGCCGTGGTGGGTCAGCTGTACATCGCCGTGCTCGTGGCGAGGCTGGTGAGCAGCTACGTGGGCGAGCGGGACGAGCCGAACGGCTGAGCCCGCCGCGGCGCCGTGCGTTGCCCGTAGCTGGCCAGGTGGACGCCCCAGCTGGGCGAGTGCCCTGGTGCCGCCGGTCCGTGATCCGATTCGGGCCCGCCATCCGACTCCCTGAGCAAAGGGGCAGCCGGGTCCCGCGCAGCGCGGCAGCCGAGGCGCCCTCAGGCAGGAGCCCGTGATGACGCACCGAATCCTCGTCGCCTTCCTGGCCGTGATCGCTCTCTTCGCGGAGGGCTCGGCGGGGTCCGCCGAGACCATTTATTTCGAGGAGCCGGCCCCGAGCTGCAACGATTCGAACAGCCACTGGACGGACAACCCGGACGGCACGGCGGACTGCACGTGCAACCCCGGCTTCGACGTGTGGGGCATCGACGACGAGGGTTTCGTCGAGTGCGTGCCCCACTTCGATTTCTACGAAGAGGCGTGTTTCTACGATCCGATCTTCTGCGGTCAGTGGTACCCCGTGTACCCGGGTCCTCTACCGGGTGGAGATCCCGTCCCCGACCCGGATCCCGAGGAATGCAGCGCCAGGTACGCCGACTGGACTGCCTGCCAGGATCTGGTGGGCTTCAAGTCGGGCGCTTGCATGAGCGAGCACCGCCGGATCGCCCAGAATCATTGCGAGATCGGGGGTCGCTACCCCGACGGCTCGACGTTTCCCCCTGCGGCCGCGGCCGCCGAGTGCGCAGGCTTCGCCGACACACCCTTCGAGAAGCCCTGCAAGGAGCGCTCGAACCAGCGCTATCTCGAGGGGTGCGTCGACGCCTGGATGAACGGAACACCCGACACGACCATCGTGCTGACCGAAGCCATCAAGACGGCCGCCACCTTCATCGATCCGGAGGAGAGCCTCTCGAGCAAGCTCTCGGCGGGGATCGACTTCGGCCTGGTCGCGCGCGAGGGCGAGGGATTCGCCGATCAATGCGAGCAGGCCGAGCGCGTGAATCGGAGCACCTGTGAGAAGGAGGCGCCGAAGCCCGATCAATGCGAGGGCGCGTCCACCACGTCGACCCAGGCCAGCA
>Ga0315553_10002871_pt1 | contig 13647 bp, 12 predicted proteins | sample SalMarSW160140MG_FD_203099 | JGI IMG/M metagenome (GOLD analysis project Ga0315553, IMG submission 203099) | Salt marsh sediment microbial communities from the Plum Island Ecosystem LTER, Massachusetts, United States - Salt Marsh Sediment SW1601-40 ... | reverse complement strand
CTGATGATGTCTTCTCCATAGCTAATTTGTGGATTCATTATCCCTTTGGCGGCTAGGGTCTGCCCGTTGCTCAGGTCAACCAGGTAGCCGGCCACCTTGGTGGTGCCCAGGTCTATGGCTAGCCCCAGCTGGCGGCTTTTTGGAGGGAGAATGGCTATCACCTTGCCGTTACGGACTACAGCCTGACTTTTCCACTTCCAGGACCGCAGTTGGTCAGAGATGGTGCGCAGGGCACCAATATCAATCCTGGTGCATCTCAGCTTGTGTTGCTGGTTTAGTGCCTTGAGCAGGCGGTCGGCATCAGCCTGGGGAGCTTCTAGTGAGGGGGCAGCTAGCTGCAGGCGGTAAGCTCGAACTGATGGCTCGGGGGTAACTTTTACCTCCAGTCCCTCCACCTGGACTCGCTGTGGGGTAGTCATGGACTCGGCGGGCACAGCTATTTTGCAGTCGCTGGCGGGATAGGCCTGACAGGCCAGTCGCCACCCATCCTTTAGTTCTTGTGAGGTAAATGCTTCGTGTTCATTGGGCGTTGGTTTGGAGACAGTGCCACTTAGAACTTGCACCTTGCATGAGTGGCATATTCCCTCGCCCCCACATATGCTGTTGATACCCACGCCGAGCCGGCGAGCACAAACTAAAAGAGACTCACTCTTTTGACACTCCCCCCTCCGCCCTACCGGCTCAAAATCAATGGTGAAATCAGCCATTCTCTTCCTATTATGTTACTTTATAGTAGCAGGTTTCCCTGAGGCTGCAGCGGGCACAGACTTCAGCCTGTGTCCACCTTGTCATCTTGGGACCGATGCCAACGACCATGGAAGTCGATTTGCGGGGGACCAGTACTCCCGAAGCGGTCAGGTCAACGCAGATGAAATCGGCGTTGACCAGTCCCAGCAGGTTCCACTGCTCGGTCAGGGGAAAACCGGGCATACCCGGGTTAACCGGGCTGCTTATCTCATAACCCCGAGACGAGACCTCGTTGGCGAGACGCCTGAGGACTTGCAGGGCCATCATGTCCACGGCGGTGCTGCCGATACCGTCCAGAATCATCCCCCGCATAGTCTCGCCGCTTTTACTGTGGTCTGTCACCTGTTTTTCCAGCCTGGGGCCGATGGTGCAGAGGATAACGGCAAGCTCCTTCGCCTCGGGTAAGATTGCTGGTATTAATGGGCCATGTATCGCTTTATCACCCTCCAGCGATATCTGGCTATCGTTCATACTGCTTACCGTATAGTATTCATAAGCCACCGCTGGCTCCAGCAGGCGAGCCTTCTTGACATTAGCGAGCAGTTCCCGAATTAAAATTTTTATCTCCGGCCTGACTTTAGCCCCTCTCCCCAATCCCTGCCGCCGCAGCACCTCCCTGGTCTTCAAGCTCAGGGGAATATCACGAATTACGGGCATAGCACAGCCTCTCCTCTACTCTTATGCTACCACCCCAGCCTGTTAGGTATCTATTTGTATGCTCCGTATTCCTTGGTAAACTCTACCATAGTCCTGACGTTCTCCGGCTTCACATCATCGAAGAACGCCCCATTGGCCACGATATAGCCGCCGCCTTCGCCACAATTATCAATAAGTTTCTTGACATAGTCTTTCACCTGCTGGGGCGTACCAAGGGTCAACAAGTCCATAGGCATGTTGCCGACGATGCAGGCAACGTCACCCAGTATTTCTTTGGCTTTAATCATGTCTACTGTGTCGAACAGCCATGCTACCTTACCCTTAGGCAGGTCCCCGATAACTTCCAGTCTCGAGTTAGAGCCCCCCTCAGCCCAGAGAAACGGTACTACTCCCTCATCAATCAAGCCCAGGAGTATCTTTTTTAGATAGGGCCAGTAGAATTTCTTATACTGCTCATCAGACATAAACCCATCGGCACCTTTATGCAGAGGTAAGAATATCAAAGGATTCGAGTTCATGTTTGACTCGGTTATGCCTTTCTGAATCCAAAATGGCGTCATTTTATCCATAGCTTCGATGAGCTTATCGGGCTGCCGGTACATATCAGCCATTATCCCCCGAGTGCCCCTGAGTGTGTCACCGAGTATGTCATAAGGCGCTTTGGTATAGCCGGCTTGACCTGAGGGAAATCCTAACGCCGGCATCTCCTTCTCGAAGGCCATGAAATATCCCAGCCATTTCAGGGTTTCACTCCCGGCTTCCAGAAGGGCCTTGAAGGCAGCCTGAACATCGGGCAGACCATAAGGGTAAAAAATAATGCCGGTTCCATACATTTCATTTATTGTGGTGACGTTAGGAAGCTGCTTGAAGGGTTCCATGGCTCCGAATATGCGCGGCAGGATGGTGGTGTTGAAGAAATGCGTCGGGTCCTGTAAAAAAGCATCATATTCATCTGCCTTCATATATTCGCCTTCGTTGCACTGGTAGGTGGTGTTATTAGGTACACCATGCCCCGGCCACTTGTATAGCTTGTAGTCAAGGATGTCAAAGAATCTCCCCGGACCGGGCGCCACGCAGCCGAAGTGCGCGTCCGGTTGAAAGTCAACATAGAATTTTTTCCAGGCATTATTGGCTTTTTCATAGTCATACATGACATCACGAGGGGTCAGCCCAGAATAAAAAGCGGGAAAAAAGCTGGGTATCAGCAACACCGGCACCCTGTCTGGCCTTTTCTTTATCTGGATGGCGTCTTTTATCCGGGTTGCCCTTTCCTTATAGAGCCTTTCGGCTTCGGGGCTGGCAAACTTTACACCCTCCGGCGAAAGCCATTTTTGAAACCGTGCCTCCTGCTTTTCATCCGAGGACATCTCTTCCCATTGTTTTTCCATTTTATTGCCTCCTGTAAATTATCCGGGGATTATTAGCTGGCACCGATCCATTTCTTGGCTAGAGATACTCCAGCCATGGCGTCCTTGCCGTAGGCATCAGCACCGGTATAATTCTTTACCTCATCACTCATCTGACCGCCGCCAATCATGACCTTTACCTTGTCTCGTAAGCCGGCGGCTTTTATGGCGTCCACAGTTTCTTTCATGGAATCAAAAGCCAGCGTTAAAAAGCCACTTAAGCCAACAATAGGGGCATCGGTCTCCTTTATCTTCTCAACAAACTTTTGCGCTGGGATATCCACGCCGAGGTCATGGACCTCAAAGCCATTGACGTCGAGCATAAAGACGACGATGTCCTTGCCGATGTCATGTATATCCCCGGCAACAGTGCCGAAGACAATCTTGCCCAGCTTCTTGCTCTCAGCCGCCTTGCTCAGCTTGGGCTTGACCAGCTCGGTTACTGCTTTCAGTATCTCACCGGAGTACACCAGGTCAGGTATAAAGTACTCGCTGCTGGCAAAGCGCTTGCCCACGATTTCCATGCCCTTTCTGGCATCTTCCAGAATCTTGAGCGGGTCTTCACCAGCGTTTAGTCTATCTTTTACAATTGTAAGAGTCTCTTGTTCCTTCAAATCAGCTAACGTGTTAACCAGGTCTTGAGCCATCTTTACCTTCCCTCCTTGAGCTGTATTGGACTCTATAGTCCGCTAGCGTTAATGTTATTTGAAACAAAGAATTATAACAAGGGCAGAGAAATTTTTCTATCTCTTGTCCTCGTTCAGTGCCTTAGTGATGCTTCTTTTATCATTGTGAGGAGCCCCCTTCCTTTGTCTTTGCGGTGCATACCCTCCCCCTGTCATTGCGAGGCACGACAGTGCCGAAGCAATCTCTGGTACAATAGGGGTGGTGAGCAAGCAATACTATGTTTACATAATGACCAACAGCAGTAACACCGTGCTTTACGTAGGTGTCACCAATGATTTAATAAGAAGAGTCTACGAGCACAAGGAAAAGCTGGCTGACGGATTCACCAAAAAATACAACATCGTTAAACTCGTATATTATGAGGTTTTTGAGGATATAGAAAATGCTATTCTAAGGGAGAAGCAAATAAAGGCTGGCTCCAGGCAAAAGAAGGTCCGGTTAATTAGTAGTATAAACAGAGAATGGCATGACCTGTATGATGAACTATGAGATTGCCACGCCCCGACAAGTCGGGGCTCGCAATGACACGGGGGTTTATTACCCAGCGTTACAAGCATATAAAGTGTCACCCAGCTATCTGAACTAGGTCATATCTATTGTCTATTGACAGGAAGCCTTTTATTTATGATACAATGCGGGCAATTTAGAGTAGAAACGAAGGCGGGATAATTATGGTCAAGCTCACAAAGACCAAGGATGAGATTATCAAGAAAGCAAATGAACTGGCCATAGAATATGAAGCAAAATACAAAGGCTGCGGCGAGTGCGCATTTATGGCAGTAATTGATGCCCTGAGATGGGGTGACCTGGAAATTATCCTGGATGAATTTGAAAAAGGGAATGTAAAGGGTTATGTGGGTAGCCCGGAAGGTAAAGCTTGAGTTTTTCAGCCCCATGACATAGAATATATTCAATTGCAAAACTTCTTATAATTTTCCCTCCCCTGGTGGGAGGGAGTTAGAGGGAGGGGGCTTTCACCCTCACCTTAATCCTCTCCCATCAAGGGAGAGGAAGTTGTGTGAGATTGTGGAGTTTGCTCTAAATAGCTGAAAAATTAAAAGGAGGGAGATATGTCAGGAGTATTGAAGGACAAAGTAGCCATTATAACCGGATCTAGCCGTGGTTTTGGGAAGGTCTTCGCTTTGAGGTTTGCCGAGGAAGGAGCCAAACTACTATTAACTACTACCAGTCTGGAAAGGGCTCAGGGCACGGTTAAGGAGGTAAAGGCTAAAGGCGGGGAAGTAGCAATCATGGAGGCTGATATCTCGCACGAAGATGCTGGTAAAAAGATAGCGGAGAAGGTCATGCAGCAATATGGCAGGGTCGATATCCTCGTCAATAATGCTGCCATATGGTATGGAATCAATGCCAAGCCCTGGGATGTCTGGACGGTGAAGGAGTGGGACCAGATGTTTACGGTGAATGTACGGGGAAATTGGCTGGTCTGTAAGGCGATAGCTCCCCTTATGATAAAGCAGAAAAAGGGTAAGATTATCAATATTGCCTCTGACGTCTTTAAAGTCCCGGACTCTCAGTGGTTTTTGCCTTATGCTTTAACCAAATCAGCGATTTACACAATGACCCAATCTTTAGCCGCCGCTTTAGGCCCTTCGGGTATAAATGTAAATGCTATTGCCCCGGGATATACGGCTACTGAAGCCAGTTTAGGTCAGGATGGTAGTGAAAAATTATTCGAGAGTGTTGTCGCCGCCCAATTAATAAAACGGCGTGAAGAGCCTGAAGACGTGGCGGGGGCTGTGGTATTCTTAGCCTCAGCAGACTCGGATTTAATCACCGGGCAGCTTATCATCGTAGATGGTGGACACGTGATGATATAGGCAGTAGGAGCCCGGGGTCTGCTCTAATTTAAGCAGAAGATATTTCCGCCCGAATTCTTGCCTGAATTGTCCTTGCTAAGGGCTAAGGCCAGAGTTCTTGAGCCACGTCTGCCAGCCCCAGTTCCACCAGTTTCTTTTTACTCGGCTTGGCTGTCTTGAGGTCCCAGTCCATGGCAGTCAGGTACTCTTTAATCATAGTGTCCTCATCAACGGTTACTCCGGCAACGGGGCCTTCTTTTAACGGCGGTCGGCCAAGTACCCTGTCGGGGACTTTGAATTTTAGCGGGTTCAATCCCTCTCGAATATTGAAAGCCTGCCGGAGGTTGGAAATTCTCTCCCCCGTCTTAAGCAATTCGTCGTTGGTTATTTCCCAGCCGGTAACCGCCCTCATAAAGTCAGCGATAGGGTCAACATTGGGAAAAGCCCAGAACACGAATAGGCACGTCCCGGTACAAACCACGGCCTGGTGGAAATTGCTGCCTCTCTTGCGCGCTTCTCCCCTGCCGGAAAAGGACTTTAAGTCGAATTCAGGCAGCAGTCCTGAAGGATAATTGGGGGCGTCCGACAACTCCGAGCCTACAAAATGACGACCCGGAGTGGGGTCCAGCCTGTAGCTGGTGGCAAAGTAAAACGCATGCTTCGGGTCATGTGCCGGAAGCTCCTGCCCCCCGACATGTATGGCGTATTGGTCGGCGCCCTTGCCAATCCTCTCCGCTGCCGCCTTTACTCCATCGGCTAACACGGCACCGAAACCTTCCCTCCTGGCCAATTTTTCGGTCATGGCAACGATAGATTTATGGTTGCCCCATGTCATTTCGATGCCATCGGTATCTTTCTTGGTGATAAGCCCCTTCTCGAAGCATTCAATAGCCAGGGCGATGGCAGCCCCGGCGGAGATGGTGTCAATCCCCCAGCGATCGCAAATATCGCCTGCCTTGATTATCGATTCCAAGTTGTTATTGAGGCAATTGGTGCCGAACATGGCAGTCGTTTCATATTCCGGTCTCCGGGCGCCGGCGGCATATTTATACTCTCCTGTTCCTTCTTTCATATACCCGCCGCATCCGATGGGGCACTGGTAGCAGGCAAACTTTTTCACAGTGCGCTCAATTACAGCCTCTTTTGCTATTGGTTGAAAATCTGGAAAGTCGATAACCCCTACCCCTGCCCAGTTTTTAACCGGCGAATCACCAGTCTGAACGCCGATATCGACGAGGAAAGACGTGCCGAACGGCTTTAGCCAGACAATATGCCCTCCCAGTTCACCCAGGTATTTTTTTCTCAGTTCCTTAGTTCTTTGTTCATCGGCAAGGGGGACTTTCATGTTGCCCTTCACCGCCACTGCCTTAAGCTTCTTTGAGCCCATCACGGCACCCAGACCGGAACGGGCTGCAGTTCTGTTCTTGCTCATCACCGCCGCGATGTGAGAGAGTTTCTCACCGGATGGGCCGATGCAAGCTACCTCTATATCCTTGCCCAGTTCAGACTGGAGTATTTCTTCGGTCTGGCGACTATCCTTCCCCCACAGGTGGGAGGCAGCTCTCAGTTCAGCTTTGCCATTGTCGATAAAGAGGTAGACCGGCTTTGCCGATATACCGGTAAAGAACAGGGCATCGTAGCCGGCATACTTCAGGAAAGCCCCGAAGTAACCACCGGAGTTGGCATCACCCCAGCCCCCGGTCAGCGGTGATTTTGCCACCACAGTGTACCTTGTACCTGAAACCGCCGGGGTGCCGGTAAATGGACCGCTAAGGATGCCCAGGGTATTATCCGGTCCCAATGGGTCAACACCAGCCTTTTGTCGGCTGAACAGGATTCTGGCGCCGATGCCATAGCCTCCAATGAACTGTCGACAAAGCTTTTCGTCGAGCGCCTCATCCTTTAGCTCATTTTTGGAAAGGTCCACAAACAAAATCTTTCCCATATAACCTCGTGCCATACTTTACCTCCTTACTGTCTTATTCTTAATCCTAGTCCCCCGATTTTATCGGGGTTGCTCAATTCACCTCGAATAAACAAATCCAAATGCCAAAATCCGAATGACAATTCAAATCCAAATACTTAAATGCCAAAACTACTTCTTCCCTTCAATCCCCCCCTTAAAGTAAGGGGGATGAAAGGGGGTTATTTCCAGCACCCTGCTGCTTTGCGCGGCATCCATTGCAGTCTCATTCATAACTCCCCTGTCCCCTCTTATCTAAAGAGGGGGGGAATTTGTAGTTGCCTGATTCATCAGGCTCTGTCCAATAAATTTGGAAACTACGCTATGTGAAGGAAGGGATTCCTTCACGCCTCGAATTCTGCAATCTGTTGCTTGATTCATCAAGCTCCGCCCATAAATTCTCACCACCATCAAACATTTTCAAAATGCAAAAATCAAAGTGCAAAGTGACAGAGCAAAGGTTAAAGTTTTGCGTTTTGAGTTGTCATTTTGATTTTTGCACTTTGATTTTTGCATTTCCGATTCATTTGGCATTTGAGCTTTGTCATTTGTCATTGCTTAGAGGCGGCATATCACACCAGTTAAACTACAATCCTAAATAGGCTTTCTTTACCATGTCATCTTGTAGAAGGTCTTTACCTTTTCCCTCCGAGACAATCCGCCCGTTTTCCAGCACGTAGGCCCGGTCGGCTGTCTCAAGGGTACGTCGAACATTTTGCTCAATCAGAAAGACGGTAATTCCCTGCTCACGCAGGTGCTTTATGATGTCGAGAACTTCCGAGAATAATTTAGGTGCCAGACCATACGACGGCTCGTCAAACATGCACAGTCTTGGATTTGACATTAAGCCCCGACCGATGGCTAACATTTGCCCTTCACCGCCGCTTAATTTATTGGCTGATTGCCTCGCTCTTTCTTTTAGTACCGGGAAAAGTTGATAAACCTGCTCAAGCGTTTCTTTCCTCCGCTTCCAGGTTTTGGAGGTATACGCACCCATCTCCAGGTTTTCCCGCACTGTCATGTCGACAAAAAGCTTTCTGCCTTCGGGTATCTGACAAATGCCCAGTTGCACAATTTTATAAGGTGCTAGCTTATCTATTTTCTTACCGAGAAACTCCACACTGCCTGAAGCTGGATGTAGCAGACCGGATATAGTATTAAGCAATGTCGTTTTACCGGCGCCATTAGTGCCAACCAAAGCCACTATTTCTCCCTCACTGACTTTTAAAGAAACGTCCCGTAAGGCTTGAGACTTGCCATAAAAAATGTCCAGGTTGCTAATTTCCAGCATGAGTCTACTCCCCCAGGTATATCTCGATAACTTGCTTATTGCAGGTAATCTCCTGTGGTGTTCCTTCACAGATCTTCTCACCGTGATGGAGCACCATAATCCGCTCACATATGCCCATAATTGCCTTCATGACATGCTCAACCATCAAAATGGTAATCCCTGTGTCCCGAATCTTTGTTACCAGTTCCATAGCCTCGCTTACCTCTGTGGGGTTTAGACCGGCCATCAGTTCATCAAGCAATAGTAGGTCTGGCTTGGTAGCCAGTGCTCTGGCTACTTCAACCAGCTTCTGGTTGACCAGGGTCAAGTCTTTAGCCGGGACTGCGCTCATCGCCGACAACCCGACAAACTCTAATGCCTGGCTAGTTTCCCTGGCAGCATCTGCCCATGATACACGGTTTGGGCTTCCGAAAAATGCCCCCACTAACACGTTCTGAAGAACGGGTATATTGGTGAAAACTTTAGTCTCTTGAAATGTCCTGGCCACTCCCAGCTTGCATATCTGATGCGGCTTTAAGCCGGTGAGCTTCTGGCCTTTAAATCTTATTTCCCCTGAGCTAACAGGAAAAGCCGCCGATATTAAGTTAAACAGCGTTGTCTTACCAGCTCCATTGGGACCAATCATCCCCACTATTTCACCCTGGTCAACATGGAGATCAACATTGGATACCGCCGCCAACCCTCCAAAATACTTAGTTACGCCTTGGCCTTCAAGTATTGGCATGTCGCTCCGATTGGCCTCCTTTCCGTAACCTTGCTATTAGGCCGCTCAGCTTATCCTTCAAGGTTGGTACCAGCCCCGTCAAGCCACCGGGCAGAAATATGATAATGAGTATCAGTGTGATGCCGAAGGCGAGCATATAATGATAGGGAAACCTGAGCCTTAGCGCTCGCTCTGAATAGGCAAAGATGGCAGCACCTATTACCGGGCCATACAGCTCTCTCATGCCGCCAAAGACAGCCATCAACACTGGCATAAAGGAATACAACATATTGAAGGCGACTGATGGGTCAACATATTCCCATCTGGGGGCCATTGCTGCTCCGGTTAGCCCCATGAAAAAGGCACTGATAGCAAAGGCGAAGATCTTCACCACATTTGTGTTGACTCCCATGTGAGCCGCCGCCGCCTCGTTCTCACCGATGCTCTGCATGGCTAAGCCCAGTCTGGAGCGCCTGATAAGATAGGCAGCCAGCAATGTCAGCACGAGTATAACAAGAACTATGTAAAAGGCAGTTTGGTTGGTTATTGGAAAGACCCTTTGCCCACGTGCGCCTAGTATATTAAGCTCATAGTATACCATAAACTGATTGAGGAGCATGATTAATCCGAAGGTGAAGATGGCAAAATACATGCCCTTGAGTCTCAGGGTCACCAAGCCTACCACGAGAGCAAATATAAAGGTCACCAGCCCACCGGCAATGATAGCAGCGGGCAGGGGCAGTAATGGTCCGCTTTTTTGGTAGAGAAACGCGCAGGTATACGCACCAATTCCAAAGAAGGCAGCCGTCGCCAGTGACATGTAGCCAGTGGGACCGGAAAACATAACCCAGCTTACTGTAAGGATGATATACATCAGGATGATAAGCCCTATGTCGACGTCAGAATTTGAACTGTATATGGGAAATGTGGCTAGAAAGACCAGGATAGCCAGGAGACCCCCCGCTTTTGCTAAGAACTTTTTGGATGTAAACTTGCTGATATCCATCTCACCTCTTCCCGAGAAGACCTCTGGGTCTCACTATCAGCAGGAGCATGAGGATGCCATAGAAAGAAACCAGGATTAAACCGGACTCTAACCGGGAGACCAAGCTGCCCACAATGCCGAGTATAAATCCCCCGATAAAGCTGCCCGGAATACTGCCCAGCCCGCCCAGGGCAACCACAATAAGGGCTATTATGGTGTATCTTACCCCTATGAATGTGGAAATTGGGTAGCACATGCTTAAAAGCAAGCCGGCAGCACCAGCCAATAGTATGCCCAGCCCGAAGCATAAAGGCAACACACGGTTGGTGTTTATCCCCATGAGTCCAGCCGTCGCCGGGTCTTGAGCCGCCGCTCTGATGGCTTTCCCCAGACGGGAGCGGTTTACAAAGATGTAAAAGGCTACACCCAGGGATACAGCTACGACAAGGGCCACCAGCTTAGAGAGACTAATGCGTGTCCCCAAGATGTCCACCCCCCCAGTTAACCAGGTCATAGCCCGCGGAACGCCTCCCCATATCAGCAGGGCTATATTCTGGACTGCGAACAGGAGACCAAAAGAGGCTAGCAGAGAGTTCCCCTCAAAAGCACCGGGCGTGGGTGCCCTCTTCCTGAGGGTTGTGAATATAGTTCTGTGAATTGCAAAACCCATTATCAGGAAAAGAGGCGCTGTAATAACTATTGAAATCAGCGGGTTAATATCGAAGCGTGTAAAAAATGTAAAGCCAACCCAGGTGGCCACCATTATGAATTCCCCGTGAGAGAGGTTGAGCACCCGGGCAACACCATATTGAATACTCAAACCCATGGCAGCCAGAGCATAAATGCCTCCGTTCAGCACACCGCTGACAAGTAGAGGGACAATCGCTTCCGTGGTCATTGCTTTGACATTCTATACTTCGCAGTCATACAGAAGCAGGCTGCCTAGAAGACTCGCTTGTGGCGTAACTCGCACCTATCAATCTTCCTAGACAGCCTGCTTACTATTTTCTCACACTCCTCTAATTATTTTGAGTGTAACTCTTTACCTCCTCTTCCTAAGGCAACCAGGATGTCTTGGGATACTGGGTGGTATTGGTCACCACATAGTTATCCAGCTCGTACTCGTCTGTAACCGTGGCGATGTCGGCGTATCCGATGACTTCCATGTACCCGTTCTGCCACTGACCGATCTCACCGTGGTGTATCTTGTAACTTAAAAGACCGGCAGAGCCAGCAGGAACCGGGTTCACTAGGTCAGTGTCTGCCCAGGAGTATTGGGTCGCATTCAGAGCGTGGTTGGGGGTAACATAATAGCTATCGCCGAAAACGCTGCTGATCGTGGTAGTTCGCAGGTAGTCTCGGTAGGCGGTCTGGTCAATCGTGAAGCCGCCAGTGTCGCTTCCCACAGCCGCGGCAGCGGCATATATGAAGTCCAGAGCCGTCCAGTAGCAGGGATGCCCCCAGAAGTCCTGGCAGTAAATAGAACCCGTCCCGGGCGGGACGACGTCCATCGGGCAAACCAGTTTTTCGTTGAATAGCTCCGCCATTGCGGGGGATGTCTGGTTGTTGCCTGTTACAAACGTCATCACCCCCTCGGCAGCTGCCCCAGCTCCAAGTATCGTACTGTAGACGCCAAAGCAAGCGCCCGGACCAAGTATCACAGCGTCGGGGTCATAGTTCTTGGCAATTGCCGAGGCGTGGATCGCAAATACAAACTCGGGGTAGCCAAAAAGGCAGAGGACATCGGCGCTGCAGGCTATCGCTTTGTCTACTAGGTCGTCGCAAGCGGCAGTATCACCGGGTGTCATCGCATGGGTGTCCCCGATAGCAATGACCTCTTTCGCGAAGTACTTTTGGGCTTCGGCCAGGTACTCAAAACCGTGGTCGTCATTCTGGTACCCTATACATACCGTGGTGGCCCCTTCTTCTGCCAGAATCTTAGCCAGAACTGGAATCTCGAACCAGTTGGAAAAGCTCAGGTTGAAGAACGAATATCCGTAAGCCGACAGGACGGGGAATAAGGAAGTAGCGCCACCCTCCATACCCATTTGCACAACATGGGCGGTGGCACACTTAGTGGCTTGAGCCTCCAGGAAGGCGGTGCAGCTGGGACCTAGCAAGAAATGAGCCGTTCCAGCCTTTATCTCAGTTATCATAGCGTCTGTGTTTGACTGCATTGTTGCCATGTCACTGTTGTCGGGATAATATTTCTTCTCGACTGGAAAAGTTGTGCTTCCGACTTCGAGGGTTGGGTTGACGGCAAGATATATGTCAAGAACCGGCCCCTTTGCGTTATTGTGAACATCTGCTAACGGGCCGCTCGTGGATACTGACGAGACCAGAACGATTTTGGTTGAGGGCTGGAGTTCGTCACCGCCGTCGCCGGTGCAGCCCGCAAGACCAATGCTCAGAGCCAGCACCACTGCTAACGAGATAAAAAGTATTTTATTTTTCATTGTTTCTCCTCCTTTCAAAAATTTTCAAAACTATATCACATCTTTTTTCCGTCATCAAATCATACACATCCCTCCTTTCATTTAATTTGGTTCTGCTATCTTAGATAAAATTACCGTCGTAAAGTGCGCCTCATCACCTCCTTTCTTTTTATTTACCTTATATAATATGCTATTTATGTTAAGATCCTGTTAAGCAAGTATATGTAGACATATGTTACATGCTGAACTTTTTCAATTTCGGGCGCTGCTGGTCATTTTGTAAGAGCTTAGTTTTAAGCTCGCAGTTGCCAGTATATCATCCACCCACACGACTGTCAAGGTTTTCGAGATTCTTTCCCGAAATTTCATCCCCATTTGCTAAAAAGTCGGAGGTAATGATTTAGATTTTCCGAAACTCAAGTGTACAATATCGCCCCCCGACCCTGTCAAGGGTTTGTGCTCGTTTAATATCTTAGTGACACATCTTTTTTTGTCAGCGCAAGTAGTCCCCTTCCTTTGTTATTGCGAGGCACACCCTCCTCCTGTCATTGCGAGGCACGATAGTGCCGAAGCAACCTCTGGTGGGGCAGGGATTGCCACGCCCCGACCCCGATTCATCGGGGGGGGCTCGCAATGACAAAAGGGAAAGGGCTCGGAATGACAAATAGAAATTACCAGGCAATCTCACCGTGCGCAGCCTTTACAAGGGATGTTTACTACCATATAATAATTAAGGTAGGCGATCAGGTACTATGGCGTTACGGGATGAGGTGTTATCTTTCATGGTGGATGGTGCTGGAAAAAGTAGTGCCAGCAGTAGGCATACGTTGAGCAAAAACTAAAGTTTAGCTTCAGGGGTGTAGCTCAGTTTGGCTAGAGCAGCGGTCTCCAAAACCGCAGGTCGCGGGTTCGAATCCTGCCGCCCCTGCCAGGCCGAGGTGGTGGAATAGGTAGAC
>Ga0315553_10002870_pt1 | contig 13650 bp, 11 predicted proteins | sample SalMarSW160140MG_FD_203099 | JGI IMG/M metagenome (GOLD analysis project Ga0315553, IMG submission 203099) | Salt marsh sediment microbial communities from the Plum Island Ecosystem LTER, Massachusetts, United States - Salt Marsh Sediment SW1601-40 ... | reverse complement strand
GCAAGTGCAAGATAAACAACCAGTCCCACCGCGCCCCAATGTACGACTGCAAACACCCCGAGAAGTCGTTTCATTCCAGATCCTCCTTTTGGCACGGCTAACGCCCGTCGTCAGCGGCCCAAAGCGCGCCCTGACGACGGGCAGCAAACCGCGACGAAAGCACCAAACTGGTATGCGACAGACGTATGCTGAAACTACCGGGCGCGGTTTGGGTCAGCTGCACGCACTTGTTGGGCAGCCCAAAGAGCAAGCATTACACATTCTCACGTAAAAACGACTCTATCTCATCCGCAATAAAGGCTGCGCCCCGACTATTCATATGTATCCCGTCAGTAACCAGCATATACCCGTTTTTCTCGGAAATCGTGTCGAAGCTTTGCCCAAGTATGTAGTGGCGTATTACCAGCATAAGTGAAGATTTTATCCCACTTTTGAATGTGTGCCCTGCCTCATGCTGATTATTCTTCAAGTACTCTTCCTGGCGTTCATATACTGGCAAATAACCAGCTTGTTCCTGAATGCTGATTTCTTGGAGTAATGCGTTATATTCTCGAATACGCTGGTTTGGAAGTGACTCCAGGTCTTCACCGAGTATGGGGAGTGAAATAAGACCGATTTTGGCTGATGTTTTTTCTCTCAACGTCCTGACAATCTGGAAGATGTTTTCGCGATAAAACTGTGCTGAATGTGGTTGGGGGATTTTCCTAGTTAGACGAGAGAGCCGGGCAATTGTGGGGCTCAGTGTGGCTGTTACATCATTTGTTCCTACAAGGATAACGACATAATCAGGTTTAGGATGAATTGCCGAGTCCACGCGCATTAACACGTCATACGCCTCATAACCAGCAACCCCTTGGTTTACAAAACGATAGCCATTCTTCCCCATTCGTTCTGCCAGAACCTCAATAAAGTTGCTACTGATCTGCCCACGCATTATACTTGCTCCAAGACAGACCACTACATGTTCATTTGTTAAACTCACCGTCTCTTGCCTTTCTCTGTTATGTATTCTACTTATTGTTTCGACAGTTCAAATCTGGCTTTGGCTGCCCAACTGGGCGCGAGATGAGCGAAACCCCCGCCGCGGGTGACGCCGCCCAAGGCGAGTGTCACACGCAAGTGGGGCGGAGCGTAGCGGAGTCTGAGCGATAGCGAGGATTTCCGCTCCATCGAGATGCTAGGCGGAGGCGAAGTTGCGCAAGCGACGAGCCGGAGCCGCATCTCAATGGCATCTCGCCTAGCGGCCTGCGGTTCAGCCGCCGCCGATTCTGGCAAGACTCGCTCCCATAACCAGAACGATTGAGGCCCCACCGCGCCACGCATCCCCGCGCCGAAGGCGGTCGGCGGCAACCGCTTGTTATGCCGCCTATCGCTTTTTGAGGGCACTGCCTTCTGAATGCAATGATAGCAAACGCTACAGCCTTGCGCCATGCGGAGCAGGGTCGCAAGGCAAGTGTTCTGCGTCTGCCGCATCGAGCAAGTCTTGGCGTGCCTTCATTGGTTGCGCGTGATTAGCGGCAGGTAGATGTACTTCGAAAAACCGGGTGGCCAGTACTCGTCAGCGCCTAGGTCGGGCACGCCAAACCGCAGCTGACCGTCAATGTCGGTCGCGACGCTGGCGTTCAAGCCTTTGTCTATCGCCGCTGAACCGACGGTCAGGTGATAGCCATCAGGGGTGAAAGCAGGGTCGCCGGTGTTGGCATTGGTGACAGTAATGATCCCCGCACCGCTGGTATTCGTTCCGTTGCCAAACCAGAGCACGCCGTCCACTGCGACTACGCTGCCAGCGTTAACGGTGACGCCTACCGCATGATTGACCACAACAGTGTTCGTCATCGTCACTGTGCTATTTGTTCCTGACCCATCGTCAGTGACAAAGACTCCGCTGCCACCCCCGCCGGTGTTGCGGGCAACTGTAGTATGTAGCAGGTTTGGCTGAGACCCGGCGATCCAGAGACCAGTGCCTGCGGTGGTTGCCTGGTTATCGGCAATGACATTGTTGGTCAGTATACTGTGGCTATACCAGAGATACAACCCGCCGCCCCTGCGAGCCGTGTTGCCGGAGATGATATTACTACTGAGGGTCGGGCTGCATGAGGCTACGTCCACACCGCCACCGAGCATGGTCGCGGTGTTGCCAGTGATCGTATTGCCTTTGAGTGTGGCGTCGGTTGAGAACAGATACAAACCTCCGCCAAGGTTATGGGAAGTATTGGAAATAACCTGATTGCCAGTCAGGGTAGCGGATCCCTCATACAGGAACACCCCTCCTCCTCCGGTGTTGATGTTATTGTTGGAAATGGTATTGCTGTTGAGTTGGCCTGTGCTGAAGCCCAGATAGACTCCGCCACCACCGTAGGGAGCGGTATTGCTGAATATCTGGTTATTATTCAGGGTTGCGGTAGCCGTCATGACATACACCCCGCCACCGACATCGTGTTCGCCATAGTAATCATACCCCGTTAGCCCGGTCGCGTCCCCTCCTGTGATACTCAGACCTTCGATGGTAGGGCTAATGTTAACGTCCCCGGTGATGTAGATTACCCGGCCTTGATTCTGTGCATTCAAGGTTGTGACATTGACAGCAGGGCTCCAAACCGAAAAGTCGGTGTTGTAGCCGCCGCGGACTGTCACCGTTTTGCTGATGTAGACGACTTGGGTGACAACGCCGGTCGTCGTGATGTCGTTCCGGGAACGCACGCTGATTCCAGTATACGTTCCCGCGGCGACACGGATTTCGTCACCAGAAACAGCCGCGTCCACAGCAGCTTGCACGCTCGCATAGCAGTTGGGTGTGCCGCCGCAACCTCCACCAGGGGCAACATACAGAATGCCAGCAGGTTGGGCTCGCACAGGGACTGCTTGCCACAACAGAATCCCTAGAGCCAGCAGGGCTAGCCCTAGAAGAGAAACACGAAGGGTGATGAACCTTGTTTTCATGGTACTCTCCTGGTAAGGTCTTTTCTCTGGCTCGCAGCATTTCCGTTCGTTTGTAACGATATGAGGGCAAACGCAGAACGCTTGCTTCACGTAACCAGCAGCATAATGCGCGATCCACCCGCCGCGAGCGTAGCGAGCGGTCGGTGTGCAATCGCTTGTTAGGCCGACTGGATTGAGGGATGTCCGGCGACACCCACATTATGAGACCAAGAGCCATTCCTGTCAAACCAAAGGAGGCAGATCATGGAGGAACAGCGCCTGATCAAGCTGCGGGGGCGAGTCCGGGACGCCATTCGCCTCAAGCACTACTCCATCCGCACCGAGCGATAGCTAGCGCAGACAGGATTCGGACCTGGGACCCAGCGGTTATGGGTCCGAATCCTGTCTCCGCGCAAAGGTCCCAGAACGAGTGCGCTGGTCAGCTGCACATCTGGCGCCTCAGACTTACAGCTCGGAACCCTCTGCGGAGCGAGGCCACAAAGCATCTCGTTGCGTAACAGGACACAAGGTCGTTCTATGAAACGCAAGATCGATAGCTGTGCTCAGGTTATCGTCCGATGCCTGCTCGGCCACTACCTGAAAACGCAAAAGAGGCACCCTCTCGGGCGCCTCTCAGGTAGCGGGGCCTGGCCGCAGGGCCTGTCCCGACGAAGGAGGGGTCGCGAAGCATCCTGACGAATGGAAGGAAACCAGCGACCTTCGGGTTATGAGTTCTAATCCTATTTCCGTACCTTCAGACCGTCAAACCGTGCAGCTGAGCTAACCTTGCGTTCTCCGGTCCCCAGGAGCCTGATGTACGCCGGTGTGTATGCTGGCGATTGTACTGTAGATAATCTGCACCGCCAAACTGACGCGCTAAGCGTAGCCTGCCCACCCCCGCTCTCTTTGTCAGCGACGCGTACGCGATTTGCCGCTTGCTGGGCAAGCGTATCTCCGAGCTGGTGGGCCAGGGCGGCGGCGCGATCTAGGCGCACTGCAGGCAGGGAACGTACTGTGACCATCAGGCCGAGTGCGTTCCCTGCTCCTGTAATGGAATGAGCACGAAGGACCTTATGGGGGAAGCCCCAGTGTCATCTCTAGTACGCAGACTCATCCACGACGAGCGTGGCGACATGGCCAGACCCGCAAGGTCAAGATCTCTTTCTCGCACTATGCCGGGAGGTTGGAGGAAAAGGCGCTGTCGCGCATGGACCGAAAGATGATGGCCGGCCAGCTCTTGTATGCGGAGACCGCGACCAGCGCGCTGGCCGAGGACACGCGCGACGCCAGCGTGGTCATCGACCCGATCCGCGTCATCGAGGACGAGGAAGAGCTCGTTATCCGACCCGACACCCAGATCTTTGGCACGATGGGTCCGGACACGGTGAGGGACAGCCCGATGGGTTCGCCCACGGTGCGCTCTCGTCCCTTGACCACGGCCGAGCAGTGGCTGCAAGCCCGCGACCTGACCACGGCCGACGTCAAGTCCAAGGGGTCGTGACGCAAGAAGGTCGATATGACCGAGGGCCAGGTGTCCTTCCTGGACGCGCTTCCCAAGGTAGCGTGACAACGTCTGGACCTGCAGCAGAAAACGCCCGGAGTAGACTCCGGGCCTCTTGCATGGTTTGGACATCTATGCTAGCATTGCGGATAGAGGCAGTGCGCTATGGGACATATTCGTTTGGTGCGGATTGAACGAGAGAGAACACACATCGAGACTACCTCGTCATTTTGGCACAGACCCCATGGAGATCTTGGGCTGTGTGGCGGCAGTCAGGTCGCATCAGCCAGGACATGCGTGTTGCCTGAATGGATGAGTGCGTGACGGAGGAAGAGGCGCTACAGCGAGTAGCCGGAACGATCGAGTTGCGGATGCACATGGTTACAGGAGCGAGTAGACTCGGCGAGCTTTGCTCATTCCAACAATGCGGATAGGAGAATCAGATGGCATCCCCCGATTTACTCTATAACCTGTTTGGTGTCACACCCAACTGCACGGAAGATGAATTGCGTCGAGCGTACCGCCGCGCAATACTCGAGCACCACCCTGACAGGAATCCAGATCGAGTTGCCGCTGCGACGTCAAGAACACAGCAACTCACAGCTGCGTATGCAGAGCTCAAGAGGTCCCGCTCTACGGATCTCATACAGACTGAGCCGACAAGCGATGCTCATATGACGACGGTGACGATCGGAGGCACAGAATGGAAAATCCACTTCTCGTTCTCATTCGCCGGCGTTGACCTCCAAGACATCGCCGCCCGCAAAACGGAATTCCGCAAAGCGTGGCAGAGATTTCGTCAGGATCCGACAGACCCGGTACCCGCACTTCGACTGATCCATGCTGCCTTCCGAGCAGAGCGACCAGACGCAGTGAAGGATCTGCTGCTCAACTCCGTGCTGATCGATGCTGCATCCTTGCTGCTATCATTTGTCGAGATCCGCGATGCCTATGAGACTCTCGTAAAATGGGCTCAGTTCCTTCAACAGAGTCAGGAAGCACGGTCTGCTCTACAGATTCTCGAGGATGCCTTTGAAGCTGCTGATTCGCCTCCTTCTATAGCTGAAGAACTGCGCCGCCTGCATTATGCTTGGGCACAGTATGAGGATCCTACCACAGGAGAGAAAGCGACACCCCATGTCCGAATCGAGCATCTGAGTCGGATTCTGGAGATCGGGTGCAAGTACGACTATATCTACAAATTGCTGGCTGAAGCGTACCACGATCTGGGAGATGACGTGCAAGCACGCCTTCACTTGAGGGAGGCTTACAGGATCAACCCGCAACTCTCTGGCGCAGTGCGGATCTCCCGCGCATTGGGCCTGGCGCAGCAAGCCAAACCCCCTAAACAGAAGGCGCCAGCCGAGTACAAGTACTCTCGGCCAGAGCATATCCCCAGTCCAAGTGAGATACGAGCTTGGGCACAGCAGCAAGATTGGTCCTCTATTCTGGCTTATGCCGACCCTTCTGAATACGCACCTCGCATCCTTCCAAGGTCTCGAGAGACACTTCGCCAGATAGCATCCTCGCTCGGGAGTTGGTGTAGCGACCAATCCCGCCAGGTTTTGACAGAGCTCTTGCGTTTCACTTACTACTGGGATGTGAGTGAAGCTGCAATGACATCCCTATCAAAGATCGGCGATGAGCACACCGTTGAGCTCCTGGAACAATTCACACCCACAAGCTCCCGAGCACAAGCTAACCGTGAGACCTGCCTATCCTATCTCCGCGAGCGCATGCGTACTCGATTGCCTAGTGCAGAAAGGTCAACGGAGACACTGGTTGCACAAGCCGAAAGAGCCTTTGAGAACCGAGACTTCGGCAGGGCACGATTGCTGTTGGAGAACGATATGGCCGGCATCCAGCCATCTCAGCTACTCTATGGCAAGGCTGTCATCCTGCTGGCACGGTCCTGTGCTGAGATGAATGACTTTAGGACATCGATAGAGCTGCTCAAACCTATTCTGTCCACTTTGCCCGGTCGAGCACGACACGAGATTGCCGGAGAATTGCTCTCGTGGCTATGGAGCGATCTGGTTTTCAGTGAATACGACTCGAGCAGAGATGCCGACTATGTGTTGGCACTGGAAACCCAACTAGAACTGGCCCTGACTTCGGAAACGCCCGACGAAGCTCTCGGGAGTATGCGCTATCTGACAAGATGGCTAGAGCTCCTGGGGATAGGTGAAACCGCGCAATGGATAAGGCAACTGATCCGGACAGAGGCTCCGGGCACGCGGTATGTAGACGAGCATGAACGCGAAAACTACATCCGTGATGTGCCCCTGAGCGAGCAGATGGAAGCCTATGTTGCTGCTCTTGACAGGCGTGTCAAGAGCGACGCGGCGACGAAGTTGAGGGACGTACTGAACAGTCAGATGCCTCTAAGGGGCACTGACTCCTATCTACCTGGCTAGGGCCATCTATCTGGACAGCGGGGCACAATAGGTCCCCGAAGCCCAAAGGGTATACACAGCACTCTGCACCGGATCCTGTTGTCAGTTTACGGGCTATAGCGTCCCCAGAGTCTACGCCAGGCAGGCACCATCAACTGTCCAAGCGTCAAGCTGATGGATGGTAGGTGCCTCGAAAGCGTCGGCCAGAAACTCAAACATCTGCGGATCTTCCGTTGCCACGATGACTTGGCGAGGAATGGCGGACAGAGTCTGAGCCAGACGCTTCTGATGCTCCGGATCCATAGACTGAGAGGGATCGTCCAAGATGATCGTCTCCAAGTCCTTCGACAAGTGTTGATTGACTGCTAGGAAAATCGCGATGGCTGCGCAATTGGCCTGCGCAGTGGAGAAACGAGTCTGGACATAGGTCCCATGTGAGCGATCATCGGTGAGTGCCTTGATCCAGTAGTTGTAGGTTCCCCTCCTAGTGAGTTCGGGCTCGATTTGCAGGTGTCGGTAGGCTGGGTGAGGATCGAGTTGCTGATAGTACCGGTGGATGTCAAGCCCGCTCAAGACACCGGTTACGATTGTTTGCTGCCGTTGCTTGGTCGTTTCAGCAATGTCTTGTAGAGCATCACGAAGATCAGTTAGCCGCCGGATCTGGTAGTTCAGCCGTGCTTTCTCTCGCTTCGCCGTCTGATAGCTGGATTCGAGCTCGTGCAGCCTGAGTTCGTCTCTCTGAATCGCGTCGAGTTGCTTGGCTTGTTCGAGTTGTCTGGCGATCGGTTGGAAGTCAAAAGCCTGGAGCTCGGATGCGCGCGCACCGGTGGCCTGAACTGCATGGTCAAGAGCACAAGTGACATACTCGCCCGGCGGCTGTCCCAATGCTTCCTCGATCTCTTCTAGCACCTCATTCAGTCGTTGCGTGAGCCTGGCCTCTTCTTGTGCGATCATATCAAGTTGCTTAGCCCGGTCGATTCTGCCAGCAATCGGCTCAAACTCGAGAGCCTGAATCTCGACTACCTCATCACGAATGGTCTGAATCGCCTGGTTGAGAGCATTGACGACATCCTCACCCGGTGACTGTCCCAATGCTTCCTCGATCTCTTCTAGCACCTCATTCAGTCGTTGCGTGAGCCTGGCCTCTTCTTGTGCGATCATATCAAGTTGCTTAGCCCGGTCGATTCTGCCAGCAATCGGCTCAAACTCGAGGGCCTGAATCTCGACTACCTCATCACGAATGGTCTGAATCGCCTGGTTGAGAGCATTGACGACATCCTCACCCGGTGACTGTCCCAATGCTTTCTCAATCTGTTGCAGCGCAGCATTGAGGCTGTTGCGGGTTCCGGCGATCAGCTTGATCCGACCCTCGACCTGGATAATCTCGGCTTGCACTGTGGTGAGTTCGTCAGCCAGCTCCTCGCTTTCCTTCTGTCTACTCTCGATTTGAGACTCCAGATCTTCAGAGTACTCCCCTAAAGCCTCCGCCAGTTCTTGGATACGTCTCTGTTCTTGCTCTAGCTGTTCGGCTTGGCCCTGTTTCTGATCGCGCGCTGCACGTAACCTTGCGCCTTCCTGTTGCATCCTTTCTACATCCTGAGGGATCTCCTGACGCAGAGTCTCCACTAGAGCCTGCGAATCCGCGATCTTTTGCTTGCACAGCGGACAATGCTCTGGTTCAGCTTCCTCAAGGTATCCCTGGCCAACTGCCAGAATCTGGTTGTAAAGTGTCCCTCGCCTGCTGGCCATCTCCAAGGTTTCAAGCTCTTCTCTTATCTGTAAGATCTCATTGCGAAGCTCTGGAAGTGCCTGGGCCTGACCACGCAGGTCTCGCAATTCCTGTTCGACTCCCTGACGTCTGCGTAATTGGCGATTTAGATCCGGGATTTCTCGATTGAGCGTACTGATACGGGCCTGGATTCGGGCTCGACGGGCCTCAAGTACAGGAGGGACAGAGACATCCTCAATGACTTCTTGGGAGATACGCTCGTACCGTTCTCTGAGGGTGCCAAGCTGTCCGATCTGCTTCTCGAGTCGGCCTACGACGCTTGGCTGGGCTCGGCGAGCGGCAGCTAGTCCCATATCAAGACCAGTAATGGTCGCCTGTGGGGTGGCTAACTCCAGTTTTGTGGTGATTGGGATGAACTCACGCCGAATCTCAGCTAAGAGGCTTGGGAGCTCGCCTGGATCACCATACTGCTCTCTTCGCTCACGGACCGTCTGCCAACCGGTAACAGCAGCGTGTTCGTAGCGCTCTTTCAGGGTATCCAACTGTGCAATCCGCTTCTCAAACTGACCTACGATATTCGGTTGGGATCGACGAGCAGCAGCCAGGCCCTCCTCAAGATCGGCAATGGCCGCCTCCGGAATGTCGACTCCTAGTCTTGCAGCCAGTGGAGTCAAGTTCTGCTGAATCTCTTTCAGAGAAGCCGGAAGGCTAGCTGGATCACCGTACTGCTCTCTCCGCTCACGGACCGTCTGCCAACCGGTGACAGAAGCGTGCTCATATCGCTCTCTAAGGGTCTTCAGCATACCTGCTTGCTCGTTCAGATCACTGACGGTTCCGAGTTGACCTTGACGGACCGCATCTAGGCTCTCTTCAAGGCCCGAGATCGTGGGCTCAGAAATGGGCACACCTAGCTCTCCGGCCATTGAAGTTAGGGCCAGGTGGGCTTCCTCCAATACCTGTGCCAGTTGGGCTGGGTCACCGTATTGTCTCTTTCGCTCTTGAATCTGGATCACCTCTCTGGTGATGAGCGACGCTTGTGAGAGTTGCTGGTCCACTCGCTGGATGGCTTCTCGCGCTTCTTGAATGGCTTTTGCCGGTACTCTCGGATCAACGACCCGGACCAGGGTCCGCAGCAGATAAGTACCAAGCATTCGATCGATTGCAGCGCTGCGCGTCTCTGGAGTGGAAATGATAAAATCGCGGATTGTCTCCTGATGCAAAAAGACAGCGGCAAAGAACTCCTCAAGACTCAGACCCACCAACTGCTCGACAGCTACTTGCGGATCACTGCCCTCAAGAGTAGCCGTCAAGATGTTAGTGCCTTGAGTAATTGTAGTCGAGCTCTTCTTCTCACGAGTTCGGGTGAGCATCACGTCATCCGACAGCGTTAGTGTGACTTCAGCTTTCGCTTCTCTCAAGAAATCATTGACGAGGGCATCTTCGCGGGTAAAGACACCCCCAGTTAGAAAAGGAAGCTTGCCATAGATACTCCAGACTATAGACTGCAGAACACTCGATTTTCCTGAACCGTTCGGACCATAGATGATCGTTCGACGGGTTAGTGGAAGGTCCAGGTAAGAGCCTACACCGCGGAATCCAGAAAGGGACAAGCGCTTCAGGTGCATGTTCTATTCCTCGCTTTCATCCAAAGGTGGATTCTCCGCTCGAATCTCCTTGACCCACTCTTTGATCCGATCTCGCACGCCCTTCTCATCTCGCTCTTCCAGAATACCGACAAGAGCCTTGAGAATAGGGCCATGCTTGTCCGGATCAACTAGGTTTGCCTCGATCTGTTCAACGATAGACATAGAATGCCTCCTACAGCGTGACCTCATCGGCATGGACACGGCCAGTGATATCCAAATGATGCTCAACAAGAAAATCTCTATCAATGTCTGCGCCATCGGCATCGATTCCTGCCTCAATAGCGTAATTGAGAGCCTGGAGACAAGCTCGGATGTTTCCTTTGGCCGCGTCGTATATGTCGCCAATGGCTTCAGGAGTAAAAGGGTACAATGCAGTTGGTGCGGACAGCGCAGGAATGCGAAAGTAATCTAGATAGGTCTGGGCCAGTTGGCTGGTTCCATCAGGTGTTAGGCGGCGAACATCGACCACATGACGTTGATCCAGAGGAGCAATGGATGTAATGTCTCCTCCCTCGCTCGAGCTCAGAGTATTGGTGGCACCTGGGTGAAGTGTGACGATCAGGGTAGCCTGCCCAATGGATGCCTCAATGAGACGTCGCATCTCAGTATTAAAGGCGATAAGCGACTTGCCCGAAAGTCCATGAACAACATCTTCGAACTGGTCGAAGAAGAGATAATGGTAGTCATAACCACCCAGCTTCAGGAGGCGATAAATGGCGGCAATCATAGTGATGTTGTCCCATTTATGCTTGCGTAGCGTTTTGGGATATGCATCTGGGAAACTTCGCGGATCAGTCAGGTAGCTCTGGAGAAACACGTGCGCCAATTCGAAGGGTAGGTTGTCGCCCACCTTCCGGCACGCCCAGGCCGACAAGTCGGTGACAAGCTGATCGGGATTGAAAACGTTAAAATTAAGGAGAGAAATGGAACGCAATGGAAGGCGGAGGTATTTCTCCGCAAAAAGCCCGGCACCGGCCGAAGTAATCTCGCCATGGGGGATGTCCTTCACGTAACCAGAGAGCACGTTCAAGACTGCAGGCCACAGATACCCATCCTGATGCCAATAACTGATAAATCGGGCAACAGAGTCGCTTAAGTTCAGTTTCTGCTCGGACCGGACATAGGTACTGGTGATGTTCGGCTCTTTTTGGAGCTGGCGCCACTGCTGAACAACAAGAGCGCTTTTGCCTACCCCGCGTACGAAATCCGAGTTCTCTACGTAGATCAGAGGAGGACGTCGCCTAATCTTGCTCCGAAACGAACGAATCTCTTTGGCCATAATCTCTGAATTGTAGATCGAGCCGTTGATTCGAACGTCATCAGAACTGGGATCCAGAATCGGCGTAACCGGAAATGGATTGTCCCGCAGATAGTAATCTTTGTAAGAGCCCATTACGTGCTCCTCCTATCTACCTTCAAATAGATAATGAAGTTGCCCTGCGATGTCTTGGGAGGCAGGAACTTGATGAGATGAGCCAAGTTGGCTGCGTAGTTCAGTACTCCCCCTGACGGATATATATCGAGTCGTTGTGGTCGCTGGATAAGAGAAAGAAGATGATGGTCGAAAACACGGTCAGAAATGCGGAGGACAGCGCAAACCCGATTCCGCAAGTTCGGATACAAAACCGGAAACCGCGGCCGCATGCCGGACAGAGTCAAGTACTCCTTCCAAAGGGCCTGCTCGAACTCCTCAGTAGAAGCATCGTGATCTTTGACGAACACCTGCTCAGAATCCGTCTGAAGTATCATATACCCTCGAGTCTCTGGTTTTGAGCGAGACTGGATTTCGTAACGACCATCTCGAATGGCCAGTAAGTTCAGGTCTAGAGCTGTCTGATGAAGGCGCTGCTGAGTCGAGGCCTCTTGTTCAACGGGACGACCTGCCAGGCAGATCGCCTCTCTGAGGGTTGCTACAGAAGCTGCAGGATAGACTATCTGTCGTTTTGGTGCTGTATCAGTAGGGTACCAGTTGATGAGTCCTAGTTGAGTTGCCAGGCTGCGGATCGCTTCAAAGTTCAGCCGATCAAAATCCAAGTCATAGAGAAAACCACCGTTTTGACGAAAGGGGTCCCAATCGTAGACGGGTAACTCCAGGATTCCAATATCCCGAGCAGCCAAAACCACTTGGCGGAAACGAGGATAGGCCCGCCAAGTTCGTTCCAGCAACAAGGACCGGCTCCGATCAAGATCGAGTTCTCGCACAGTACTAGGATTTAGCCGCTTGAACCGGTCAATAAACCCCAGATGCATAGCCAGTCTTTTGCACTCCTGGAGAGTATTGGCACCTCTAGGGGTCCGCGGTCGTTTTCTGCCGAGAGCTTTGGCCTTTTCGACTTCGAGGCGGTGAATCGCTTGCTGGACGGACTGCTGCGCTCGTTCCTCATTGAACTCGCTATCCTGGTAACTCTTGAGAAACGCCTCAAGATACTCAAGGCGCTGGACGCGAGGTACCCTCAAGTATGTACGTCCCATCAGCTGTACCCTTCCATCGTGAAGCGCCTGTATGCATTCTGCCACTCAACAAGAAGGTGGTTGGGCGTATTGTCGCCATTTAGACGCGCCTGGAGACTTGACAGCCGACGAGCGAGGTCAGTATCCTTGCTCACCCGTTGGATCATATACTCAACTGGGGGCAGAAAAGAACACACGATTGGGATACGATGGGCAATTGCGTAGCAGAACACGTTGATATTAACGTCCTCAGCAGTTGTGACAAAGATGCCCCGTGGAGGCTCGTGATAGTCTATCAGTTTGCCTACAAAAGCGAACAACGCCTCGATGCCGATCCTTTTCCGGAATTTGCACTCGACAGCTGTCAATCCGCTTGCCTCAGCAACGATATCGAATTGATGAGCAACACCAGAGCATGTGGCTTGACGAAGAGTATATCGAGGCGGATAGACGCGTAGCGTACCCTGCTGTTGTAGCGTTTGATAGAGTATCTGAACCACATAGTCCTCGAACTTTTTCCCAGAACTGGGAAGGCTGGGAGGTAAATCAAGGACTTGGGCATTTTTGAGGGCTTTGAATAGGACTGTCTCGATCGCCATTCTCTTCCCCATGTTGATGACTCGCACACTGGCATGCAAGAAGCCAGCCATTCGGCGAGATTGGTCGCTAAAGGCTGGCTATCGATCGCTCATATTCTCCCTCCACAACATTGCCGAGAGGGCAAACCGAACCTAATGCTATTGTACCACTGGCTGAAGTAAAGGGCAACTATCCGGGGTGACCGTTCGATTTCCGGTGGGAATTGGTGTAGGATCTGGGGCACACTTGAGCGAGCAAGGAGTGCCCGATGCGACTACAGCTGATTCTGCCCCAAGTGGGGTCAACCAAGATCGAGCCGCCTTCACGTTGTCCCTACGAAGGATGCGATGGACGTCACTTTCGATTCCATCAAGCCGTAGAAAAGCCACTGCGAGACACCCGATACTCGCACGTCCAGGCACATCGCTA
>Ga0315553_10002869_pt1 | contig 13651 bp, 14 predicted proteins | sample SalMarSW160140MG_FD_203099 | JGI IMG/M metagenome (GOLD analysis project Ga0315553, IMG submission 203099) | Salt marsh sediment microbial communities from the Plum Island Ecosystem LTER, Massachusetts, United States - Salt Marsh Sediment SW1601-40 ... | reverse complement strand
GAAACGGATTTGCGGTGTCGGCCCTAGTTGGCGAAAGAGAAATCATGCGCCTAGGAGGCTTGGAGCACGATCGTGAGCGCGTCTTTCTGCTCTCAACAACGCACGGCGCCGAGACCCACGCGCTTGCCGCCGCAATTGAGACTATGAGAATCTATCGCGAGCAAAATGTTGTTGGCTTTCTTTGGCAGCAGGGCGAACGCTTGCGTCAGCTCGTTAACCAATCGATCGCGGCAAACCATCTGGAAGGCTTCTTTGAGGTGATCGGGCGGCCTTGCAATCTCGTGTTCGTTACTCGCGATCAGAACCACAATCAGTCACAAGCCTTCCGCACCCTGTTTATGCAGGAGATGATCCGACGTGGAGTGCTAGCGCCGTCGTTTGTCGTCAGCTTTTCCCACACCGATGCTGAGCTTGAGCGAACAGCTGAGGCCGTCTTTGAAGCACATAAAGTTTATCGCAAGGCTCTCGACAACGGCGTCGACAAGTATCTCGAGGGGCGCTCTGTGAGGCGCGTGTTTAGACGATACAACTAAGGCACAGCGGGCCTCTCGTCTTTAGAGCCAGCTCTCTTTTGATTGTGCCTACTAGCTCCGCTTACACGGACTCGGGCTAAACTTAGTCGCTCGCACCTCGGGAGAGGAGTGTAAACGCCGCTCGTGCCGAACATGGCTTCGACATGTCCACGAACTCCGCATCGCATCTCTTCGGAAGGAGTACTTCCTCTTTAGAGCTCTAAATCATCGCGAAATACTTTAGAATTTGTCGAGCGCGGCACTCGACCATTTTCCACGCGATGGTATTCGAACACAACGCCAGGACAGTCAGCAGACACGTCAGTGGGTACCTAGGGAGGAAGTGCAATGCAAGGCCTCGATCCCACTCTCAGTCTATCGGCTGAGCCAGCGTAGCCCTTCAATTGCCCTGGTGCCGAGGTGTCGGCCATGAGAGTTACCTATTCGTCGCCTCGGACTCGCAGCTGTCGCGCGTCCATTACCACGCGCGCGAGGGAGAGCACTGAAGCTAAGCAAATTGGCTTCTTCGGCTTATTCGGCGCGGGAAACTTCGGGAACGATGGCTCACTCGAGGTCATGTTGGATCTCGTAAATACGGCGCGCCCAACAGCCGAACTTTTATGTATTTGCAAAATGCCAACTGAAGTGGATCGAAAGTTCGGGGTTCACTCAGAGTGGATTAACTGGCGTCCAAAGAGTCAACTACTCGAGAAGCTGGATCGCCTCCTAATGTACGTCCCAAGCGAAATTGTGCGCGTTCTAAAAGCAGTCAGGTGCGTTAGAAGATTGGACGCTCTAATAATCCCGGGAACTGGTCTGCTCGACGATTTCACGTCGCCGCCATGGGGTATACCCTATTCGATCTTCAGGTGGTGTTTGCTCTCGCGAATTGTTGGCACAAAGGTCATTCTTGTCAGCATCGGAGCGGGACCGATCCATCACCCTGTAAGCCGCTGGCTGATGAAAACGGCCGCGCAAATGGCGACATACCGTTCTTATCGCGATCAAATTTCCAAAGATTTCATGGACAAAATCGGCTTGAATGTCAGGAATGACCCCGTCCGGCCCGACGTTGCGTTTGCACTACCGCAACCTTCCTCGCTGCGAGCGCCCCGCCCAGAAGGAGAACCTATTACGGTCGGGGTCGGCGTTATGACCTACAACGGCTGGCGCGGCAACAGAGCTCACGACGAGACGATCTATAATGCTTATCTGTGCAAGATGCAGCGCTTCGTCTGTTGGCTTCTCGCTGAGGGATACCGCGTACGCATCCTAATGGGCGACGCAGCCGACGAGCTCACGGTACAACGGTTGTCTCGGATGGTCATGAATACACATGGGGGACGAGGTCAGCCCGCCCTCATCACTGAGCCGGCACATTCATTGCGTGATGTCATGGCTCAGATTGCTGATACTGATCTCGTCGTGGCGACACGCTATCATAATGTCGTGTGCGCTTTGAAGCTTGGGCGACCGACCCTGTCGATTGGGTATGCCGACAAAAATGACGCACTCTTGCAAGAAATGGGGCTTGGTGATTTTTGTCAGCACATCGAAAACTTCGACGTCAACCTCCTTATCGAGCAGTTCCGCAGGCTCGCCGCAGACAGAAAACTTTATGAGATTAAGATTAGTAAAACCAATGCCAAGTTTGCAGAAAGCTTGCGGACCCAAATTGCCGTACTCCTAAGCAGGTACTTGTAGTCAGTGGTCGTCGTCTGGATGCATATCGGAATGCTGCTACCTTCTTACGAACTAAGTTGGCAGCGTTTTGTTTTTGCGCAAGCACAATCTTGCAACATAGAGCGCACGGAGGCCCTAGCATATCTCGACGGATCTCCAGGCATGATTGGAGCGCACGAGGGAATCTCGAGCTGCTGCTTCTATCCACGCCGTCAGTCTAGACATCACTCTGTCAACGCGAGATTGGCATCGAAATGAGCGGTATTCGGCGCGCTCTCATCTTTAGCACTTCTGAGCGGTATTTCGTGATCGGCGCCAACTTTGTCACGCTGGCCATTGTCTCGCGGCTTCTTACGCCCGCGGAGATTGGCGTATCAGTGCTGGGGTTAGCCATATCGATGCTCGTCCTGAATGTCCGCGAATTTGCGACGCCGATCTTTCTAATTCAGCGGAGAGATCTGCAGTCACAAGACATCCGGACCACGGTCACCGTTCTCACAATAGCGACGGTCATTATTTCGTCATTGATTGTAGTATCAGCGCCCAACCTAGCCGACTTTTATAGAGAGGTCGGATTGGTACCATTTCTTCGCGTTCTCTCACTATGGATGTTGGTTCAAATTATTAGTGCTCCTATTATCGCCCTCCTGCGCCGCGAAATGGCTTTCGGAAAGCTTGCCGTTATCAACATGACGGGTGCAGCTTTATGCACGGGCCTTACAATCGCACTCGCCGTGCATGGGTTCAGTTATATGAGCTTTGCTTGGGCATTGCTTGCATCGGAGATGGCTGTTGCCTGCATGTGTCTCTTCGTGTGGCGAGATCGTTCGATCTTCAGGCCCTGCCTAAGGGCCTGGCGCAACATCGTATCGTTTGGGGCATACAACGGCACCAATGTGCTGTTGTACAAAATTTACGAGTCCTTGCCGTACCTTGCGCTCGGGCGAACACTCCCAACCGAAGGGGTTGCCCTCTATAACCGCGCATTCCAAATATGCATGTTACCCGAGAAGATGATTTTAGGCGGGGCGATGAATGTTTTAATGTCTGCATTCTCGGCTGAAGTCCGTAAGGGCCATTCATTACGTGATCCATATTTACGTGCGATTGAGATTATTACAGCTCTGATGTGGCCGGCCTTAATACTCATTGCCATTCTTGCCGAACCTATTGTTCGGATGGTCCTCGGCGATCAATGGCTAGATTCAGTGCCGCTGGTCCGTATTATGGCTATTGCCTCTCTATTTTCGTTCTCGGCTGAGCTGAACTATCCCGTTCTTGTCGCCCTCGGGGCGATGCGCGACCTTCTCTGGCGCAGCCTAATCGCGTGGCCGATCTCGGCCGTTGTGATAACCTGCGCAGCATTCTTTGGCCTCAAGGCTGCGGCAATCTCTTGGCTTATAACGGTGCCATTCCAGGCCTACATCTCCATCTATTTCGTTCGGCGCCACGTGGCGGTTGCTTGGCGAGATATAATCTTTTCCCTGCGGAAGGGCGCCATATTGGCGGTGTTCAGCGCCACTGGACCACTTTCCGTTATAGTCTGTATGGAAGGGCCGCTTGATTTATCCATCGCTGCCACTACCGGCCTTATCGTTCTTGGCCTCATCGGTTGGGGCGCTGGTCTTCAACTCACGATGCATCCCTTATTAGGGGAGATCCAGCACGTGGTTGGCAAGCTCGGCAATTCGTTGCGGGAAATCTGGCTCGAAAAAGTTCACGACGACGCGCCTTCCGATACGCACCTTCATCGCTAAGTGTGGTCAGGCTGGCTTGGTACGCGAGCCCTTGAAGCTGGTGGGGGTAACCCTTTCGCGCACCTCCTTCTCCCCAGAATCTTTCTCTTTTTACGATAATCGATCAGTTACGATGAGCATACGTGTTGAAGTCCAATGTCCTGCGTCCGGCGAATTATGGTAGTCGCCACGTTAGGATGAGGTTGTCTTGCCCATGGTTGACTCGAATTCGCACAAACGCTCCTCGCACCCAGCACCGGACGGGCCGTTGGCGTACTATGACGTGTCTCTGGGTCCGTATTACAGCGAGACGCTCCGCAATACGCTGGCCAATGTATGGCGGAGCAGGCGGCTCGTCATAGCCACGGTTGCTGTTGCCCTTGCGATCGGAATCGTTATCGCTCTCGCGAGGCCGAAGCAGTATACGGCGGAGGCCTATGTGCGCGAGCCGTTCAAGGCTGAAGAGGCCACCCTAATGGACGACAAGCTCGGCAATGCCGTCAGCATAGATGCTTCAATGCTGGTCGAGACTCAATCGCGCATTCTGAAATCACAGGAAATCGCGCGGCGAGTCGTACAACGCGTTGGTCTGGAGCGGATTCGGCCGGCGGTAAGGGAAAATCCGCTTTCATCATGGCTGCAGGCTCAATTTTTCGGAGACGTCGTCGAGACTGCTGAGTTTCAGGAAGAGAGGGCTGCCAGGAAGTTATTAAGTGGCTTATCGGTCACGACGGAGCCGCGGGTGTATTTGATTGTAGTCCGTTATACGGCGGGGGACCCCGAGCTCGCGGCACTCATAACTAACGCGTTCGTTGTAGAGCTTATGCAGACAATCACCACACAGGGCTTATCTCAGCGGCTTCACGCCGAAGAAAGCTCCTTATCGGCGGATCTCCTAACGCTCGGCGAACAGCATCCCAAAGTCGTAGAAGAAAAACGGCGCGTACAAGCTGCAAAAGCCCGCCTAAAGGCCCAGTTGGGCAAGACAATCGACGAGATTGAGCATACCGCGAATGGCAAAAGCGTGGCCTTCGCCAGAGTTCCAGTCGTTCCTTCCGGTCCGAATGCAGCATTCTTAATCGGCGTAGTCTTCCTCGTCGGTCTAGCGGGAAGCGTTGCCCTGGCCAACTTTCGCAGCGCTCCTAGCGCTCAATCAGGTGCGAGCAAATTCCCCCTTTCTTCGCGCTCAGCGCGTTAGAGGACGATGGCGCAATCTGAGATTAAGAATGTTCACTATCTCCCTGGGGAGTGATCATTCCACCGATCCCCTGCAAGCATTTAGGTCACTAGTGTGGGGCGCTTCTCCAAAAATTTAACCGGCGGCGAGGCAAAAAGCATTGTTTCGGAGCCTAGGTCCATGAAACAAGGCGACTCACGTCGCCCTGCTACGAGTTACACCTTTACCGACTATTATTTTTTCGCTCTTGGCGCACTGCTCGGTGGCTACGCGATCGGTCAAAATGCATTTGCTTATATCAGCTTCCCTCCAGTGTACATTGGGGAGATTATTCTCGCATTCGGGATAATCGCATTTCTGAAATCAAGATGCGTTGCGGCCACTTTGGTCACGCCGCCGAGTATGATGCTATTGCTTCTCGGCGGGTGGGCCATTTTTGCTTGTGCGCTGCCCTACATCCACGAATTCGGGATAAACACCTTTAGAGATAGCGTGATAGTTGCTTATGGTGCGTTTGCCTTCATTGTTGTGGCCCTGCTGTGTGAAAGACCGGAGAGACTTCAGCTCGTTATCCCCTTCTTCCGCATGATCGGGAGCATTGTCATTGTCTTGGCACCCATCGTGATTTTGTTGCTATCCACTAGCGGCATGCAATATGTAATTGGCCCGTACATCAAGTCCGGCGCCATAGGAGTCCATCTTACTGGCGCGGCGATCATGATGCTGCTGGGCTTCATGCGACGAAGCCGGACCCTGATAATTTTTCTGGTCATTGGATTAGCTTTAATTGCTGCGCGGAGCAGAGGTTCCCAGCTCGCCATCATTATCCCTATAACAATTGCCGTCATTTGTTCGGGCAGATGGCGCCAGGGCGGTGCTATTGCGGTTGCTGCGGTAGGCCTACTTGGTCTTGCCTACGTGCTGGATCTAGCAGTCCCGGCCACGCAAACCTGGTGCCCAGAACGATCAGGGCCTTGCCGCAATTTCAGCGCGGAACAGCTCGTCGATAATTTCTCCAGCATTTTCACTGCCGAAAAGGGTCTCGAAGGGACAAAGAGTTGGCGTCAAGAATGGTGGAACACGATCTTCAACTATACATTCAATGGCCCATACTTTTGGACAGGCAGGGGTTTCGGGATCAATCTAGCGGAAGCCGATAACTTCATCGTCGGTGATGATCCAACCAAGCCGTTGCGAAGTCCGCACAGCTGCCATCTCACTATCCTTGCGCGAACTGGCGTTCCCGGTTTGGTGCTTTGGTTCCTCACCCTTAGTACTTGGAGCGCTATGCTTCTCATGAACATGCTTCGAGCGCGCTCAGACGGTGAGAAGGTTTGGGCTGACTTCTTCCTTCTCATTTTCTGTTACGCGATTTCGTTTGTTATCGACGGGTCATTTGACGTGTCGCTGGAGGGACCGGTCTATGGTGTCTGGTTCTGGTGCTTGTTCGGGGTCGGCATCGGCGCGACGATGATTTACCGCGCGTCGTCGTGGGCCGAGCACAAGTCGGACTGGCAAACGGCTGCCCGGTTGTCGGCAGCACCCGATGGGCAAAGCTGAAGAGTAGAGATTTGGCCCCCGACCACCCATTGCCGTGCGATGGACAAGGGAGAAGACGACGTAAAGATCTGTCAGTGAATCGTGCTTGATGTTCTGGAAGCCATGACAGCAGGCTACTCTCTAGGCTTTCACAGTCTTGCCCGTCTTCGGAACACGTTTTCCATGCCCGGGGCGTGAACTGCGAAGGCTAGCCACCACCCTGTCATCCTAACCAGGTTGCCAACCAAGGTCGCGTAAGCGGCCCCAGCAAACCCAGTGTGCCTACGAGTGACAAAATTAGGGTCACCGTCAGCGCGGCCGCCAAGACCTCCGTCCGGTAGACCTCGCGGGGATGCTCCATGACTAACAACGCCATGTAAGACGGGCCGTCTATCACCAGGGCCAGATGTGCAGCCGCCAGCACAATAAGGATCAGCGCCGGAGGGTGCTCATCGCCAAGCATGGATTCGACGTGGCCAAGCCCCAGCTACCTGAAGTCCCGCGCTTGTAACCTCCTGCGAGGCCCGATCGACTCGCGCACACGTGTAGGGCGCCAGTCTATGCAGGCGACCGGAAGCCCGAACCGGTCTCGCCGCCAGCCAGCGGCAGCTCGGGGGTGCAAGCTGTGGTCCAGTTTCCCGGGTCGTAGTCGAAGGGCCCTAGCTCGTTAGCCGTATGGGCCCGTTCGTAGAAGGGGCTGAGGTGAGCCCGGTCGAAGGGCCAGCCCGAGTCGTGCCTCGAAGTCTCTCGGATCCAGGGGACGAGAGGCCCAGGTCTCGTCGGGTCGCCACCACCCGGGATGTGCACCCGAACGCACGCACGCGCGATATAGAGCTGGATCGGGTAGCCAGTGCTCTGACAGCGGTTTAGCTGTTGTGCCCGCCGCTCCGGATGCCGGCCGCCGCTTTCAAGGAGGCAGATTTGATAACCGTTGCCGCGCAGCTTACGAGCAATTGAGATTCCAACCGGTCCCGCCCCCACGATGCATAGATCAGTCTCGATATGCTCTTCGTTCGACGGCTCACTGGCATCACGCAGTATGAAACCCCTCCGCCCCATTGGCAGCTGAGCTCCGCAGCCTGGGAACGTCGAAATAGGTTAGGTCCAGGTCGCAGCCTAAATCCTCCAAGATAGCCTGCAAGTAGCGCTTGGACTCCGGATGATGAATGAACATGGGCTTCAATTCGCCAAGGAGCTCGGCATAACGTTCGACATCCATCTCATCCTGGGCCGTACGGGGATTCAAATCACCGAACGACTCTTCGATCATCGAACGGGCAAAACTTACGAAATCTAGAACACTCGCACGCGGCGAGAAGACGAAAAGCTGACCTTCATAGAGCGCCAGGCGTCTCTCGTCGTCAGAGACTTTGGAATCGTAATAGATGGTGTTGTTCATATTGCTGGTCCAGACCTGTTGTCGACGTTCATAGGAATGGCTTCTCTCTTGCAGAATATGGCATACGCTATGTTTCAACCCGAACCGTGCATTAGGGCTGTTGCATACTACTTTGGAGGTAAACCTTGATCCCCCAAAAGGCTCATCAAGCCACGATTTTTCTTACGTGGAAGGCCTCTGCTAAATGCGAGGCAGCATTGCACTCCACGCCGCGGAGTCGCAGCAGTGACCAGAACGTCTTCTCGTCGAACCATTGACGCTTGGTTTGGGATGGAAACGCCTCCAGCAAGCCAGTAATTTTGTTTCGGCAAACATCCTCTGAAAGCGTCACGTAAAAGTTGGGTCGTCCGAGATCGCCGTCATACTTCATGATTTCATATTCGAGAATCATGTGGTCACGCCACGTGTTCCAAGTCAGTTGCGAGACAAGCTTATGGTCCTGATGCCGGTCGTCATCATGATGGGTTATAATAAGATCAGGCGCGAAGTTAGACTTGAGATCCTCAAAAACTTCTTTCACCATCTCGCCCTGGAACGGCAGAAAGCCATCGCGGAACCCGTAAATCGAGACTTCGCTCGCGCCGCTTTCTGCCAAAAATACCTGCGCCGACCGGCGCGCTTCTTCCACTCTTATGGGGTCCTCCCCGGCAAGAATGACCCATCTCACCTGAATTTGCGGAAAGGCCTTTGTGAGACGCATGATCGTGCCGCCGGCACCGATTTCTATATCGTCACAGTGTGCGCCCAAACAGAGCAAGCTCTTTACGCGAGTCATATCCAAAATCGACAACATATCTGGTCCTTGGCTACCTAACCCATCCGTTTTAACTGCACCCGTCCACCGGATGATATGCGAGCCTTGTAAAAGACGCGTTTGCATTATGTACGAAACACCGAAGGTTAGTGGTCAAACCAAAAGTGGGTACCCCTTTTCGACTGTTGTCCAGCACGGCGTCTCCCCGCAGAGTCGGGCCGCTTGTTAGCTGCAAGTGGCCCATAGCAGCCTCAACCCTTCTTGTTAAGGAATCTTAAGAATGGATGGAGCGCGTCCCGCACTCTCTGTGACATCATCTCAAGAAGTGCTTTGCTGCCGTCATTGCGGTAGGGCACTAGAGCATACTTTCGTCGACCTCGGCATGTCGCCGCTGTGCGAGAGTTTTATCACTCGGTCTCAGCTTGGCGAGCCAGAAACCTACTATCCACTGCATGTCCGCGTATGTGGCACATGTTGGCTCGTCCAACTTCCGGAGTTCGTGAGCCCTGCCCACATCTTCACCGAATATGCCTACTTCTCGTCCTACTCGACGAGTTGGGTGGCGCATGCCAAGAGCTACTGTGAAACGATAAGGGCCCGCCTCGGTCTTGGGGCAGAAAGCTTCATCGTTGAACTCGGCAGCAATGACGGTTACCTCTTGCAGCATTTCCTTAAGCTCGGTCAGCATGTACTTGGTATTGAGCCTGCCGCCAACGTGGCGGAAACGGCCCGCGCAAGGGGAATCCCAACGCTGACCGCCTTCTTTGGCACCGAAACCGCGCGACAAGTCATCAGTGATCATGGTCGAGCAGACCTAATCGTTGCCAATAATGTCCTGGCGCAGGTACCTCAGCTCAACGATTTCGTGGCCGGAATGGCTTGTCTCTTGGGACCTGAGGGTGTCGCCACCATTGAAGTCCCACATATCGAGCGATTAATCGTCGAAAACCAATTCGATACTATATATCATGAGCATTTCTCATACTTCTCACTTGTCACTGTAAAGCGCATCGCGGCCACAACCGGTCTCATGCCAATCGACGTTGAAGTGCTGCCGACGCACGGTGGATCCTTGCGCATCTATCTTGCCCATCAGAACTCTTCACATCCGATATCGCCACGAGTCGGCGCTCTGCTGACACGCGAGCGCAACGCCGGTCTTGAGACATTGTCAGCCTATTCAGACTTTGCTGACCGTGTACAAGGTACAAAGCGCGATCTGCTCGCGGTACTGATAGCTGCCAAGCAGAAGGGCAAGCGCATCTGTGGCTACGGCGCACCGGGCAAAGGCAACACTCTACTGAATTACTGTGGAATCGGGACCGATTTTTTAGACTTCACTGTCGACCGCAATCCCTACAAGCAAGGCCGTTACACGCCGGGCATGCATATCCCTATCAAGCACGTTGACGCGATCGACGCCGCCAAGCCCGACTATATTTTGATACTACCCTGGAACCTTAAGCAAGAAATCGTGGCTCAGATGAGCCATATCGGCGCATGGGGTGGTAAGTTCATAGTTCCCATCCCAGAAATTGCCGTCATCGACCCGAGAGAGCCAGCTCGCGATGGCGACTCACGTAACCACGCCTTCATACCCGCGCACTAATCGCGCACTAATATTACGCTGGATGGCGCCGTCGCTTTCTTGCCCTCTTACCAGACCAAACTCCCGCGCCGCCTTGCGATCAGTCGCCGCAAGCAGGGGCTACGGCACTGTGTCTGGCGGCTAGCTCTTCATCAAACTGCTTACCCCCCGCGCTGACAAGATTTACTGGGATGCGGACTCGCTACTATCAGCCACCGCACCACCGGATTTCAGACTTCGCATCGCTTGGGTCCCAGTTTGCAATCCGTCTCCTGGGACTTGTCGCTTCATTTTGACTTCAACAACATCGCCTGGCAAAAGCGTGGTATCTTCAGTCGCCTGAAACGTGACCGTATGACCGTCTCCCACCCTACTGACGAGGATCGTGTATTCTTGCTCTTCGTCAGCGTTGTCGCTTGCGGCTTCGGCTTTCACCGCCAGCATCCTTCGCGCCGGACCAATGCTGGCTTCCACCGTGCGCAGGCGTTGAGACACTCCTTGCAGCTCTTCCAATGTTTGCCTCTCAAAGGTGGCTCTGAGCCCGCGCAGGGTAACGTTGATGTTACCCATGGTCTGCTGCAGATGCGCAACTTGTGCCTCCAAATTGGATGCTTGCGCCTCGACGAGCGCCCTCTCGATCTGCTGGTTGAGCAGCACGTCTTTGCGCAAGAGACCTTTCTTAAAAAGCTGTTCCAGGTCGGCAAGGTGGTCGTTCACGATGCCGAGACGTTCTTTCTGCTTGCCAATCTGATCGTTCACGGCCTTGAGCTCCGATTGAACGCGCGGCCGTTGCTCTTGCAAGGATTCGACTTGACCGCGATACGCCGCCTCAAGCCTGGAAAACGTGTCGCTTTCGGCAGAATAAACGCGATCCACATCAACAACGCTATCGTGGTTGAGTCCGATGGGTAGCGGCATCAAAAAATCTTCGCGTCCATCGCGTTGGGCTTCAAGGCGCGCTTTGCGGATGCGCAAGGTAGTTTGCTCCGCCTCGAGCTGACGCATATGTTCCTGAGCCGTAATGAAGTCCGATACCGCGACACTCTCTGGTTGATCGAGGGGCAGCCCCTTGCCACCCGCCGTCGCAATTGCCGCCTTGACTGACTCGCCGAAGAAAAAGGTGTAACTGCCTGGCTTCCTGACCCTGCCCGTGACAAATATCGGTTTATAGCTGGTGATGCGCAGGCTCACGGTCGGCTCAACTAGCACGCCATCCGCAAATCGATCTTGAATAACCTTTTGAGCCTCGGCGAGAGTAAGCCCACTCAGCCTGACACTGCCGGCTACCGGCAGCAATATGCCTCCGCCCCCGTCGATGATAAAATCGCCAGAAAGCTGCTTATGGTCGAGGACGACAAGCGTGATATGATCGCCCGGAGAGAGGTGATAGTCACTTAAGGCCTCTTCTGGGGTTCCTGCCGACCCCGATTGATCAGCGTTTGCCATCTCTGAAGCCTTCGCGCTGAAGTCCACCCCTGCAAGCGTCATAATCACTATGACCAGGGACAGCACGAGGAATCGGCCGGGGCGGAGGGGCTGGTATACACGAGTCTTCATTGCGCTTTACTCCCGCTTACTCCTGCTTAACGTAACAGGCTTTTCACGCGGCAGAGGTGGTGATTTCGGCGAGCGTGAGCCCCAAAGGGGGTTACTCCAAATAGCCGTGATCTGCCGAAACTGTTTTTTTGGAGTGCCGTGTAGCCCACAGCAGACCAATCCGGCCAGGGCACAGTCGTTGCCAGCCCAAGGGTCTACTCGATCTGTTACAAACGGCGCTAGAAATCTGCCGGGTTATGGCCCGGTTCTACTGAGAATAGGACACCGCGGGGCAGCATTTCTTGGGATCACGGCGCGTAGGGGGATTTCCAGCCTCATTTTTCGGCGATTGCTTCTCGCGTCGGGGCACTAACCTCAGCGCGTCCACCGACGCGACCCACGCCATGCAATGAACCTGGCACCGCGGGCGAGTTGCCGCACGCACCATTACACCTATTAGAACTCTAAGCCTGAACCAACCTGGTATTAGAACTCTAAGCCTGAACCAACCTGGGTCTTAAGGGCTACACCCAATGCCCCAACACTTCGGCAAAATCTTACCAAACTTCCCATGTCCCTTATCCTGTTGGAGCTCTTTGTCTTTTGGGCAAGGTCATGGAACCTCTGGTACTGATTCCGACCATACTCTCCGCAATTCATATTGTGTTCAGCCATTCCACGTACATCGCGTACAGACAATGGCTCACGGAGCGAGATCTCTTCAAGAGGCGGCATGCGGCCTACGAGCAGCTAAAAATTGCCGCGGCGTCTGTGAGTGCTAGCGGCGCAGTTTCTAATACTGATATCGACCGCTTCGCTCAGGTAATGTCAGACATGCGGTTTCTCTTTGACAAAGACTTGGAACGATTCGTCAGCGGCATCTATGGCGCCCTCCTCAGAAAGCATGCCCTAGACTCGCTACTTGAGAAGGCCGCCGGTAAAGTTAAGGCTCCTTCAGACATAGCTCTCACAGAAAAAGCTCTAATGAAAAGCCTAGAGCTATCTGGCCGGATCGCCAACGGCATTTATAGGGATATGCCCGAGCACTTGGAAAAGTTCATGCAGTCTAGGGGTATCCGCTGAGGGAGCCTGACGGCAACCACACTGCCGGCCGAAAGGTGGCCTTGAATTCGAGTTTTATGTTGTAGCGAGCAGCACAATAACCCCCAGGATTGCCCCTAGGACGGAGCTCCCAATATCCGTCAGGGAAGGTTCGCGGTATAACCAGCTGACTGGCTTCGGCGAACATTGAAAGCAAAGCTACCACCGTTACCGCCCACGCCGGACCGAGAGCTGCGAGCACAATCCCTACTGGCACGAAGCCAGCAATGTTTTGCGGGATGTCGTATGGAGAAATACTGAAGAGATGCAAATCGACCCATTGCGGTGGTCGAAACGCGACAGGAACCGCCGTTGCGGCCAGGACCATTGTCAGCACTGGAACTCTAAGCTTAACCGTGGTCATGATGCTGAAGCGCACCAAATCGTCGTGTTGCGGCGGAGGAAACACGATGGGAACCGCTGCAATCGAAAGTCATGCTCTAGCTCTGACAATAGACACTAGACAAAAAACATTGGAGATACCCCGAGGGAGAGAGGCTATTAAGTTTCGGCTTTCCATTGTAGCTAACCCAGATCGCGCGGTTGCCGATCGTGGTGAGTTCGTGGTGGTCGGCAAGGCGCTTTACGCGCTCAACGACCTTCACCTGCTTGGTGGCGTCCTCCGA
>Ga0315553_10002866_pt1 | contig 13656 bp, 12 predicted proteins | sample SalMarSW160140MG_FD_203099 | JGI IMG/M metagenome (GOLD analysis project Ga0315553, IMG submission 203099) | Salt marsh sediment microbial communities from the Plum Island Ecosystem LTER, Massachusetts, United States - Salt Marsh Sediment SW1601-40 ... | reverse complement strand
GCTACTGCAAGAGGTTCTGATAACACTGCAATTCGATCAGGTACTCCATCTGGGACTCTTGTGAATTGATGTTCGAAGCCAACAAAGTATTCATTGAATCCTCCACTTCCAAATCCCCCAAAATTTCCACGCCCACCGTAAAATGTTTCCAAGGGCGAACCATCTCCTTGACCAATAATTGCATAACATGTCTGTGGGTTTCCATTCTGGCAACTCGGGCAAAGCTTGAAGCCATAAGACCTACAACTGACAACAGGTGAATGTACGACTCTGTCATTGACCTGTAGATTGTCCATTTCATCTCCTGTTTCTACAATCTCACCAAGAGCTTCATGACCCAATGGAAAGAGTTTCTGTTTCTTTGCGATGATGCTCATCGAGTTTGAAACATTTACATTGATTTGATGTAAGTCTGAAGTACAAATCCCCGTCATTATCGACTTGACTTTAACCTGACGAGGAAACTCAATAGATGGAATTGGCCAATCCTCTCGATACCTAATCATGGCAAACTTCGGTGCGAGATGGAGTCGTTTCAGAATGACTCGTGGAATGCTCAGATTGTACATAATTCCCTTCATCTGAATGCACCAGCCCAAGATGCAACGATAGGCGGTTCGGTCTTAAGAGTGAATCGATAGAATTAATGCCTTCGGTTTTTTACGAATCATACTCATCATATATTCTAATTTCATGATTACCTTCTTCAGGCACAACAGATGAAATTTCACCATCCAACTCAATATGTGTATTTACTGAAGCTAGCATTCGATCTTCAATACGCATTAAATCTGGAATAAAGAATGCTACAATCGCCATGAATGTAGTTACTATTCCTGAAACAAGAAACCAGAATGGCACACCTGCAAAATCTGCAATAGGTCCTGCAAAGGCAAGTCCTATAGGACTCATTGCAGAGGCTCCTGCAACGATCAACGCTAAAACGCGTCCTTGCATTTCGGGTGGTATTGTCTCTTGAAAGATAGCTATCAACGCACCATTTACTATTGGGTTTAGAAAGCTAACAATGGCGTAAAACAGAATCACATAGATGAATCCATCAGGTTGTACTAATCCCATTAGAAAAATGCCAATTCCTTCAAGTACAAGACTACCAAAAGCAGTATGTATCCTCCGTTCTGTTCCTCCCCAAGTAATCAAAACTATTGCTCCTATAACCAGTCCTCCCGCCCCAATAGATTGAAGGATTGCTAGGTCATTTTCAGTCCCCAAGAAATGATTACTCACTAGTATCGGAATTAGAGCGAATGCAGGTGTTGAAATAAGATTCAGAATCATCGCTGCTATAACTAGTATGAAACCACCTCTCCATCCCTTCAGGTAGATAAATCCCTCTTTCATATCACCTAGAACTGATGTTTCTTCAATGGCTACTTTACGTTCAGGTTGTGGAATTTTTATTGCAGAAACAGCTAGAATCGCGATTGCTGCTGAACTCACATCTACAAGTAAAATACTCGACATAGGTAGTAGAGCATAAAGAACTGCTCCAAGGGGAGGTGCTAAGATATTAGCCATTCCATTTAGTGCCTGATTCATCCCTCCCACCCTAGAGAGGTGTTTCCTTGGAACCATTAGTGTTGTTGATGCTTGCATAGCAGGCCAATGAAACGCACTAAGAGTGGATCCAATGAGCATAATCAGAAAGATATGCCATAATTCAGCCAATCCGATTGAGAACATCAGAGCAAGTGCAAAAATAGAACATGCAATTAGAAAGTCCGCAATTATCATAGTCCGTTTTCGATTCCAACGGTCGACATAAGATCCAGCAAATGGAGCTACTAGAACCTGAGGTAAAAGTGCCATTATTGTCGCAATGGCTAGAACTGTAGCAGAGCCTGTTTGAATTGTAATATACCAAACTAAAGCAAATCTTACAATTCTTGTACCTAGAAGGGAAACTGCTTGACCTCCCCACATAATTGCGAAGGGAGTTAATGGCGTGTCGCGTTCTCCATTGCCAAGTTCCATATATACTCAATCCCAAAATTCCGTTATTTCTCAACTATTTATTCTATACTTTGTGGATATTTGACTATGATTCAGTTTATTTCTGTATCATGGCAAATTATTACCTAACCAAATCTAAGATGAATGACTTTTGCTGCAGATATCAGATCTGAGATTTTCATGAGATATCGTGTTTTCCTTCTCCATTTCGGATTTCGTGGAAGCCTCGAGAACATCGGGAATGATTCAATCACCTCGATTCTCGTAGACCATGTAGAAAGTTGTTTTCTTGGATTTCCAATTGCCAGTTTGAAACGGACTCCTTCTGTTCCCACGTCATCCAATCTTCTGTTTACAATCGCATTACCAATTTTCGAACTGGCATCAAACATCAATTCTCCCCCTGCAAAATAATTTGCCATATCATTCAAGAGATTTGCTACATCTTTCTCATCGAAATATACAAACAGACCTCCTACAATGAAGATGATGCCGTACTCAACTATATGTTCAATTTCGTTAAACCAACTTCTATCAAAAACGGACTTGGCAATGCATCTATTTCTTTCTCCTTCTGGAATCAACCCCAGTCTGTAATCTATGGCATCTGGTAAATCAAGATCATACCATTTAATTTCTCCATTATCAACTCTGTAAAATGAAGTTTCAAGTCCACATCCAAGATTGACAACGGTGGATTTTGGGTTCGTTGCTATAAATTTCCTTACAGCATCATCAAATATTCTTGCACGTATCAACAAAGTAAGACCCAGAAACTCATCTATAACCTCTTCAAGTGCCATAAACTCTTTCTTTGAATCAGCATGGATGTCCTTTATTTTTGAAATAAGAATGTCCGCTTCTGGAACATCAAGTATATCGGGGTATAATCTTCCATAATATGCTCTTGCAAACAAGGGACCAATCATTGTTGATTCTACAGTAATCTCGAATCTCTCCTCAGTCATCTGCATTCCCTAGTATCCTTTGAAGCCTTTATTCTGATAAAAAGGAATGCAAACCTAGGGTCATCACTTATAATGAAGAAGTAAAAAACGTTAAAAGGAAAAGTTAGACACATCTAAGTTAGACAAGACTAACATTTTGTTTGTGAAAGCATCTCTAATAAACAGGGACGGTTGATAATGACATCTGACTACTTCACAGAGAGACCGGATACACTTGATGAACTCTTTGAATTCCAAGAATCCGAAATACGACAAACTCGTCATGCAAAGATAATCAGCAGGGTACTACGGGCGGATCCTGCTGAAACAATTCTATACGCAATACTATGTGCAGTCTATGATGGCATAATAACACGTCTTGAATTATATTCCCATTTTGGTGCTATGTTTGCTACGAGGTTAAGACGATTGGTCATCTCTCCGATTGATTTAGATGAGTCCATCCAACATGGATTGAATGAATCCCTACTTGACGAGTCTGGAGGTGTCCTATCCGTAACGGCTAGAGGCAGATATATGCTTCGAGAAGGACGTCGGATTATCATGCATGAGGGTTATTGGATGAAGCGATTTCTTACAGAGCGCAGTGTAGTGATAGCATCTGGCCTTACCCTTATCTTCTTGATTATCCTGAAAATCTGGATTGGAACCTCGATTGGGAGTCATGCGATGATGACTGATGGTCTCGAGAATCTCACCGATCTAATAGTTGTAGGGATTATCGCTCTAAGTCTGAGATATAAGCGAGACCGATTAGGTGCCATTGCTATAATGGTCTTCATGCTCTTTTCTGGAACCACGCTTGGATACAATGCATTTGTGAGTCTATATAACACTGTGATTAATGTGTCCCCTGCTTTAGTTGAGCCTAGTTTCTGGGGTTACTTTGTAGCACTACTATCAATAGGCTTCAACTACCTGCTCATCTGGTATAAGACAACAGTAGGTCGCATGACTGGGAATCTCGCCCTTGTAAGTGATGCGAAAGAAGATGGCACACATGTTCGAATCGCTTTAGGGATCATAATCGGATTTATCTTTGCAGAGTTTGGAATTTATATTATTGACTCGATTGTCGCCCTCCTAATCTCAGCTGTAATCATCTTGGAGGGTATTGAGGCTCTCAGAGAGCTGATTGAAGCAGGAGATGACCTCAGTGTTGACACTATTCATCTTGCTGCTGCAGCTCAGTATGAAGATCTTATTACAAGTTGGATATTAGCTCAGCTAGCAAGAGGAGAGAAAACACCTGAAGCATTGAATGAGAGCTTTCTTCAAGGGGTTTCCATTGGTTTCAGATACTTTGATGTTCACGCAATTATCGGATTCAAAGATCTTGAGTCCAAGGGAATCTGGAAGCATTTGCAGATTGCCAAGAGAAGTGGATTGATTGTTGAATCTAATGATATAATATCCATCACCAACAATGGTTTAATTCTCTACTATAAGAACCGGGTAGATGAGTTAAAGAACGTAGCAAAGCACTTCTCTAAGACACATTCAAAATGGGTTGCTTCCGTATATGCAGTCTTTGGATGGGCTGCTTTTATACTTCTAATGCTTTTCGGGCAATCAGCGTACGAATGGTTGATTTCTGCCCTTCACAGTCTTCTCCCAATTTTATGACTCTGCGTAGAGGACTACTTTTAAAATCGGCTGTGATATATTTTCATTGCTAATTCATTTGCGTTGATTGCACTAATTCCGATATCACGCATATGTTCATTTATTATTCTTATCTTGAATTATTCGAGTCCACAGCGTTTTCTCAAGAGTTGCCAATCGTGATTTAGCTGCTCTTGAATACTTTTACTGTAGAGCGAGATGAGCATCAATTCAGTTTGAGTTGGTTATACATCTTGGTGGATTTGTATTGGTTGTAGCTTTGGTTCTATTTCGGAGAAAGACTAATCCTTGATAGATTTCCATCTTGTTAGCAGAAACAAAGTAATGATTATTACAACTCCGGCAACTCCCAGACCCAAGAAAAGGATCTCCAGGGAAGATGTTGGCAACTGGGTATTTTGTACCACAATTGATAACGAATTTCTGGTGAGTTTTTTCCCAACCGCATCTTCAAGAACCAATGTAGCATTATGTATACCTTCACTGAGCATGCCTAAGTCAAATTGGAGGTCAACTGAACGCCAATACTTGTCATAGGTCACCATTCCTGTTGAATAACGAGCCCCCTCTAGATATAACGTGTAATTACCGATAATGTTCCTTTTTGGCCTATAGTAATACCACGCAGACCATTCCAATATTACATTCTGATTACTAGTGGTAGTAATATCCTCAAGGGAGTTGAGTGTTGGCGAGTAACGAAATCTCTCAATACGATAGATTCCATAGAAGAAGTCATCATTATTGAGGAGTGACATCTCCCATACTCTCTCACCCGCATTATTGACTTCAACAACTCTAGGGCCATAAGGAAGCTCGTTATTATGAAATCCAAAGACACCTAGACGATTATCATTAGGGAGTCGGTCTGCATCTCCGAAGATGAATGAGTAGTACTCTCGTGGAGCAGCATATACCCAGCTTGTGTGGGCAGTCATTGAATCCGTGTCTACCGTAATCTCCATGACACGTGATATGAAGTTGAATTCATCCGTCTTGTTGTGAAGATCATTATCAAAGAGAATGAAGACATTTTCATCGACCTGTTCGACTGTGTGTGCATGATAGAAGAGCGTTTCCTTTTCATTACCATATTGATCGATGAGTGTGAAATCGCCATATTCCCCTAGACTCCATATGATATCACCTGATGAATGGTCTATGAGATAGAATGTATTTACGTTTCGTGCATTATAGAGGATTGTGTCTTTATCAGGGTCATAGAATATGGTGTTGGAGTGCGTAATGTCTGGTAATTCCATGAGTGTGTCTTCGTATGGACAGTATTGACTCGGGGGAACTAGGTTTGAGGTGTCAAAGGACCAGACAAGATTTCCATTGTGGTCAAATTCCTGAATCAGGTCATACAGATACTCAGTTCCATTTATCTCAACAGGATTGTAGTGGAAAGTAAAGAAGGTATTGTCATTAGGATTGAACTCAAGTTCATGATGTCCCTCAAAATTCAGAAGAGTCTTGCTTCCATCAACAAGATTGTAGAGAACTGCACCATCTGGAGTTGCTGTTAGAATTGTGCTTGGGTCGATGAACTCAGCAGGGCAGTCAGCGATGAATATTCCATCACCCACATGTTCGTTGAGGACAATGTTACCTTCCATATCAACAATCATTAGATAGAAATAGCGCTCTAGTGAGATCCTGTTGGTTTTCAGAAGCATAAACAGATTATATCCATCGAAGATGCCATCCTGTTTCATGATGACCACCTCAGCGCCATTGAACTCTGTTGTAATGTCCCAATCCTGTGTAACCTGATAAGAACTCACAGTTTGAATATTAAGGGGACAAGCAATAAATGAGAATAGTATGAATACCACCACAATCAGTAGTCTGAATCGGGTTGATATCATATATGCATCTCCACGTGATGTGCTTGATTGTTTCATATGACTCTTGCTGATAATGTGTATCTTGTAAATAAAAGAAGAAAACGGACGAAAACACTTACACTTCCAGCGAATAAGAAATCGTTGAATGCCAACGTAGTGTTTCTTCAATTTTTTAATTATTTTGTTGAGAGAAAAATGCGATATGAATGTCTGACAAATGATATACTAAGACACAGTTCTTATAAAAAAAGAAGAAAAACTGAAGCACCTTGGCTTCAGTCTGTTTGTGGATTTATTCAACACCACAACGCTTCTTCAAAAGTTCCCAATCATGGTTAAGCTGCTCTTGAACACCTTTGCGGAACTCTTCCCATTCTGGCTTGAAGAGGTGCTTGAACTGACCCTGTGTCTTCCAGTACTCCTCAAGAGGAATCAACTCTTTTAGACGTTTACTGGGGCCTGACATGATCCATTCCTCACCATCGATGACTTCGTAGAGTGGGTGAATACCACATTCAACAGCCATCTTTGCAAGCTCAATACTCTTTGAGGTGTCTGATCTCCATCCACGTGGACATGGAGAGTATGCATGGATGAATGCAGGTCCATCAACCTCGAGTGCCTTTCTGAACTTAGTGATGAAGTCTCGATGATGGTATGGGTCTACAGTTGCTACATATGGTATCCTGTGAGCAGCGGCGATTTCAGCTAATGGCTTCTTTCGCTCTCTCTTTCCAGGCTCTAATTTACCCGCCCAGGAAGTGGTTGTTTCTTGGCCCGGTAATGTACCACCTGAGCGCTGGATTCCAGTATTCTGATAGGCACCATTGTCATAACACATGTATACGACATCGTGTCCTCGCTCAAGCATTCCGCTGATTGCACCGAGTCCAATGTCAAATGATGCTCCATCGCCTCCGATAGCAATCACATCGACGTGGTCATGCTTGTAGCGTCCCTTCATCTTCATGGCTTCAATGCCTTCGATGACACCTGAAGCAACTGCTGCTGCGTTCTCGAAAGCGACATGTATCCATGGGATTTCCCATGCTGTGTAGGGGTAGATTGTGGTAGCAACCTCAAGACATCCTGTGGCTTCACATACCATTGTAGGTCCTCTGAGTGCCATTCCCATAAGTTTCACAATTGTTGGGGCTGCACAACCTGCGCACATGCGATGTCCAGATGAGAGTATCTTCTGTTTCTGAAGCATTTCTGTTAGTTTGAATGCTGCTGGTTCCATTATTTTCTTACCCCCAGTGTTTCGTAGAGTGGAGATTCTCCTTTCTTCAGGTACTCCTTTGTCTTCTCATAACCCTCAACGAGTGTTGTTGGTGGGACGTCGCGACCGCCTAGGCCAATAACAAAGTCCGTAATCATTGGTTTCTCTTTCAGATCATAGAGTGCGGTCCTTAGTTCTATAGCAAGCGGATTTGAGGGTGCACCGAATGAACGGCACTTTTCAAACACAGCCACTGCCTTGGCACTCTTCAGAGCTTCAGCAATCTCCTTGGTTGGGAATGGTCTAAACATTCTCAGTCGTAGAACACCGACTTTTTCTCCCTGCTCTCTCAGTACATCAACAACTGCTTTCGCTGTACCGCCTGGTGTGCTATGAGTGAAGAGAATTATATCAGCGTCTTCTGTCCTATAGGCCTCAAACATTCCGTATTTGCGACCAGTCAGCTTCTCGAACTCTTTCTCGACTTTCGCAAAGACTTCAGGCACTTCATACATGGCTCTGTCCTGCTGTTCTTTGAATTCGAAATAGTAATCTGTTAGAGCTAATGGCCCCATAGTTATCGGATTATCTGGATCCAAAGAAATGAAGGGGTCTCGTACTCCTACGAATTTTAGAACTTCATCATCAGGTAGCATCTCAATCCGTTCAACATTGTGGCTCAAAATGAATCCATCAATGGCAACAATAATTGGAAGGAGTACTTTATGATCCTCCGCAATTCTGAACGCCATTATCGTAGTGTCATACGCTTCTTGACCGCTCTGGCAATAAATCTGAATGAAACCACTATCACGGGCTCCATATGTGTCTGACCAATCATTATGGATGTTGATAGGCGCAGAGAGTGCACGATTTGCAACGGTGAAAACGATTGGCATTCGCATTGAGGCTGCACAATAAAGAATCTCCCACATAAGCGCCAGACCAGCGGATGCTGATGCTGTTGCTACGCGAGCTCCTACTGCAGATGCTCCAATACAAGCCGACATGGCACTGTGTTCAGACTCAACAGGAATGACCTTTGTTTGTACTTCTCCATTTGCAGCAAACTTCTGAAAATCTTCCACGATAATTGTCTGTGGTGTAATAGGATACGCAGCGAGTACATCTAAATCGCACTGCTTCAATGCGTGAGCAATAGCAGCATCACCTGTGAGCCCTTCAACATGAATCTTATCTTTTGATACTGTCACATTACTCACTCTCCATTCTGATACTGTTTGTTGGGCATTGATTGGCACAAATGCCGCACCCCTTACAAAAATCATAGTCGTACTCATAGATGTACTTACCATTTTCTTCTTTGAGTATCACTGAATTGTCTGGACAATATATCCAACAAAGACCACATGTTCCATTCTTGACCCAAAGACAAGTATCATCATTATGTATCGGGCGTTGTGCACGCCATCCACCAGTCTTGTAATCAGTAGCATTACCTGGTTTGATAATATTACCCGCCATTGGGATTTCATCGAATTTTTCGCTCATCCAATTACTGCCTCCTTTACGGCTCTTTCCATTGCTGCCTTGTTGAGGTTTCCAACCTTTCCGGGATATCTGGTCAATACTTCATTGATCACGGTATCAATCTTAACAACTTCAGTTGCCTTTACAGCTGCGGCAAGAGTGGGCATATTATAGAAGGGTCTGCCCAGTACTTCCAGTGCAATTGATGTGGCATCCACTGTTACGACCTTACCGGTTTCAAATCCGAATTTCTTACGGATATCGCTTGGGCTCTTCGGTGTATTGAGCACCATCGTTCCATCCTTTTTCAGACCTTCTGCGGGGTTGACAACATCCAATAGTGTCGGATCTATACATACCACAACATCTGGTTGATAGACCTGTGCATAAATCTGGATGGGCTCTTTGCTCATTCTAAGAAAAGCACGTACTGGTGCTCCAGTACGCTCAGGCCCAAACTCCGGAAATGCTTGGATGTAGAAACCTTCTTCTAGGGCTGCCTTTCCGAGCATTTGGTTAGACGTAACCACTCCTTGGCCACCTCTTCCATGCCAACGGAATTCTGTTATTCCCTTTGAGAAATCTAATGTCATAGTTACTATCACCTATCGTGGTGAAACATGCGAAGCACTTGGATTATGACTTATGTATTTAATGGCATGACCCACATCTAATTCAGAGGTTGAAATCCGTTATTGTGCTCTCATTCGAATTTGGCTCTCTTTATGACGTATAGGGCTAGGAATACAAGAATCAGGCTAAGACCAGAGGCTAACACCACATATTCGGTACCAATCTCACTAAAGACATCCTCAAGTACATTGATGAAGACCTGATCTCGTGAAACATTTCCTGCGCCATTGTATATTGCTAGTGTTAGGTTGTATACCCCTGTGATTAGCAAACTTGCATTGAATGTATACTGTGAGTTCTCCCACCACCCCTGTTTGATCAACCGATTATTGAGGTACATCTGATAGGATACCGGTAGAAAATCTGAAGCATTCCATTGGACAAGATGCCCGATTGAGCCTGTAATAAAAACAAGATTTGAGGTGCCTGACAAAGAGGGATTTTTTCTTACATCCAGCAATGAGGGATATTGATCCAAAGACTCGGTTAAACCAGGTATTTGATATGTCTGATTAGTAACATAATCTGACCAATTATTTCCTCTCCCACTACCATCATCCCACGCATTCAGAATACCTTGGTCGATCGCATTCCCCTCCACATACTGACCTTGAACATACTTTACGGCATTAAAGCCAATATAATTTTCATAGAACACGTTTTCCCTAGTGAATCTTGTTGCAACAATTCCTGTTTCTGAATTAGCATAAACTCTGTTTTCAATAATGTTGCACTCGAATGAATTATCAAGTCTAATACCTACTTCGCAACGATAAACAAGACTCTCTCTGACATTGCATCTAATTGCACTCTGGAGGAGTACACCCACCATTAACCCACGAACGCTATTCCTGCGAAGGAAGCATGTGTCCGTGTTGTAAAGGTAGAACCCAGTCATTTCTCCTCCAACGAATGAATCTTGAATTCTGCCATGTGTGACATTGTTTAGATAGACCGTGGCTCCAGAACTGCTATTCGACTTAAGATAGCAATCTCGGATTACAAACCAATCAGTTGTATCTGAAACAGTTATGCAAAATTGGGTATTTGAGATGTTCAGTCCTGAAATTGTATAGGGATCTACTTGGGTTCCACTACCAGTCCAATTTTGAGTGACGAAATCCAAATTATTGGAGATTACAATAGGTTCGCTATCTGTATACACGGATTGAGGTTGAACAGGAAAAATATCTTGAGTACTTTGAGCTGCGACATTATTTGAAGGAATCAAGATAATGATGAACATAAGTCCTATGAAGACACTCGCAATTTTCTTCAATCCGGTTAAACCTGCCTTGAGTTTTGAGTCGTAAAATTAAGTTTCTTAATATCACTTAATACTTTATGAATCAAGCATATCGATTCTCATCAGCGTTTCTCGACATTATCTAAGTCAGATGTATACATTTCATTCAATTGAAGAAAAAGTTTGGCATATTCGTGATTGCTAAATCTAAGTACAACTACATCCCTGACAAGATCGACATTCTCAAATGATACTGCTCTTTCAAGGGCTCTTGGAAAATATCCATACAGAATGGAGATGATTAGACCACTTACGAGGATGATTAACCACGTGATTTCATCATTAATTGACCTGCCGTAGGACAATTCCACATTGATTTGTAGTGCCATGTACAATAAAGGATAGAACAATAGAAAAAAAGCAATCACAGTCACCAATCGCGTCTTACTCGTTCTGACAGTGTCACTACCATGAAGCAGACATGTTGGTATCCAGAATGTTACAGCTTTCCCTTCTTGTACAGGAATGGCTAAACCTCCTGCTGGAGCTCTTCCCCAAAAGCCATAGATATGTGATCCACTCCATTTTTCATCTTGAATTGTTACAGAAACTATGTCTTCTACTTCCTGAAGGCATACTGGACAAATTTCTGGAAACTTTGTTTTTGATATTTTTGTTTGAATTCTAGTATATGATGTCATTCTTTTATCCCGCATGTTGTTGTGGGGTTCTATTCTGGTGGCATTACAATTATTTGCACACTCGTTTGAGGACGCTCATCAGTACTATCTGTAGCTTCAAAAGTATCAAACGTCATCTGATAGACGAATCTTTCTTCTCTCTTTTTCATTTCGTGTGCTATTCGAACTGAGAGACCTATACCTTTGAATCCATACCCGCGAAGTGCAACCATTCTTCTATCCTTCTTTACTAGTCCCATTATTGTTTCTGCTATTTTTGGTATATTGATTCTACCTACTTTTGGTGAAACTTCGACAAGGATATAATCACCTGTCTGATAGACGGCAACGTCCTCATCCATAGTGAAGCTAATTATCGCATCTGTAAGTCTAAGTTGGTCTGGTATTCTATCACGAAGCGACATACTTACAATTTTCTCTTTCTGTCTTTTCAATGCTATGTTTTAAGTTGGTCCTATGTGAAAGCTCATATGTGACCTAGAATAAACGATAATTAAGGAGAGCTTAGCTTTGGATCGTAGAAGTACTGCCATCGTCTTGGTCCTTGTTATGGGAGTAGCGGCATTTGCTGTTGCAGGTTTTATTGCTTTCAATACAGAGCCGCCTGATGTTAGAATAGGATATCTCTCACAGGACCTTCATCAATTGGCTTTGAAGGTTGCTAAAGATAAAGGCTGGTTCGATGATGTTAACCTAAGTGTCCAATTGATCGAATATGGCAACGGTGCTGAAGAAATGCGGGGTTTCCAGGCTAATCAAATTGATATGGGGTATCTTGGAGCTGCGCCTGCTTTGACATTGGGTATCAATTCCGAAATACCTGTCACTATTCTTGCAGCTGTAAATTTTGAAGGGTCCGCATTAATGGTGAAGAAAGACCTCTTTGATGACGGAATCATAACTGATGTATCCGATTTGGTTGGCAAGACTATCTATCACCCTGGTCCATCCACAGTACAGAATTTCCTACTTCGCCTTGCACTCAATCAAGCGGGATTGACCATTGAAGATGTAAATCCTGAACAAAGAAGCCCTCAAAACATGGCTATATCACTCACAGATAATGCACCAGCATTCATCGCCTGGGAACCATTTCCCTCAAGAGCTGAAGCTGAAGGGTTAGCTGTTCCTTTACTCCTTTCTGGTGAAATATGGCCTGGGCATCCTTGTTGTGTTGTAGCTTCATCAAATGCATTTCTTGAGTCTAAACCAGTTACGGTTCAAAAGGTAATGCAGATTCATCAGCGAGCAGAGGAATGGATTGTAACACACCCCAATGAATCAATTCAGATTGCTACTGATTGGCTAGGCATGGATGAAAGCACCGTAGAAACAGCTTTCAACCGGATTATCTACAATCCTATTTTAAACCGAACAGGCATTCGGATGTATCTTCAATTCTTGATTGAAGAAGAGCTTGTTGAAATGGAGCTTTCCGACATGGATGCTTTTCTTGATGTTTTCTTAGATGAAACCTATCTTATCGCAACATGTTCATGCTAATCACATAGACGAAAAAAGACAAAAGTAAGTTTACGAGGGCTCAGTTGAAGTCCATGATAATGACTGAAGAACCTAGTACCCAAAAAGAGTCTCACAACCGAGAAAGAGATACTGAACGTCTCAAGCGAATTATCACTCGATATATTCTGCCAGTCATTATATTGATTACATTGTGGCAGTTAATTGCTTATGTTGCAAGTCGTCACCTACAATCACCGATAACCATTTTCGATATAGCTGAGGCTTTTGCCAAGCTAGCTATCGAGGGTGATACAGAAGGACGGACCTTACTAGAACATACTTCATTGAGTATGTTTCGAGTAACACTTGGTTTTGTGATCGCCGCTATTACAGCTATCCCCCTTGGTATTGCAATAGGACGTTACAGGTTAGTTGATGGAATCTTAGGACCAGTTGTTGAAGCTATGCGGCCAATACCTCC
>Ga0315553_10002865_pt1 | contig 13661 bp, 16 predicted proteins | sample SalMarSW160140MG_FD_203099 | JGI IMG/M metagenome (GOLD analysis project Ga0315553, IMG submission 203099) | Salt marsh sediment microbial communities from the Plum Island Ecosystem LTER, Massachusetts, United States - Salt Marsh Sediment SW1601-40 ... | reverse complement strand
TCTGTCTCGGATCAACGAAACGGGACCTGTGATCCTTGAGGGGCAAACGCAGGGACAGGGGGATAGGTGACCTTCGTCAGTACCCGGGCCGGGAAAAGACCCGTTACTTTCCGGGAGGCGGTGTTTTCCGGATTAGCTCCGGATGGAGGGTTATACGTCCCCACCAAGCAGGCTGATCTTGGTTTGCGAATTCGAGGGTTTTCAAAAAAAATTACCTTCCCAGAACTTTCCGAGATCCTGATCGGTGACCTGCTCGAGGGAGAGTTGAGCCGGGAGTCGGTGCATCGGGTTGCCGAGAGAGCCTTCACCTTTGCGCCGGCCCTGCAGCCCCTCGAGGAAGGTCTGACCCTGCTCGAACTGTTTCACGGGCCTACCTGTGCGTTCAAGGATTTTGGCGCTTCGTTTCTGGCAGCGGTGATGGAGGAATTCCTTCTCCAGGAGGCACGCCAGGCTGTGATTCTGGTCGCTACTTCCGGAGACACCGGCAGTGCCGTGGCACGCGCCTTCCACCGAAAAGAAAGCATCGATGTAGTTATTCTTTATCCCTCGGGACGCGTCAGCGCGCTGCAGGAGCAGCAGTTGACCACTGTCGGAGGAAACGTCACTGCCCTGGAGATACAGGGCAGTTTCGATGACTGTCAGAGGCTGGTAAAGGAAGCGTTTGTGGATTCCCGGTTGCGGGAACGTCTTGTATTGAGCTCGGCCAACTCGATCAATCTGGGACGGCTCATTCCCCAGGGCTTCTACTACATCTACGGAACCTGCCGGCTTCAGCGTGCCACGGATGAACAGCTTCTGATTTGTGTTCCCAGCGGCAATTTCGGCAACCTCACCGCCGGGGTCTATGCCTGGCAGTGGGGAATGCCGGTGGATGGTTTTATCGCCGCTACAAACGTCAATGATGTGATTCCTGAGTATCTGATGACAGGGCAGTTCAGGCCGCGGCGCTCTCAAAAAACCATTTCCAACGCCATGGATGTGGGCAATCCAAGCAACTTTGAACGCCTTTCTGTAGTGTTCGGGGGCAGCTTCGAGAAGATGAGGGAATTGATACGGGGAATTCGGATCACCGACCAGGAGACCCGCGAGACCATGAGCCGGGTATATCGGGATACCGGTGTTCTAATCGATCCCCATACCGCTGTAGGGGTGCTCGCCTCCCGCAGGGTTCGCAGGGATTCGGGGTTTTCCGGACAGATTCTGACTCTGGCTACGGCCCACCCGGGCAAGTTTATTGACATCGTTCAGGAAGCCACGGGAGTCACCCCCGATCTACCCGCCACCTTGAAACACGTACTCTTAAAAAAGAAACAGGCGATAACTCTCCAGCCCGACCTGGAAGTTCTCAGAGAATTCCTACTCGAACGCTACGGGTAGCTGTCAAGAGGGATGAGCGTCGACTTGTTCGCTTCCCACCAGCAGCTAATTCAACATGCGCCAGGAGTATTTTTTCCCGTCCTTGCGGCGATAGGGATTGGCCTTGTTTTTGCGGTAGGTCCGGTAGACCTTGCAGGCCTCGTAGAAGCCCTCAGGGCTCCAGTAGGAGGCGGACAGGTCGGCTCGATACAGCTCCAGGAGCAGAGGGAACAGGGGCGAATCCATAATGCGTTCGGAGCGATAGATGGGAAGCTGTTTCAAGGCCGCCGGCATCATATGGTAGCGTACGAGAAAGGTCACTTGCTGGATGAGTGACAAATCGAAACCGATACGGCCGAGAAAACCGGAAGCGATCTTCGAACCCAATTCGGCGTGTCCGTCGAAGGCGCGTTCCGGGGTGCTCGAGGCCACGGGTTTGCCGATATCGTGAAGCAGGAGGGCGAGGGAAAGTACCGGATCGGTGCCCTTTCGGTACTTGAAGGTCTCCAGGGTGTGTTCCCATCCGTTTCCTTCCGGATGATAGTCCTTATGGTGAGGAATGCCCGACATCTTCTGAAGCTCCGGCCAGTAGGCCTCTATGAAGCCGCTTCTGTACAGGAGGGACAGTCCTTTGTGGGGATTTCTTCCCGACAGCACGGATACGAGGAGCTCCCGCTGGAAGCCGGCATCCGGTTCTGCGAAGGGGGGTTCAAGGGGATAGGCCTCAGGATCCACCTCGTAGTGATACCGGGAGGTCAGAATCGCCGCTTCCGCCAGATAGAGTAGAGACGATCCTCCATTCTGCCGAACCAGTTGCTGTTTGCGCAGATCGGCATACACGGCAAGAGGATCGAGGAACACATCCCGATCAGGGTCGTAGAGAAGTTCCTGGACGGTGAAGGGTCTGGGTGCAAGGACTACCTCCTCATCGTAGCAACGCAGTAGGTAGCGTTTCTTGTCCCGGCGGATCAGTGCTTCTTCGTAAACTAAACCGGGATACTCCAGATCCTCGAATGTGCCGGCAAGATTGATCAGGGAGGAGTCGGTCAGCAGATATGACAATGTCCCGGAAGGAACGCGAAAGTATCGGTCCAAGGCCGAAGTGTTGCTGTAATACACCTTATAGCCGGATTCTCTCAGGGTCTCGATGGGAGATTTCATGACGATCCTTTTGGCAAACGGGACTGCCGGGCCCGCGGGTCTTCTGTATATAAAATAGTTATTTTTAAACCATTGGTCTACGGTAAGCGCGGACTCCCCCTCAGGAGACCGTTTTGGGAGGGATCTTGTCAAATCCTGTGTAGGGAATGAGTTTTTTTGGAATGCAAACCGAACCGTCGGCCTGCTGATGGTTTTCCAGGATAGAGATCAGAGCTCGGGAGATCGCCACGGCTGTGCCGTTGAGCATGTGCACGAATATGTTCTTTCCTTCTTCCTTGAAGCGTATAGCCAGTCTTCTGGCCTGATAGTCTGTACAGTTGGAAGCGCTGGTAATCTCTCCCCAGTCTCCTCCCTCCCCCCGCCCGGGCATCCAGGCCTCCACGTCGAATTTGCGGTACGCCGGTCCGCCGAGTTCCCCGGTACAGGTGTCGACCACACGGTAGGGGATCTCCAAGCCTTGAAAAATCCTCTCCTCCAGCTCGAGGAGATACTGATGCATCGCTTCGGACTGATCGGGTTTGCAGAAGATGAACATCTCCACTTTGCTGAACTGGTGTACCCTGTACAGCCCCTTGGAATACTGTCCGGCCGCCCCCGCCTCCCGGCGGAAGCAGTGAGAGATACCGGCCATCTTGATGGGAAGCTTGCCCGCATCGAGTATTTGTCCGGCATAGTATCCGCCAAGGGTGATCTCGGCTGTACCGACCAAACAGGTGCCGGTTCCCTCCAACGTGTAGATATTGGACTCTTCGCCCCGGGGGTTGAATCCGATTCCTTCGACCACCTCTTCCTTGGCGATATCCGGAGTGATAGTCAGCACAAATCCTTCGCTCTGTAGAATATCCAAAGCATAGCGGGTCAGGGCCAATTCGAGGAACACCGCCTCGTTCTTCAGATAGTAGAACCTGGGACCGCTGACCCTGACCGCTGTCTCGAAGTCGATCAGGTCGAGCTCTTGCGCCAGCTGAAGATGATCCTTGGCCGGGAAGGAAAAGGTCTTTGGCCGGCCCCAGCGCTTAAGCTCCCGATTGTCCTCATCCCCCTTCCCAATGGGGGCTCCAGGATGAGAAAGGTTGGGAATCTTGGTGACTTCCGAGTGCAGTTCCGACGTTATCTGTTCCAGTGTCTGTTCGATGCCGGAAATCTGCCCTTTAAGACTTTTCCCCTCCTCGATCAGTGCCTGCCGCTTTTCAGGATCGAGTTTCTGCTTCATAGCCTGGGCATTGAGGTTTCGACGACGGCGTAGAGATTCGCTTTCCTGAAGAAGTTGATTGCGCCGGTCGTACAGCTCGACAGTGCGCCGGGGATCCGCGATCACCTGTCGATTAGCGGTGTTCTCGATAACCTGGTCGAGGTTTTCTCGGATATACTTGAGGTCCAACATGGTGGAGATATTAAATCGTACGAGGGAAGTTGACAACAGGGCAGACAGGATCTGTTCTCTCGAAGCCGGGTGAGCCGCGGTTGATCAGCGCTTGTTTCCGCGAGGTCCCCGGGTCGGTTTGCCCCGAGTCCCGTGGACCATCTTACCCTCCTGCTTGAGCAATGTCCGGATCGGCTCCTTAGGCTTGCTCTCCTTCTGGTTGGGTGATTTCTTGTGCTTGTTCTTCATTGGATCTCCCTCTAGTCAATGGTAATGATAGTACCCGGCGTTGGCAAATTAATTATTCTTCGTGTACAGTATTTTTAATGCTCTACGTCGTAGCGACGCCAATCGGGAATCTCGAAGATATTACCGGCCGAGCCCTGCGGGTCCTGGGAGAGGTGGATCTGGTTGCCTGCGAGGATACCCGCCAGACTCTGAAACTCCTGAATCGTTACGGGCTCAAGACTTCTCTGACTCCGTTTCACACCCACAACATGAAAAAAGTTGCTCCCCGATTGCTGCGGCTTCTCGAGCAGGGTAGAAGTATCGCTATAGTCACAGATGGGGGCACTCCGGGGGTCTCCGATCCTGGATCCTATTTGGTGTCCCTGGCCCGGGACAAGGGCCTGGAAATCATTCCCATTCCTGGTGCTTCCGCTTTATCGACGCTTCTGAGCGTCAGCGGGGCTGCCACCGGTAAGGTAAGCTTTGCAGGATTTCTCTCCCCAAAGGGTGGCAGGCGAAGGAATCAGCTGAAAACCCTGCTCGAACGCGGGGATGGGGTGGTTCTTTTCGAATCTCCCCATCGAATTTTGAAGCTGCTGGCTGATTTGCAGGTGCTGGCCCCCGACAGGATGTGCCTGATCGGGCGGGAGATGACAAAAGTGCACGAGGAATTTTTACAAGGTTTTCCAGGAAAGCTCTTGACGGAACTGGAGGGAAGGACGAAAATTAGAGGTGAGTTTAGTCTGTTCGTTATGCCCGATAAAAAGCATCAAGTTGAACTAAAAGCATGACGATACTGATAATTGAAAGGAATACGGCTGGCGATGACGATTGAACGAATCGGACCTACGGATCCGGTACAGAGCTTCAAAAAGACAAAGCCCGCGGACAAGCCTAAGAAGAGCCAAGGGGCGGACTCTATCAATCTCAGCGAAGAGGCCAAGAGCAAGGCCGAAGTCTATCAAGCTACGGCCATGGCCAAACAGGCACCGGAGATCCGTTGGCAGCTCGTTGAGGCCGCGAAGAAGAAATTGCAGGATCCCTCCTATATTTCAGACAAGGTTATAAATTCGGTGGCCGATCGCCTGATGGAATATTTCGAAATCACCTGACCCCGGCCCAGGCGGGCTAAGAATATAAAAACAATGGGCGGAGGGTCCAATCATGGGCCTTCCGCTTTTTTTAGTGTTGTAAGGAGCGAGCCACAAGATGCCTGACATATCCTTTTCGATCCCCACAGACGTACGTTTTGGTTTGGATGTAGTAAACAGGATCGCCGCCGTTGTCGGTAGTTACGGAGAGCGGGTGTTGCTGGTTACAGAGGCGATCCTCTACGAAGGTAAGGTAATCGACAGAATCCAGGCTTTGTTCGAGAAGAAGGGGATTCAGTACATCGTTTTCGACGAAGTTGTTCCCCACGCCACCAGCGTGATCGTTGATGAAGGAGTCAACCTGGCTCGAAGCGCTCGGGCTGAGATTGTTATCGGGCTGGGCGGTGTGCGCACTCTCTCGGTAGCCAAGTGCATTGCGATGGTGGCGCCGGGAGATGTGGATATGGATGAATATTTGGCCGGGGTTCAGCCTACAGGGGAGCCTCTGGCCTATATAGCCATTCCTACCACCTGTCGGGATCCCTTTCTCCTTGTGGATGAGTACCTGGTCACCGACGGGCGGGATCGCAGTGCCAAGATCGGTCGCACTCAGAGGCGGATCACCAAAGCGGTGATCGTTGATCCCAAGCTCACCGCAACCTTACCGCCGAAATATACGGCTACCACTTTGATGGACACCCTGCTAAGCGCCGTAGAGGGATATCTATCCTCGCGAAGCAACTTTCTCTCCGACACCTTCTTTTTACGCGCCTGCGAGCTGGTCGGCAAGATCATCGGTCAGCTGGTCGACCAACCCGACGATCTCAGAGTACGGATGAACGCCTCCATGGCCGGTCTGCTCACGGCCATCGGTTTGACCATGAGCAAGAGCGGTGTAGGTACGGCCCTGGCCTACGCGATCAACGGAAACTTCATGGTTCCCAAATCCTGGATATCCTCGATCATGCTGCCCCATGTTATGGAGTTCTACTCCGGTATAGCATCGGAGAAACTCAATCGCGTGGCGGGATTCCTGGGAGAAGATGTTAACGAAGCAGCGCCGGTAGAGGGCGCGGGTCGGGCCGTCGAAGCGGTTCGCCGGATCATCGGTTCGCTGGGTTTGCCGACCCGGCTGCGTGATTTTGATCTCAACCTGGACGATATGGTGGATATCGCAAGCATTGCCCGGAACTTTGACATGATGAACTACTTGCCCCGGTCCATCTCGGCGGAAGACCTGTACGAACTCGTTAAATCCTCCTATTAGGTACCAATTCTTAGGTTCGTGATAGCGATCGAGAAGCTGTATACCCTGCCTCGCAAAACCCGATTGCGAAAGATCGTGCTGCTGCTGCAAGTTGAGGAGTTGGAGCTGGATGCGGGTCGGGAGCCACATGGGGAGTATCTGCTCTCATTGTGCAAAATGCTTGTGCAGGATCAAAAGTGCGGTCCGGCATTGTGTTCGGCCGCCGAAGCACTGCGGCGGGAAATCAACCGGCTACGCCACGCTCTTTTACGCTACCTTGGAGCAGAACCGGCCGAATGGGATCTACTGAAGCCCACGTCGCAGGATTTGGATCCTACCGCCAGAACGATCCTGCCCAGCGAGGTGTATCTGGAAGAGATTCGCTCTCCCTTCAACGTGGGGTCCATTTTTCGTTCCTGCGAAGCCTTCGGAGTCAGCCGTATTCTGCTGTCCCCGAGCACAGCCTCTCCTCTGCACCCCCGCGCTCTGAAGTCGGGCCGGGGAGCCACCCAGATCATGTCCTGGCGCTTTGCCGAGCTGGCCGAGATAGCGCATTTGGAGGGTGTGTTTGCTCTGGAGCTGGGTGGCACCCCCCTGGAGGAGTTTCGCTTTCCCGAGCGGGGAGTCATGCTGGTCGGTTCGGAGGAGCTCGGATTGAGCCCTGAGGCACTCAACCTTGCCGGCAGACAGGCGGGTCGTATCTCCATCCCGATGGCCGGGGCCAAGCGCTCTCTCAATGTAGCGGTGGCGGTGGGAATTGTCCTACAGGCCTGGTACGGGCAGCTACGAGTCGGCAAAGCGGACCGACCGCCACGGTAGAAAAGAGGCGTACCAGCGCTCCGAATACTGCCACAACCGTACCTCTCTTCCCCTGACGAGCTTGTTCAGCATTGGATCGATGGTTTTCAACATCCCCTGAGGTACATCCCGCAGCGAGCCGAGCAAGATCGAACGGGGCAGCAAGGCGGAAAGCTCACGGTCGGGCAGGAAGGCGAAGTGCTGCTGCCCGTTAGGTTCGAACACTGTGAGCCGCACTTTCAGGCGGCTGCCCTCGATGACCGGGCGTACCGTTTCGACTCGTCCTTTGTGTCTGTCCATAATAAAACCCCCGTTATCCTCAACGAGGGTTTTGTCTACGATGCTTCGAGTCTTCTGAGATTTTTTGGAGTTTTTTCGCGTTCTCCTGATCAGCCCTCTGAGCCGTCAGCTCGGATTCAGGAGGATCTCGTGCCTTATATTGGCTGATTTCGCCAACGTGGTATGCACACCGCAGTACTTGTCCAGCGACAATTTGACGGACTTTTCGATCTTGTCCCGGTCCAGCTCTTTTCCGTAGAAGATGTAGCGGATCACGATGTCCGTATACACCTTGGGATGCTCCTCGCCTAGTTCACCCTCAACCTCCAGAGCGAACTTTTCGAAGGGCATTTTCATCTTGCCCAGCAGCGATACCACGTCCATACCGGTGCATCCTGCCAGAGCGGAGAGAAGCAGGGCTTTGGGACGGGGTCCCCGATTCTTTCCTCCGAACTCCTCGTCGGCATCAATCGTGAAATGATGGCCGTCCAGCTCGACATCGAAGGCCATTTCATTCGTCCAGGTTACAACCGTATTGTGAGCCACAACTTCCTCCCGTCTCGACGCCACCTCTATGAAGAACTACCGCCTCAGGGCGCGTTCGATTTCCGGCTGGTTGAATCCTACAATAATCTTTCCGTGAACATCAATGACGGGCACGCCCATCTGACCGGATTTGCGGACCATCTCTTCCGCTTTTCTCTGATCCGCCGCCACGTTGTACTCCGTAAAGGGGATATGGTTTTGCTGGAAGTACTGCTTTGCTTTTACACAAAATCCGCAGCTTGGGGTTGAATACACCGTTACAGACATGATTCTCCTCCTGATTGTATTCTATCACAGTTTTAAATAATAGAAAAATTACTATATAGCAATTAGAAAGTCAAGAGTCTGGATCCTGTTTCGTGACCCCCGTCTTTGCCTCTCTCGGCTCTTTGTTCCAGCAGATGGAGAATAAACAGCAGCGCTGCCCCGAGAAGGGAAAGTGCGAAGCATAGCGGCCAGATGCTGCGGTTCAAGCCCCTGTAAGTTTTGAGATAATTGCGTATGCCCATGTAATCCGATTAGTGCGTGTTTATCCTCCGGGGCGAGGGTATTAGAATCGAGACCGCTGGTGGTCGAAGGCACCCGCCAGTCGGTCCTGTATACGGGTAAGCTGTTCCTTGGTCTGAATCCCGAAATCTCCCAGGACCCAGCGCTCGATTTGATCGTAGATGATCAGTTCCCGTTCCAAGTCGGTCAAGGCGTTGGCCAGATAGACGCTGAACACGATATCTCGGTTCTCCTCTTTGCATTCCAGCGGAGAGTGATGATAGCGGATGGCATCGATCAGCTGGTCGGGGAAATTCCACTTTTCTGCGATCAGGGATCCCACTTCTGCGTGGTTCATGCCCGCGGCAAAGTTTTCCAGCATGCCGGAGGGAATCTCTTTCTCACTGCAGAAGCCTCGAATTCGCTCGAGCAGGTCGGGATGAAGAGAGGCCAGGATTATCTTGCCGAGATCGTGCAGAATGCCCCCGACGTAGACGTCGTCGAGGATCTCCTTACGACGGCGGAAACTCTTAGCCAGGTTGTAGGCGTAGAAAGCTGTGCGGTAGGAATGTTGCCACAGGCTGCGCATTTCCTGGTATTTCTGGCCCAAGATCTTCTGCGTTCCATGGGTGTACAGCAGGTTCCGTACACCCTTCATACCCACCAGTTTGACCGCCTCGACGATGTTGTCGACCCGCTTGGGTAGCATGAACTGGGCCGAGTTGACCAGCTTGAGCAGATCCGCGGTCAAAGTCGGATCGGTGGAGATCTGACGGGCGATGTCGGTAATTTCCGATTCCGGATCGGAGATCAAGCGCTGCAGATGCAGGATATTGTCGGGAAACTGTGGAAGTTCCTTGACTTCTTGGATGATTTGCTGGGTCAGTACATCCATCTTCTCCACCTGAATCTCGGTGAAGGGAATATTCAGGGTGGCCACGGTCTCTCCATCTTCCACGTCGATCGAGAAGGAATCCTCGTCGAGACCGATCTTTTTCAGCATCAGGATCAGGATGACGATTCCCAGCCCCGCCCCTTCTGTCTGGTCGAGCACTGTAGCAAAGGCCTCCTCCATGCTGGTGAAGGCACGGGAGCGGGCGATCCTGTCGAAGATGCGGATCTGCTCGATCTTGGTGATTTCCACGTTGTTGCGTACGGAAATCGAAAACGTCTTTTCCCGCGTGTGATATACGATCTTGAGGTACAGCCCCAATTCTTTCTGTTTCTGCAGATAGTGCTGGATATTCTCCAGGGTATCCTCTTTGAAGTTCTTCATTCCCTCCGCATAGTGTTGGGGGTTGTTCAGGTCCAGACCTTTTTCCTGAAAGTAGGCCCGCTTGGTGTTCGCCTTCTTGGCGTTTACCGCCAGCTCCCTGAGGCAGTAGGAAAGCTGATCCTTGATCTCCGGGAAGCCGAGCTCACCGAGGAAGAGGTTGAGGACCTCATCGAGGTATTCCTCCGTATCGTGAGGCAGAGTGAAGGTCTTGAAGGTCAGAGGAACGGAGTTGTGTGCTGCCCGCTTTACCTGTTCAACGTTGACTTGAGGAGGCATCGATCCATCCAACTAAATTTTTCATTAATTGAGAATATATTCCCCACATCCCGATGTCAACCCAAGGAATCCTATCCGCCTGTCACCCGATTCGTGTTGATCCCACTATCTCCTGCTGTTATAATGAGCGGCCATGATTCTCGAAGAATTCGACGCCCTGATCCGCAAAATCCTTGCTCTGGATGAGTTTTCCGGTAGCGACGCGGCTCTCAACGGACTTCAGGTAGCAAATGGCCGTGCAACCGTGGAGAAGGTGGCCTTCGCCGTGGATGCCTGCCAGGAGAGCATCCGCAGAGCCGCGGAGTGGAAAGCGGATCTGCTGTTCGTCCATCACGGCCTGTTTTGGGGAAAGCCACTGGCCGTCACCGGCGGCCACTATCAGCGCCTTCGTGCCATGATCGAGGCGGATCTGGCCCTTTATGCGGTTCACCTACCCCTGGACATGCATCCCGAGCTGGGCAACAATGCCGGTCTTGCCCGGCGCATCGGACTGCAGCAGCTCGAGCCTTTCGGCGAGTACAAGGGCATCAAGATTGGTTTCAAGGGAAGATTGGCCGGGCAGATGAGCCTCGAGCAGGTCGCAAGGCTGTGCTGTGGAGGCAAGGAACAAGGAATCAACGTTCTTCCCTTCGGTCCTGAGAACATCAGAACCGTAGGGATCGTGTCCGGGGGAGCGGCGGATGAAGCCTACCAGGCCATCGTCGAGAGACTTGATCTGTTCATTACCGGAGACGCTGATCACACGATCTATCATCACTGCCTCGAGGGTCGAATCAATGTGGTCTTCGGCGGTCACTACTTGACCGAGACCTCCGGCGTCACTCTTCTGGCGCAAAAGCTGGAAAAGGAGACCGATCTAGAGACGCGTTTTTTCGACATACCCACCGGCCTGTAATTTGCTAACATCGGAGGTATCGATTTGAGTTTGAAAAAGAAGCTTCTTCCCCTTGTGCTTACCGGGAGTGTTATTCTGGTGGATCAGATCGTCAAATGGATCGTCTCCAAGACGCTTCCCTATGGACGGCCTATTGAGATCATCGGTGATTTTTTGCGCTTTACCTTCGTGCAAAACCCGGCTCTCTCCTTCAGCATCGGCCGTGGTTTCGGGGATACGGGCCGCATCATCCTGACCATGGTGCTGCCCATGCTGGTGGTGGCGATCGTGCTGTACTACTTTCTGGCCGGGAAGGATGTCACCCAGGGCCAGCGATGGATTCTAGCGGCGATCGTGGGGGGCGGATTGGGGAACCAGGTAGATAGGTATTTTCGCCCGGCCGGGGTGATTGATTTCATCGACGTGAAGTTCTATGGTATCTTTGGTTTTGCCAGGTGGCCCGTATTCAACATCGCCGATTCAACGGTTGTGGTTGCGGGAATCACCCTGCTGGTCAGTTATATTCTAACCGGAGTGAGAGAAAAGAATGAATAAAAAGGTCAATACGGTTCTATTCCTGCTTGGAGCCACTGTTTTCAATTTACTGATTATGTTCATCCTTATCGTAATTTTTCTCGTGCTGATCTCGGCGATCTTCAGGGATTCCTTGAATCCCAACGTGCTTTCAATCTTGATGATCGTTGTCTTTATCGGTTCGATCGCCGCCTCGTTTTTCATCTACGGACGGGTGGTGAAGTGGTTGTCCCGCAAGATCGATATGGAGAAGTATTTTCTGCCTTTGTTCCGGAGAAAGAAGTAATCCCTTCTATCAATAATCAATACCCGTCGGACAAGGAAATGTTGAGGTCTTTTTTGTACAGCTCGCCGTACACGAACCCTCGGTTCTTTAGATTGTCCTTGATGGCCTGAGGGAAGGGCATGGTACGCCAGAAGATTCCCCGCACATCTCGTTCCAGTTTCTGCGTACCCTGGCTCTCTTTTGTGATCCAGAGGATATAGTCCCGGATGAAGTAATCTTTTACATCCCCCCTCAGTCTCTGTTCCTGGAACCACTGGTAGTAGCGGCCGGTTATGCCTTCCTCCATCCAGTAGTGCTGAGCCCTCTCTTTGGCAACCTGCCAACGGAGGTCTGCAAGTGCGGAGATTACCGCTGTTTCTACGTCCTTGGGAAAGAGGGGTAAGGCGATCCGCCCCCGGCTGGAGGCACGGTTGTAGCGTTCGAAAGGTTCCCAACAGATACCGGTGTCCCCGTAATTGGGCAGCAACATGATATAGGGTACGATACGGCTGGTCTGACCCTTGAAGGTCCGCTCGAATATTCCCGAATCCAGCGATTCGACCTTGGCCATGAAATTGATTACGTTTTCCCGTGTGCACATTTCCCGGATGTTGGGGCGGAAGTACTGTTTCATCAGGATGGGAAAGTGATTTCCCTGTCGACCGACACACATCTTGGACATCTGCCGCACCGACTGAAACTCGCTGATCACCACACCACGGTCCACGGCTAAGTCCACACCATCGGCTTTTTCTTCAAGCTCTCGAAGCTCGTCGTCCATGTTATCGAGGGTGTTGTAGGACACCTTGATGTCCCTGTCCAGATTGCTGAGCTGCCGAAGGATCGTGTTGACCTGGATGATCGCTTCCCGCTGCTCCGGGCTGAATGCGTCTTTCAAACCTCCGAACTCCGGGCGGGTCTGGTGGCGAACTACCGTCTGAATCCGGTTCAGTAAATTTGATTCCAGCTCGTCTAACTGGCCGATCTTGTTCTGAAGCAAGGTCAGTTCGGCCTGGCGTTGTCCCCTGCGCTTCTCCACGATCTCCACGGTTTTCTGATTTTCGTCCAACCGGGCTCGTTTGACCTCGTCGGTTGCAGAAGGCCGGATCGATCCCTGGGCGATCTTGGTCAGCCACTCATCCACGTAGTGGATCGGTTCATCTGTTTTGTTTTCGTAGATGATCCGGCTGATCACATCCCGCTGTTCCGCGGAGATCAAGGTAGGGGAGAGAATCCCGAAGCGCAGGAGCAGCCGTTTTGGTAGCGGCATTTTAGGTGACACTTTGGCCGCTACCCGTTGGGCCACCTCCCAATAGGCGGTCGTGAGGCGGGCACGATATACGGATTTGTCTTTTGGATCCTTCGCCGTAGCGAACTGGGTGAGCAGCTGATGCACCCGTCGCCCGGCTTCTCGTTCATCGGCTAGAAGATGTTTATAGTAGTTCTTGTCTTTGAAGTAAGGTTTAGGCTTATCTTCCAGTTTCGTCTGGATATCGAAGCTCTTTCTGGTAAGATCGACGTCCTCAGGGCCCTTTTGTTCCACCTGAGTCTCTCCGGTGAACAGAGCGGAGAACTCGGGTTTCTTAGCTCGAGTTTCCGCTGTGATCCCCATGAGATTGGCAATATCCGGATCCAGCTGTCCTGAGGTGAAGTCGTTAGCCATCGGTATTGGAGGCGACGGGAATCGAACCCACGACCTCGTGAATGCCATTCACGCGCTCTAGCCAACTGAGCTACGCCCCCGATCGTTGAATGAATAATAGTAATGCTTCCGCCCTTTGTCAATACAAGTGGACAAACGACAAGGACAAACTGGACTGGTCCGTCCTTGGGTTCATCACCGTTGAAAGGTGTCGGACCTAGTGGTCAACAGCCTTCGCTA
>Ga0315553_10002864_pt1 | contig 13662 bp, 9 predicted proteins | sample SalMarSW160140MG_FD_203099 | JGI IMG/M metagenome (GOLD analysis project Ga0315553, IMG submission 203099) | Salt marsh sediment microbial communities from the Plum Island Ecosystem LTER, Massachusetts, United States - Salt Marsh Sediment SW1601-40 ... | reverse complement strand
ACTTGGCGATGTCGAGACCGATTGTCGTGACCGTTTGCATGTTTGGCTCCTCCGAATCGTGGGGGCCTTAGCAGCACCCAAATCCATGGCGCTCACGCGCCGGTGGAGGAGCCGTCCACAGCATCAAAAGCAGACGTTCCAAAGCGGTCAAAGCATCGCGCGCTGCGTCTGCCTATGGCATTCCGCGATTATCCGCAGATATTAGCGAGGAGCGCAGCGCGCATCCCGACGAGGACTTCCATGCCGACTGTAAACCGCATCGCCGAGTTCCATGCCGAGCTCACCGAATGGCGGCGCGATCTGCATGCGCATCCGGAGCTGCGTTACGACGTTCACCGCACTGCCGGATTCGTCGCCGAACAGCTTACGGCGTTCGGCTGCGACGAGGTGGTCACCGGCATCGGCCGGACCGGCGTTGTCGGGGTGATCCGCGGCCAACGAGGCGCGGGAAAGGCCATCGGCCTGCGCGCCGATATGGACGCGCTGCCGATCCTCGAGACGAACGATCTGCCCTACAAGTCCACGACGCCGGGAAACATGCATGCGTGCGGCCACGACGGCCATACCGCGATGCTGCTCGGGGCGGCGAGGTATCTGGCGGAGACGCGCAACTACGCCGGGGCGGCGGTCGTCATTTTTCAGCCGGCGGAGGAGGGGGGTGCGGGCGCACGGGCGATGATCCGCGACGGCCTGATGGAGCGCTTTGCGATCGAGGAGGTGTACGGGATGCACAACTTTCCCGGCCTCGCCCCTGGGCAGTTCGCGCTCCGCGCCGGCCCGGTCATGGCCTCAGCCGACACGCTCGAAATCGCGATCGAAGGGCTGGGCGGCCACGCGGCGCGCCCGCAGTTCGCGGTCGATACGATCCTGGTCGGCGCGCAGATCGTGAACGCCGTGCAATCCGTTGTCGCGCGCAATGTCGATCCGCTGGAATCGGCCGTGGTGTCGATCTGCATGTTCCAGGCCGGCAATATCGACAATGTCATTCCGCAGACCGCGCTGCTGCGCGGCACTGCGCGCAGCTTCAGTCCGGCCGTACGTGACCTGTTGGAGGAGCGCCTAAGGCGGCTGGTGGAAGGAACGGCGCAGAGCTACGGCGCCAAGGCGAAACTGACTTACAAACGCGGCTACCCCGTGCTGGTCAATCATCGGCGCCAAGCGGATTTCGCCGCCTCGGTCGCAGCGAACGTGGTAGGCCGCGACAATGTCGATGACGCCATGGCGCCGGTGATGGGGGCGGAGGACTTCGCCTATATGCTGCAAGCGCGTCCCGGCGCGTTCGTGTTCGTCGGCAACGGCGACGGCGCCAGCCTGCACCATCCAGCCTACGACTTTAACGACGACGTCATCCCCGTCGGTGCGTCCTACTGGGTGCGCCTGGTCGAAACCGCACTCGCGGCATAAGGAGTCTTCGACCTTTCGACGTCGCGCCAGCTACTGGCATCTACCCGCTTGTCGGCGACGAGGGGCTGGTCCCGCTCCACTCTGACTTCGGCCAAGGCCGGCTGCGCCTCCGCAGGCTGCAACAGGTCCTCGGTCCGGCTCTGCATAACCTGCCAGAACGCGTAGTCGTTCACGCGCGAGCGTTCGAGCAAGGCAATCCCGACTGCGGATAGGAAGGGCACGCTCTGCACGATCAGCACTACGCCGAACAGATTGATTTCGCGCACCTGCTGCTCGTAATTGTTCCAGAACACGATCGCGGCGCCGAGCAGCAGCAGCCCGGCCATGACGGCCTCATCGAAAGCCGGGAAGGTCACCCGCTTGCGCGCGAATCCGCCCTTGGCCGTCCGGACGAAAGGCAAGTGGTCTTTGATCACACCGAAGGCCACCGCCCGCGCCACCGTCCATTGCATCGACATCGCCGTGAACATCGCGCCGGCCGCTTGCGCCGGACCGATCTGCACGCGCCGGCGATAAAGCGCAATAAAATGCAAGATCGACAAAGCTGAAGCGGCGAGGATCGGTACCGTCAGCACCTTGTCCGGCACGGCGATGCCGACAAAAGCCACCACCGGTACCCAGACGAGATTCAGCATCGCGAGCACGACCCCGACGCTTTCCGCCCCCAGCCAATTGAGCCAGCCGAAGGCGAATTCTCGCCGCTGTTCGGGCGTGAGGCGCGTCACGCCCGGCAGGAACTGGCGCCAATGTTTCCGGATGATCTGGAATCCGCCATAAGCCCAGCGATGGCGCTGCTTCTTGAATGCCTCGAAGCTGTCGGGCAGCAGCCCGCGGCCGTAGCGGCGATTGGTGTAATGCGTCAGCCAGCCCTGTTCCAGGATCGAAAGGCCGAGGTCGGTGTCCTCGCAGATGGTGTCGCTCGACCAGCCGCCTGCGCTTTCAAGGGCATCGCGCCGAATGAGACACATCGTCCCGTGCGTAACGATGGCGTTTGCCTCGTTACGCTGCACCATCCCGATGTCGAAGAAGCCGGCATACTCGCCGTTCATGGCGGTGTGCATGGCGCTCTTGTCGCCGTCGCGATGATCCTGCGGGGCCTGCACCATGCCGACCCTGGGGTCCGCGAACGCGGGCACGAGATCCCGCAGCCAATCGGGCGACACGGTGTAGTCGGCGTCGATGACGCCGATAATCTCGGCGTCCGGCGCGGAATGGGTTAACGCCAGCCGCAACGCGCCGGCTTTGAAGCCTTCAATCTTTTCTGCATTGATGAATTTGAACCGCTCGCCAAGCTCGCGGCACCGTTCCTCAACCGGCCGCCAGAAGGCCGGGTCCGGAGTGTTGTTGATGACGACCACGCATTCGAAATTGGGGTAGTCGAGACGGGCGACCGCGTTGAGCGTCGCCTTCAGCATTTCCGGCGGTTCCATATAAGCGGGCACGTGAATCGACACTTTCGGCGCGTATTCATGGGTCTCGTCACCCTCATCCGCGCCGCCGAGCAGGCGCTTCGGTCGGCGTCCGAACAGGACGGTGGCGATTTCTTCGACCCGCCACATCGCGATCATGATCAGCGGAATGAGGAGGAGCAGGCCAACGCCGAGCGCGACACCCGCGCCGATGACGAAATAGTGCCCGTTCCAATAGTCGAACAAGACCGCCGCCCAGGCGCCGACCGCATGGGCGAAAACGGCAAGCGTTAACGCTTGCATTATCGTCGCGCCGGCGATCGCCAGAATAGGCAGCGACACCAAGATACCGACGGCGACGGCGATCGCGCCGATCTTGCTATGGTCGCTGTCGCCGATGATCCCGGTCCAGGAGAATTTTGGCTGCCGCTCGGCGTCGAAGAGGCCCCAGTAGGCGCCGACGCTACCTTCGAAACTCTTCCACGGCTGGTCGAATGCTTCGATGATGTTGTAGTCTATGCCAACCGCTTCGGCGCGTGCGACGAAATTGCGCAGCACGGTGGCCTGCTCAATGCGGCCCGGCTCGGCCGCCTTGCGGTTATAGCCCGCGCTCGGCCAGCCGAACTCCGCGATCACGATGCGCTTGCCGGGAAAAGCCCGGCGCAGCTTGTTGTAGATAATTACCGCCTGGTCGGCCGCCTGTGTCTCCGAGAAGCCTTCCCAGTAGGGAAGGACGTGGGCGGCGATGAAATCGACCTCCGAAGCCAGCTCAGGATGCTCGATCCAGACATGCCAGATTTCGCCGGTGGTCACCGGCACGGCGCCGCCCACCTCCCGCTTCGTCTGGTGAATGAGGCGGATCAGGTTGTCCACCGATTGTTCACCGCGGAAGATCGTTTCGTTGCCGACGACAAGGGCGTTGACGTTACGGTTCTTGCGGACGAGATCGACGGCGGCGCGAAGTTCCCGCTCGTTTCGCTTCTCATTCTTGTCAATCCACGCGCCGACGGTGACCTTGAGCCCGAATTCGGCGGCAATCGGCGTGACAAGCTCGACGCCACCGGTCGACGAATAGGTGCGGATCGCGCGCGTAAGCGGAGAGAGCACGCGCAGATCCGACCTGATCTTGTCAATGCTTAGCCGGTTATTGGGGTCGTCCGGGTGGGCCGAGCCTTCGAAAGGCGAATAGGATACGCTCGCTAGCGGACCAGAAATATTAGGAGCCGAACTCTGGCTTTCCCAAATAGCCCATGCTGCAGCATGCAGGCACGCCACAAGCGCGACTACGAAGGCGACGGAACGCATGTATTTACCAATCGGGGCGGGGGATTGCGATCTCGAACCTGTCCCCTAGGCTCGACGATGGATGTTGCGCCGCGAGACGTATGCGCCGCGAGACGTATATGTGCGGCCGGCAGTATCTTCAAGTACAGGACCCACATGGCAGTTTGAAGGCGGTCCAATCGGCTGGAGCAACCAGGGCTAGAACGTCAAGTCAACATCGTCATCTGGGGTTCATTTCGGGCGCGCTCTCGGCGGTCGGGGCCGGCGCAGGCGGCGAGGCGGCGGCAACCAACTCGGGATTAAGCCAGCAGGAATGCACCCGCGAATTGAGCGTTTCAGTCGCCTTGGGATCGATGTTCCCTTGGCGCACGACGCATCGGAAGGTCGACTGTACGTGCCCGCCGGGGCATCCGAAACGATCGTAGAGTTCAAGGTGGCGGAATGCGGTGTCCAGGTCGTCGCGCCACAGCAAACTGACCACCCGCTCGCCGAGCCACACGCATTCGGGAAACGACGCTGGACCCTTTAGCGCTTGGCCTGCTTCAGCCGCTCGGTCGACGCGGGCCTTCTTCTCCTGCCTGGCCGCATCGGCCTGGTTCTTGGAGGCGTCCGGCGCTTGGTCGCCGCTCTGCCCGGGCGCGAGGCTGGGGGACAGGGCTGCAATGAGCGTTATGCACGCAAACGAAATGGCTCGCAAACCAGAGGAGGACATGTTTCTGCTGCGGGTTGATGCCGATGACGACCGGATAAGTTAGGATGCCATCATTGGAATTGGCCGGCATGATGGCGTTGCCTCAACGCACACCCTGTGCGTAATGGCCGAACTTGTCCCCTCTGTCCAGGGTCGCGCGCCGTGAGCCCGGAAAAAGCCGCCTTCACGGCGTCGCATCGGTTGGCGTCGCTGTCAGACATCAACATTGGGTCGATGCGCCGTCCCCTCGCTGTTCTCGTTCTTGCTCTCATCGTGGTGGTAACGGCGTGGTGGTGGATCGGCGCGCCCGTCCGCTTGCCGGCGACGCACGCGGCGGACGGCAAGGTCGAATGCCTGTCCTACGCCCCGTTCCGCGGCGCGCAGAGCCCGCTTGCACCCGGCACCCGCGTCGATCGCGCCCAAATCGAGGAGGACTTGGCGCGCCTTGCCGCGGTTACGAAATGCATACGAACCTATTCGATCACGCACGGGCTCGACAAAATCCCTGCGGTAGCCGAGCAGTTCGGCCTGAAGGTCATTCTCGGACTCTGGCTGTCCAGCGACCGCGCGAAAAACAAAGCCGAAATTGACGGGGTGATCGCGCTCGCCAAACGCTACCCGCATGTGATTTCCGCAATCGTCGTCGGCAACGAGGTGCTTTTGCGCGGCGAGCTTTCGGCGGGCGACCTTTCGCAGATAATCCGTACGGTGAAGGCGGCCGTCCCGATGCCGGTGACCTATGCCGATGTATGGGAATTCTGGCTGCGCAACCGCGCGCTCGCCGCGGACGCCGACTTCATCACCATCCACATCCTTCCCTATTGGGAAGACGACCCGATACCGGCGCATGCGGCCGGCGCACATGTCGAAGCGATCCGCCAGAAAGTGGCGGCGGCGTTCCCGGGGCGCGACATACTGATCGGCGAGGTCGGATGGCCAAGCCACGGACGCATGCGGGAAGGCGCGTTGCCATCGCCGTCCAACCAAGCGCGGGTGATCAACGATGTGGTTACGCGCGCGGCGCAGCGGGGCTATCGCGTCAACCTGATCGAGGCGTTCGACCAGCCATGGAAACGCGCGCTGGAAGGCGCCGTGGGCGGCTATTGGGGTCTTTTCTCGGGTTCCAGTCGCGAACCGAAATTCGTTCTGGGAAAGCCCGTTTCGGACCATCCCTACTGGGTTTGGCAGGCGCTCGGCGGCGTTGCGCTTGCTTGCTTCATCTTCGCCGCCGCATGGCTCGCCGCCGAAGACGCGAACAGGATACCGAGCGTCGTGTGGATCGCCGTGGGAGTTAACGCCATTGCCGGCGGCGTCTTGGCAGGATGGGCAATCGAAAACAGCATGATCGAAAGCCTCGGCGTCGGCGGCGCGATCCGCGGGGCGGCGCTCGGCCTGCTTGCGGTCGCAGCGCCGCTCGCAGGCTCGGCCCTGCTTGCGCGGGGCGACCGGCTGCCAGGCTTCGCCCGGCTCCTCGGCGCGCGCGAGGAGCGTCCGAAGGAGCCGCTTCTTCGCGTTGCCGGCGCATTGTTGATCCTTCTGACCCTTGTCGCGATCCAGACGGCGCTCGGCCTCGTGTTCGATCCCCGCTACCGCGATTTCCCATTCGCGGCGCTCACCGCAGCGAGCGTCCCGTTTCTCCTTTATCGGTGGATCGGGCCGACGGGGGAGGGCGGCCGCGGACTAGCCGAGATGGTTGCCGCTTGGGTGCTTGCGCTCGGCGCGGCCTTCATCGTGCTGAACGAAGGTTTCGCCAACTGGCAGGCGCTTTGGCTCGCCGCAAGTTTGTTTGCTCTCGCGCTTACTCTTGCTCGCGGGCGGGACGTGCAAAGCTTATGATCATAAGTCCGGCCGCAAATCCCGCGAGCGTGGTGTTGTAAAGCACCAGCCCGAAAGCGGTGGCGACGATTGCGATCGCAAACAGCGGCAGGGATGGGCGGATGAGGTTGAGCAGGGCCGCGCCGAGCGCGACGAAACCGAAGACCTGCGCCCTGAACAGCCGCGTCGCCACGAATCGGGCGAGGCAGATGATGCTGTCGCGGCCGGCGTCGCAGGCAAGCCCGACCGTCGAATTCTCGATCACCAGGTAGCGCAGGTAAAAGGCGCAAAGCAGCGCAAGAAAACCAATCGTCAGCAGCCAATTGGTCGTGCGGGCAGAGGGGAGAAACCGCGGACGCATGATCACTTAGCTCGCCGGGTCATAGAGTCGGCAAATCGCATCGCGAGGCCCAATCAGAAGAGCGCCACTTTCCGCGGCTTTGCCCGATGATTAACACGGGTCGCTCTTGCCCGGCTGCGTTTTCTGCAGCGAACCGATTCCCATGCCGACGCAAAATGCTCTAAGAGGACTGCGTTCCGGCATGCCAAAGGGATACCAAGCGTGACGACCTGTTCGACCATCGTGCTTGCGGCCGGCGAGGGGACGCGCATGCGTAGCTCGCGGCCGAAAGTATTGCACGCCATTGCCGGGCGGCCGCTGATCGAACATGTGCTGTCCGCGATAGACGGCTTTCCGGGAGGCGGGGTCGCTGTCGTCATCGGTCCCGCCATGGACGCCGTCGCCAAGGCCGTCAAGGTCGCCGCGCCCGAGGCGGAGATTTTCGTTCAGGCCGAACGGCGGGGGACCGGCCACGCCGTGCTCACCGCGCGTCCCGCACTTGCGCGCGAAGCGCACGACCTTGTGGTGGTTTATGGCGACACGCCACTGATCCGCGCGAGCACGGTTGCCCGACTACGTGAGGCGCTGGCGGACGGAGCGGCCGTCGCCGTGCTCGGATTCCGTCCCGCCGATCCGACCGGCTACGGCCGCCTGATTACCGAGGACGACCAGCTTCTCGCCATCCGCGAGGAAAAGGACGCAAGCGTCGCGGAAAAGGCGATTACGCTGTGCAATGCGGGCATGATGGGGCTGCGCGGCGAAACCGCGCTCGCCATCCTTGACGAGATCACCAACGACAACGCCAAACGCGAATTTTACCTCACCGACGCTGTCGCCATCGCGCGCCGCAAGGGATTTGACACCGTCGCACTGGAAGTAGAGGACTGCACGGAGGTGCTGGGCGTGAACACTCAGGCCGAACTCGCGCAAGCGGAGACGATCATGCAGCAGCGGCTGCGCGCGGCTGCGCTTGAAGCAGGCGTGACCATGGTTGCGCCGGAAACCGTTTTCCTTTCCGCCGACACAAAGCTCGCGCGCGACGTGGTGATAGCGCCTTACGTCGTGTTCGGACCGGGGGTTACCGTCGAAGAAGGCGCGGTGATCCACTCCTTCTGTCATTTCGAAAATGCGCGGATCAGGCGGGGGGCGATCGTCGGGCCGTTCGCACGGTTGCGCCCCGGCGCCGAGATCGGCGAGAACGCGCATATCGGCAACTTCGTCGAGATCAAAGCCTCGATCATCGAAGCCGGCGCCAAGGCCAATCATCTAACCTATATCGGCAATGCGCGGGTGGGCGAGCGAACCAATGTGGGCGCCGGAACCATCACCTGCAACTACGACGGCATCGGAAAATACCAGACCGACATCGGCAAGGGCGCGTTCATCGGCTCGAACTCGTCGCTGGTAGCGCCGGTGAAGATCGGGGATGGAGCCTATGTCGGTTCGGGATCGGTCATCACCGAGGATGTGCCGGCCGGTAGCCTCGGGCTCGGGCGCGGCCGTCAGATCGTCAGGGAAGGATGGGTCGCGCGCTGGCGCGAGCGGATCCAGGCAGCGGTCAAGAAAAAGCCAGGATCGGCGGCCTGATGTCGCGCATGGCGCGCCATAGGTTGCGCCGGCAGTCCTACAGGCGCTGATGCCTGGTCTGCCACGCCGAGCTCCTCGGCCGGTCGGAAGGGGAATTCTCAAATCTCATGTGCGGAATCGTTGGAATCCTGGGACGCGAGCCGGTCGCTCCGGCGATAATCGATGCACTCAAACGACTTGAATATCGCGGCTATGATTCCGCGGGCGTCGCCACCCTCGAGGACGGCCATCTGACCCGGCGACGCGCCGAGGGCAAGCTCAGGAACTTGGAAGATCTGCTCCACCGTAAGCCGCTGAAGGGGCGGATCGGCATCGGCCATACCCGCTGGGCGACGCACGGCCGGCCGAATGAGACCAATGCGCATCCGCACGCGACCGATCGCGTCGCCGTCGTGCACAACGGCATCATCGAGAATTTCAACGAGCTGCGGACCGAGCTTTCCGGCCGCGGCGCGAAATTCGCAACCGAGACCGACACCGAAGTCATCGCCCATCTCGTCACCGACTTAATGAACGGTGGTTTCGGCCCGGTCGATGCGGTGAAGGCCGCCTTGCCGCGCCTCAAGGGCGCATTTGCGCTCGCCTTCCTGTTCGAGGGCGAGAACGATCTTCTCCTCGGTGCCAGGAGCGGCTCGCCGCTCGCCATCGGCTATGGCGACGGCGAGATGATGTTCGGGTCCGACGCAATCGCGCTGGCCCCGTTCACCTCGACCATCAGCTATCTCGAAGATGGTGACTTCGCCGTGCTGAAGCGCGGCGGCGCGCAGGTTTTTGACGCGAGCGGCGCAGAGGCGAAACGGCCAGTCCTTCGCTCAGGCGCTGCGTCCCTCCTGGTCGAGAAGGGCAATTTCCGCCATTTCATGGCCAAGGAAATCCACGAACAGCCGGAGGTCGTCGCGCACACGCTCGGCGCCTATATCGATTTTGCCACCGAGCGCGTGGCGCTGCCGGAGCTGCCGTTCGACTTCGCCAAGCTCGATCGCATCGCCATTTCCGCGTGCGGCACCGCGTATTATGCCGGGCTCATCGGCAAGTACTGGTTCGAGCGCTTCGCCCGCCTGCCGGTCGAGGTCGATATCGCCTCGGAGCTGCGTTATCGCGAAGCGCCGTTCGCGCCGGGCAATCTCGCGATCTTCGTCTCGCAATCGGGGGAGACGGCGGACACGCTCGCGACGCTGCGCCATGCCAAGGAGCACGGCCAGCACGTCCTCTCCATCGTGAACGTGGCGACCTCGACGATTGCGCGGGAGAGCGAACTGGTGATGCCGACGTTGGCGGGACCGGAGATCGGCGTCGCCTCGACCAAGGCCTTCACCTGCCAGCTTGCCGTGCTCGCTTGCCTTGCCATCGCCGCCGGCCGCGCGCGCGGGACGCTGACGGAAGAAGACGAAGGCAATCTGGTGCGCGCGCTGATCGAAGTGCCGCGCCACATGACCGAGGCGCTCGCGCTCGAGCCGGAAATCGAGCGGCTCGCCCGCGACATCGCCAAGAACCGCGACGTGCTCTATCTCGGTCGCGGCACGAGCTATCCGCTGGCGCTCGAGGGCGCGCTCAAGCTCAAGGAAATTTCCTACATCCATGCGGAGGGCTATGCCGGCGGCGAACTCAAGCATGGGCCGATCGCGCTGATCGATGCGACCATCCCGGTGATCGTGATTGCGCCCTATGACCGCGTGTTCGAGAAGACGGTGTCGAACATGCAGGAAGTCGCCGCCCGCGAAGGTCGCATCATTCTCATCACCGATCCCCGCGGCGCCCGCGAAGCGACCATCGACTCGGTCGCGATCCTCACGCTGCCCGACATGCCGCCGAGCGTAACCCCGCTCGTCTACGCCTTGCCGGTGCAACTGCTTGCCTACCACACGGCGGTCATCATGGGCACCGATGTCGACCAGCCGCGCAACCTCGCGAAATCGGTGACGGTCGAATAGCTCCGCCGGTTGGACGGGGCGGGGTAGGAGGCCGGGCCGGGCGGGGTGCAAGGCCGCGATTTCGTGTTAGATTGCGGGCCTCCCGTTGTGCGGGGCAACGACCGGGCCGATATCAACGACCATGAGCGCCACCCAAAACCCGCGCGATCCGTCGTCGCCGAACGAGCCTGCATCCGAACGGTCCGGCTCGCATTTCGGCGCGCGCATCCGCAACTACTTCCTGACCGGCCTCGTCGTCGCCGGTCCGATCGCGATCACCTTGTGGCTGACTTGGTCGCTGGTCACCTGGGTCGATGGCCTGGTTCGTCCGGTTATTCCGGTGCAGTACCGACCCGAGACCTATCTGCCGTGGCCCATTCCCGGCACCGGGCTCATCGTCGCCTTCGTCGCGCTTACCTTGCTCGGGTTTCTCACCGCCAATTTGGTCGGGCGCAAACTCGTCGAAATGGGCGAGCGCATTCTCGACAGTACGCCGCTGATCCGTTCGGTCTACAAGGGTTTGAAGCAGGTTTTTGAGACTTTGTTCTCGGGCTCGGGTACGAGCTTTCGACGCGTCGGCTTGGTTGAGTTTCCGTCGCCCGGCATGTGGTCGCTGGTCTTCCTCTCCCAACCGCCGAGCACGCAGATCGCCGAGCGACTGCCCCAAGAAGAGCATTTGTCTGTTTTCATGCCGTGCACGCCCAACCCGACCACCGGCTTTTTCTTCTACGTGCCGCGCGCGCGGGTGATCGAGCTCGACATTCCCGTGGAGGCCGCGGCTAAGCTGATCATGTCGGCCGGACTGATTCAGCCGAACGGCGACGACTACCAGAAGAAGCTGTCCTCGCTCGCCGCGGCGGCGCAGACCGCCGAAGCTGCCCGCGCCATGCAAGAAGTCGGGAAGACAAAGGCGGCGGCGGAGTAGCTTGCCGACCCCGCTCGCCGCGAAAGCTTCGTCACGCAGGCTGTGGTGGAACGAGCGTCTGCTGCGACCCCTCTAGAGCGGAGGTTTGCACCGCTCCGGTTATTTCGCCCATTGGTGACGCAAAGCCACCGGCCGCATATTGGCCGAGCAATGCCGCGCCGGTCGTCGACGCGCTGCTGCCCGAAGAAAGTGCGGCGGTTGTGCTCGCCGCGCCAACGGGATCGAATTCGCCGAATATTTCTGAGAAGTCATAAAGCTCCTGTGCGATTCCGCTGTTGAACGGCGAGGCATAAGGAGCGCCCGCGCCGTTCCCATTGTCGCGCGCCACCGACCACATGGACAGGCGAACCACATTGGGGTCGGTATCGGCGTAATCTTCCAGCATGCGCGCGTCTGCCAAGGTGAATACTTCCGAGACGATGTCGTTGACGCCGATCATCGGCGTGACGCCGATATTGGTGGTCGTCATTCCAAGCTCGGCGAGCTGCGCCTCGGTGGCTTTGATCGCATTGATCGCGTTGAGGCCCATCTGGCCGTTATTGTCGACGGCTGTGCCGTAATCCATGGTCATGATGTTGACGACATCAACCCGCATGCCGGCCTGCGTCGCGCTCCGCAGCAGGTTCAGCCCGCTGTCGACGAGGCCGGTCGGCAGCACCGGCAGCGTGAAGGAGATTGTCACATCTGGGTTGGCTTGTTGCAGCCCGACAAGCGCCTGATTGCGCAGGTCGATCGAGCGCTGGTCGGTCACCGCCCAGCCCTCTATGTCGAAATCGAGCGAATCGACGTGGTAGCGGTCGATCACCGATTGGTACTCGGCTTGCAGCGCAGTGGCGCTCGTCGCCGTCAACGCTGCTTCCTGTCCGGCCGCGCCGCCAAATGAAATCGTGATGTGGCCGCCCGCTGCCTGCACCGCCTGGACTTGCGCGAGAATGGTCGAGCCGTTCGCCAGCCCGTCATCTACGATCGAGCCCGAACCCTGCCAGCCAATGCCCTGATCAGAGCTGAGCATGAACGCAAGGGTGAAGTTTTGAATTCCGGACGCGCGCGAAATCGCCATCAGGTCGGCGTCCCACGGTATCGCCATATCGATGTAGGGCGCGAACTCGCGCCCCAGGGTGCCGCCGCCGCCGGAACCGCCGCTCCCCGAGTCGTCCGGGTTTAACGCTAATGTGTGCACTGAGATTGGACCGGACTGCGCAGACGATCCGGCCGCGTCGAGCGCGCTGACCGAGAACTGGTAGATCGTATCCGCCGTCAGATTGGCGACTGTGTAGCCGGTGCCGGCGGTCGTGCCGATTTGCTGGCCGTTGAGGAATATCGCATAGCCGGTCACGGCAGCGCCGCCGGACAAGGTGGACGCGTTCCAAGTCAGCATGACGGCATTGCTGGACGCATCCGTCGCGGTAAGCCCGGTGGGTACGGTCGGCACGGCATCAGCCGGATCGGCCGGACCCACGACGGACCACGGCCGGCCGATGGTGTTGTTAAACTGCGGATCGTCGCCCTTGGTCCACCATTTGGCTTCGTAGATTACGCCGTCGACGATCGCTTGCATTCCAGCGGTGTAAACCTTGGTCGTAGACCAAGCCGTCGGATCGTTGCTGCCGCCGGCGATGATCGTCCACGGCTCTCCGCTGCCGGTGATACCGTTACGCTCGACCGGATCGACTCCTTGAACCCACCAATTGGCTTTGTAGGTGACGCCGCCTACGACGACCGTCATGCCTTCTGTGTAGACGGCGGTCGCCGACCAAGTGCCGGTGTCGGCGGGCGGCGGCGTGACGGGCGGGGTGACCGGGGGTGACGTGTCCGAGGGCGGATCGGGCGGCGGTGTGACCGGCGGCGAAGCGCTGTTCAGCGCCGCGGTCCATTTGGATATTGCCGATTGGTCCTTGGCCGTGATGTTGGATAGATGCAGATCCTGCAAACTGATGTTTTGCAGTGTGTAGGTTTGGTGATTGGACGGAATCGTAATCAGCACCTGTCCGGCCACTTCGCTGATCGTGAATTGATCGGCCTGGAACCAGCCGAAATCAAGAACATCCGCCGCAGGGTTAAAGCTAACGACGGTATTGGTTCCCCATGCCCAGGCAATCTTTGTTGTCGACACGATACGCACTCCCCCATGACTCAACTTTGATACACGTAAGCAATTTCACATATGTTGGCGGGCGAAGTTTGACCGCGCCATGTCGGCACGGTGATCGATTTGCAACCTTTTTCGGGAGTATCGCGCGCGGCTGCGTGGAGCAGCGACGAGAGGCCGCTATCCCGCCCGGATCAGCCGCACCGCC
>Ga0315553_10002863_pt1 | contig 13662 bp, 10 predicted proteins | sample SalMarSW160140MG_FD_203099 | JGI IMG/M metagenome (GOLD analysis project Ga0315553, IMG submission 203099) | Salt marsh sediment microbial communities from the Plum Island Ecosystem LTER, Massachusetts, United States - Salt Marsh Sediment SW1601-40 ... | reverse complement strand
CAGGGTAGTGGATGCCGGCCGCCGCGGTCGCCTGGCGAACGCCGGCTACCTCCGGCATGTCCGGAAAATGCGACGGGGCAAGCGGAGAAACGGCGGTCGCCATGGCGGAAGGGTCAATCAAACTTTGCCTCTCCCCGCTGGGGAGAGGTGCAGAGCGCTCGATTTGAGCGATCATACCGGCGTGGCGCAGGGCCGATCAATTCTTCTTCGGCGCGGCCGCCGGCTTATCCGCAGGGGCAGGAGACGCCGGCTCGGCCTTGTCGAGGCGTTCGATCTTTGCCTCCGCCCGCAGCTTGTTCAAAAGGTCGATCTGCGCCTTGCGGGTGACGAAGGTTTCGATCTGGTCCTTCACCTGGTCGAATTCGGGCGCCTGGCGCTTGCGCTTGTCCTCGACCTTGATGATGTGCCAACCGAACGCGGTCTTGACCGGCTCCGAGACCTGGCCCTTGTCGAGCTTGAACGCGACCTCGGAGAATTCCGGGACCATCTGGTCCTTGGTGAAATAGCCGAGATCGCCGCCGTCCTGCTTGCCCGGGGGATCGTCGGTCAAGGCTTTCGCGACGGTGGCGAAGTCCTCGCCCTTCTTGATTCGCGCAAGCGCGGCCTTGGCCTTTTCTTCGGCCGCCTTGCTCGCGTTTTGGTCGTTCGCATCCGGCACTCGGAACAGGATATGGCGGGCGTGCACCTCCTGCTCGTCGGCCATCTGCTTGACCGCTTCGTCGTACACGGACCGCATCGCCTCGTTCGTGACCGCCGCCTTGCCGGTGTCGCGCAACACCAATTCCATCAACGCTTTGTCACGGAGAAAGGCGAGCCGCTGTTTGAAGTCGGCCGTGTCGGGGACTTTGTGGGCCTCTGCGTATTTCGCAAGGATATGCATGTCGGCGATATATTTGATGAGCCAGTCGCGCTTGGCTTCCGGCGTCCCGGCCGGAATGTTCTGCCCGACATCCTCCTCGGCCAGCGCGAGATCGCTTTGCCGAATGTCGGTTCCATTGACCTTCGCAACGACCGGATCATTGGCGGCGGCGGGCGGCGATGCCGGCTTAGCCCCACCCGGGGCGGGACTTTGCGCCAGAACGGCGCCACTTGCGGCAAGGGATACTGCAAGCGCGAAGGCCGCGCCGAGGCCGACGCATCGTCGACGCATCGAACCGGTGATTTGCGGGAGCAGAGCGAGGGGCGGCGGGGTCATCGCGGGTCCTTGAACGAGGTTCATGCCTGATCGGGAGGATGTGCACCATTGCACAGAAGCGCCGGATTGGCGACAGCCCAGGGTGCCTAGGCGCGAAGCACGGCATGATTGCGGCAAGCTCCGCTTGCCAAGGCCCCGATTGACAAGGCCTAGACCCCCTCCTATCTCTCGGCGGCTCGCTGGCGCCCATGTAGGACGTCAATATTTCGCCTCCTTGACCCGAAAAGCATGTCTTGACCGGGACGTTGGGATGAAACGCCGGCCGCGCGCGCACTCAGGCGCGTGATCCGTTGAGCCGGACAAGGAAAGGACCCCGGCATGCTCGGCGCTGTCGCCCGCAAGATTTTTGGCACCGCGAATGATCGGCGCATCCGCTCCTACCGACCGCGGCTGCCCGCGATCAACGCGCTCGAACCGGAGTTCGCGGGGCTTTCGGACGAGGAGCTGCGGGCGCGCACGGAGGCGTTCCGCAAGGAGCTCGCCGACGGCAAGACTCTCGACGATCTCCTGGTTCCCGCCTTCGCGACGGTGCGGGAAGCGGCCAAACGCACCCTCGGCCAGCGCCATTTCGACGTTCAGCTGATCGGCGGCATGGTTCTGCACGAAGGCCGGATCTCGGAAATGAAAACCGGCGAAGGCAAGACGCTGGTCGCAACCCTGCCCGTCTATCTCAATGCGCTCACCGGACGCGGCGTCCATGTCGTGACGGTCAACGACTACCTCGCCAAGCGCGACGCCGAGTGGATGGGAGAAATCTACAAATTCCTCGGCCTCACCGTCGGCGTGATCGTGCACGGGCTCGACGACGACGAGCGCAAGCAGGCCTATGCCTGCGACGTCACCTACGGAACCAACAACGAGTTCGGCTTCGACTATCTGCGCGACAATATGAAGTACAGCATCGAGGACATGGTCCAACGCGGCCATGTCTATGCGATCGTCGACGAGGTCGACTCCATTCTCGTCGACGAGGCGCGCACGCCGCTGATCATCTCCGGCCCGCTCGACGATCGTTCCGAGTTCTACAACACGATCGACGCATTCATTCCCAAGCTCGACAAATCCGATTTCGAGGTCGATGAGAAACAGCGCACCGTCACCATGACCGAAGCCGGCATGGAAAAGATGGAGCAGATACTGCGCGCCGCCGGCCAACTCAAGGCGGATTCGCTCTACGACATCGAGAACGTCTCGGTCGTGCATCACGTCAATCAGGCGCTGCGCGCGCACAAGCTGTTTCAGCGCGACAAGGACTACATCATCCGCAACGGCGAGGTCATGCTGATCGACGAATTCACCGGGCGCATGATGCCGGGGCGACGCTATTCCGACGGGCTGCACCAGGCGCTCGAGGCGAAGGAGCGCCAGCCGATCCAGCCGGAAAACCAGACGCTCGCCTCGATCACCTTCCAAAATTATTTCCGCATGTACGAGAAACTCGCCGGCATGACGGGCACGGCGCTGACGGAAGCCGACGAGTTCCTCGACATCTACAATCTCGAAGTCCTCGACATCCCGACCAATCTGCCGATGATCCGCCTTGACGAGGACGACGAGGTCTACCGCACGGCGGCGGAGAAATACCGGGCGATCCTCACGCTGATCGAGGACTGCAAGGAGCGCGGCCAGCCGGTGCTGGTCGGCACCACCTCGATCGAGAAATCCGAGCAGCTCGCCGACATGCTGCGCCAGCGCGGCTGGGAGGCGCACGACTTCTCCGATCCGAACGCCTTCGCTGCGCTCTATTCCGGCGACGAAGGCGCCTCGAAGGCGAAGGTGTTCGCGATCCTCAATGCGCGCTACCACGAGCAGGAGGCCTATATCGTCTCCCAGGCGGGCGTGCCCGGCGCAATCACGATCGCCACCAATATGGCCGGCCGCGGCACCGACATTCAGCTCGGCGGCAACGCCGACATGCGCATCCGCCAGGAGATTGCCGACATCACCGATCCGCACGCGCGGGCGGGCGATCCGCGCGCGGAGGTGATCCGCGAGCAGGTCGCACGGCTGAAAGAGAAGGCGCTCGGCGCCGGCGGCCTGTTCGTGCTCGGCACCGAGCGGCATGAATCGCGGCGCATCGATAATCAATTGCGCGGCCGCTCGGGCCGCCAGGGCGATCCCGGCCGCTCGAAGTTCTTCCTGTCGCTCGAAGACGACCTGATGCGCATCTTCGGCTCGGACAAGCTCGACGGCATGTTGCAGAAGCTCGGCCTCAAGGAGGACGAGGCGATCGTCCATCCGTGGATCAACAAGGCGCTGGAAAAGGCGCAGCAGAAGGTCGAGGCGCGCAACTTCGACATCCGCAAGAATCTGCTCAAGTTCGACAACGTGATGAACGATCAGCGCAAGGTCATCTTCGACCAGCGCATCGAATGGATGGGCGACGAGGCGGCGCCCGAGATCGTCACCGACATGCGCCGCTCGGTGGTCGACGAATTGGTCGGCAAGCATGTGCCGGAAAACGCCTATCCCGAGCAGTGGAATGTCGCGGGCCTGAAGGAGGAGATCAAGCGCGTGCTCGGCCTTGATCTTCCTGTCGACGAATGGGCGAAGGAAGAAGGCATCGCCGACGAGGAGTTGACCGCGCGCATCGAGCGGAAGGCCGACGAACACATGGCGGCGAAGGTCGCGCAGTGGGGCCCGGACATTATCCGCTACGTCGAGAAGTCGATCTTGTTGCAGACGCTTGACCATCTCTGGCGCGAGCATCTCGTGATGCTCGACCATCTGCGCAATGTGATCGGGCTGCGCGGCTACGGCCAGCGCGATCCTTTGAACGAATACAAGGCGGAGGCCTTCAATCTGTTCGAGGCGATGAGTCAGAATCTGCGCGAGGCGGTCACCTCCCAATTGATGCGCGTGGAGATCATGGAGCAGCCGCCGCCCGAAGAGCAGAACCTGCCCTTCATGGAGGCGCACCACCTCGATCCGGCGACCGGAGAAGACGAATTCGCCACGATCGACGTGAACCTGGGCCCCACGCGAAGCGATGGGGCCGCCGCAGCACGCACGGCGACGCGCGATCCGGCGAACCCGGCGAGTTGGGGCAAAGTCGGCCGCAACGAGCCTTGCCCCTGCCGCTCCGGCAAGAAATACAAGCACTGTCACGGACGATACGTCTGACGAGCGCCGCGGCCCGCCGCCCGGCCGGCCATGATGTCGAGCCGCTGAAACGCGGCGTATGATTGCGATCGCTTGAGGTCAACTGCGGTCTAGAGCATTTTCCGGCGAAGTGGGAACCGGTTCGCCGCAGAAAATGCGACCACCAAAGGAGAACCGGAGCGGCTCTAAGCGCAGCGAAAGCGTCATCACGAACTGCAGCGTCTTCGCAACAGGCGGTCCCGGTTCAGCGCCATCCGCCAAAGCGCGAGCCGAAGCTCGTGGTCGGGACGACTGGCTGGGAGCCGGTCGCACTGCCAGCGAAGGCGGAAGCCGTGCTCGGCGATACAGGAGCGCTCGGCTTGCGCGATGCGCGGGCTTCGACGACCTTGCGATCGGATTCGTCTTTCGCCGATTTCGACTTTGAAACGGAGGACAAGCGCGAGGCTGTCGACCGAGCGGTATCGGTGGTCTTTGCCGCCGTCCTCGTTAGGGACCTTGGCTTCGCCTTCGCTTTTATCCGGTGGGCGGAGGACGAGGCGTTCTTTCGCGCCGTTTCCTGGTTTGCCGTCTCGCTCGTCCGGTTCCCGGAGAACAGCCGCGTGAAGAAATTGCCGGAGTTTGATTCATCCTGCGCGCTTTGAGCAGGCGCGATCGGCTGCGAAGGATCGGCGGAAGCGACCTGGGTCAGGGCCGGTCGGCCGAATATTGAATTCGGCTCGAGCGGGCGCGGCAGGCGGACCAAGGTCGGCAAACCGGAACCGGGCTTGGTATACGCGGCGGGGCGACCGGTCGTATCGATGATGGTTTGCGGTTGCAGTTTGGCGACGAATGCAGGGTGCATTCCGCCGTCGCTTCCGGTGTGGACGGCGACGGTCTGCGTTCCTCTGGCCACCAGCGCTGCGAACTGCTGCTCGTCTTGTCCGCGTTTTTCCTGAACGGCCGCGGCGACGCTCTCAGGAACCTGATAACTCGGGCAGCTGCCCGTCGCATAGAACGGTCCCGAAGCTGCGGTCGCATTAAATACGTAGCGGCGCTCGCACACGTCAACCTTCGGCTCCTGCCGCGTAACCTCGAAATGGTCGTTGCCTTCCTTGAGCATGCGCCAGAAGGCGAAGTGCGGGTTGTTGCGATGCCTGGCGAGGTTGAGCGGCGTCATCCGGAACGGATAGGCTTGCACCTGGAACGAATTCTGTCCGCCGAGGAACGCCTCTCGCCCAAGCGCGTAGATTTCCGCCATCTGCGCGTCGCTCATGGAATAGCAACCAGCGGACGAGCAGTTGCCGTGGACCATGAGGAAGGCGCCGCTGCGGCCGTGCGCGCGGTCAAAGGCGTTGGGGAAGCCGAGATTGAACGCGAGATAGTAGTTCGAATTAGGATTCATCTGGCCGGGAGTGATCGTATAAAATCCCTCCGGCGCTTGGCGGTCGCCCTGCCTGATCTTGGGGCCGAGGTCGCCGGACCAGCGACAGATCGGATAGGTCTTGAGCCGCACGAACCGACCGGAATAATCCTTCTTCCAGACTTCTAGCTCGGACTCTTCTTTGAAAATGCGGACGAGGATCGGCGATTCGACCGACATGTTCTTGCTTGCGATCAACGCCCGCGTTTCGCTCGACAAGGGCTGCATAGCGCGACTTGAGTGGGCGAGCTCGTCAGTCTGACAGCCAGTGAGCGCGACCGCAGCAGCGATCGCTGCCGACGCCATGAGCGCGCGGACAACACCGAGGTGGCGGTTCAAACGAAAAACTCCCCCCAAACAGAGTCCCCACTCTGGTTTTAAGAGCTATCCCTAAGATGTGGTCTAAGCAAGGCGAAAGGCCAGAACCCATGGTAAACGAGACCTCAAAGTAAATCGTTAACCTACAGAAACCCTTAAGAGATTTACTTTTTTGCACGCGCGAGTCAGTAATTACCCATAGAATACGTAGATTCCCTTGGCCGCCGCGCGGTCGCGGTCTCAATCTTATGCCATGTAACAATTAACGGCTGTGAGCGCTCGGTCGCCGAACCGCCGGCCGTCGCGCGCCTCACCCTCACGCGATCGTCCGACCGATCGCGAGAAATTTTTCCCGCCGCTGCCGTCGCACCGTCTCGCGATCGAGTTGCCGCAAGTCCTCAAAAGCGGCCGCAATCGCTTCTCCCGTCGCCTCGATCGCCGCCGCCGGGTCGCGATGTGCGCCGCCGACCGGTTCGCGCACGATCGAGTCGATTGCCCCGAAACGCAACAGATCATCTGCGGTGATTTTCATGTTTTGGGCTGCCTCCTGCGCCTTGCCCGTGTCGCGCCACAGGATGGAGGCGGCCCCTTCCGGCGAAATGACGCTGTAGATTGCATGTTCCAGCATGATGATACGGCTTGCCGTTGCGAGCGCGATCGCGCCCCCCGAGCCGCCTTCGCCGACGATCGCCGCCACATTGGGAACGTTCAGGTTTAGACAAGTCGCGGTGGACCTCGCGATTGCTTCCGCCTGGCCACGCTCCTCCGCGCCAATCCCGGGATAGGCGCCCGCCGTATCGACGAACGCGATTACCGGCAAATCAAAGTGATCGGCCATCTCCATCAGCCGCACCGCCTTGCGGTAGCCCTCGGGCCGCGCCATGCCGAAATTGTGTTTGAGCCGCCCTTCGGTATCCGCGCCCCGCTCCTGGCCGATGACGCAGACGCCCTCTCCGCGGAATCGGCCGAGGCCGCCGATGATCGCCTCGTCCTCGCCGAATTTCCGGTCACCGGCGAGAGGCGTGAAATCGGAAATGAGGCTGGCAAGATAATCGACGCAATGTGGGCGCTGCGGATGGCGCGCGACCTGCGCCTTCTGCCATGGCGTCAGATGGGCGTAGAGTTCTCGCAGCGCTTCGGCGGCTTTACCTTCGATGCGGGCGATTTCCTCGCCGATCTCCACGCTGCCCGCCGATTGCTCGAGCGCGCGCAGTTCCTCGACCTTGGCTTCGAGCTCGGCAACCGGCTTTTCGAAGTCGAGATAGGTGCGCATCAAACCTTACAGCGGTTGAAATAGACGACCGATTCCATAAAACTCATCATATCGGCGGCGAAGTCGAAGTTCTTTGAGCGTTATGCCACGGCGACATCTACCGCCTACTGCCCTACTCAGCATATGATTCGAACCATGGAAGCGCTCGACTAGTGACGATAGCGGTCGCGACAAAACCCGCAAAGCCTCCATCAAGTCAAGTCGAGGCGAAACCGGCGGCGCCGCATGGCGCGAAAAGACGGCAACGTAAGACTGTGCGCGTTTCGTCTCAATGGGGCGGCGCGTTCTATTCCTCTAGTTTCGCCGAGCTGCTTGCCGGCGCCTTAAGCACCGTGCGGCAGGCGGGCGGCAGCGCCGCCATGGTCCGCGGCGGGCGTCGTTTCACCGGGGCTTTCGACGGTCGCGGATGCAGCACCGATTCCCTAAACCACCAAGCGAGCTTTTTCCCGCACCCGTCTCCCGCCGGCACCGGCGCCTGCGCGGTGCAGCTCGGACTGTCGCTCGGGCAGCGGATGCGGATATGAAAGTGATAATCGTGTCCCCAATAAGGGCGCACTTTTCTTAGCCAGGTGCGGTTGCTGCCTTTGTCGCGGCATAGCGCCTTCTTGATCGCCGCATTGACGAAGATGCGCTGAACCTCAGGCATCTGCGCCGCCAATTTGATCAGGCCCGCATGCGCGGGCGTCCATACGGCTGGATCGACATCGCGCCGATCAGCGGCGACGACGACGGTTGCCGACATTTCCTCACGCTCCTTGCGTGTAAGCTCGTGCTCCGGCATCGGGGTGAGCCAGATGTCGGCGTCGAGTCCAACCTGGTGGCTGGCATGGCCGGCCAGCATCGGACCGCCGCGCGGTTGCGAAATGTCGCCGACCAGGAGGCCCGGCCAGCCGACCTCCGCGCGCGCCTTCGTCGCCAGCTTCTCGAGCAGCGCGATCAGCGCCGGATGTCCCCAATTGCGGTTGCGCGAAAGCCGCATCACCTGCCAGGCCGGACCATTGACCGGCAGCGCGACCCCGCCGGCGAGGCAGCCGTGCGAATAGAAGCCGATGGTGCGCGGCTGCATCGCGGCCGGTTCGGTCTTGCGCCCAAACAATTCCTTCGCCGGCGTTGACGGGTCGTCGGGATTGGCGAGCGGCGGCAGCGGCTTGGGATTGAGCGTGCCAAGATCCTGCGCGCCCGCGCCGCCGCAAGCCAGGAGAAGAACTAAGGCCGCCCAGGGCCATCGGCGATTCGCTGTCATGACCCGTGTCTTACCCTATTAACCGAGGAATCGGAATGCGCCCGCGCGCGGTTGCAATGACGAGTCCGCTTCGTATCCTGTCGCCAAAAACGCGGGGGTACGGCGTCAGAGGGTTTCGTCATGCATCGTCTCGCGCGTACGGTAGTCATCGCAAGCGTCGTATCTTTGCATCCCTCGCAACGGCGACACCTGGTCTCGCCGATGTCGTAATCACCATCGACAAGTCGCCGCAGCGAATGTCGGTCACGGTCGACGGCGCACGGCGATACAACTGGGCCGTATCCACCGGCACCCGCGGCGGACCGCTATCCCCGCTATCCGGCGTCTATCAACCGCAACGGCTCGAACGCTGGTGGTACTCGCGCAAATTCGGCCGGGCGCCGATGCCGCACTCGATCTTCTTCCACGGAGGCTACGCCATCCACGGCACCACGCATGTGTCGCGGCTCGGTCGGCGCGCCTCGCATGGCTGCGTGCGCCTGCATCCATCCAACGCCGCCGCATTGTTCGCGATCGTGAGGAGCGAAGGCGCCGGCCGCACGCGCATCGTGGTCACGCGCTGAATCAGATACCTCCCGAAGCGCGAACCTCGCCAATAAATGCGGCAGAACTGCGCAAATGTGGCTGCGTCGAGCCCCCCGGCGCAGGCCGGCGACGATATTTTTGCTATCGCCGAGCCGCCGTGGGGACGCGGGCGCCCCCTCGGCCCTGTAATTCCGCGTGCAGGGCGCGCAAGCCCTCGCGATAGGTCGGATAGCGCAGCGTGAGGCCAAGCTCCTGTTTCATCCGCGCGTTCTCGATGCGCTTGTTGTCGCGATAGAAACTCAAGGCCATCGGCGTCATCGTCTTTGCCGCTTCGGCGAAAGGAATTTCCGGCGGCGGCGCAACATGCAAGAGCCCGGCTGCGAAAACGATCGGATCTCCGGGCGGCGACGGCTCATCGTCAGCGACGTTGAACACGCCGCTCGCGCGCCGCGCGATCGCTGCGTCGATTGCTTGCGCGATATCGGTCACATGGATGCGATTGAACACCTGCCCCGACTTGTCGACGCGGCGCGCAGCGCCCTGCTCAATGTTGACGAGCGCGTTCCGCCCCGGCCCGTAAATTCCCGCCAGCCGCAGGACGGCGACCGGAAGATTGCGTCGCGCACCGATCGCTTCCCAGGCGTGTTCCTGATCGAGACGCTCGCGACCACGCTCGTTTACCGGTTGCGGCGGCGTCGTCTCGCAAACCCACGCTCCGCCATGGTTGCCATAGACGCCGACCGTTGAGAGCAGCACGACCGAGCGGAGCTCCGGCGCACGCAATATCTGCTCGGCGAGCACCGCGAGCACGGGGTCGACGCCGTCCGCCGGCGGCGTCGAGACGACCAAGACGTCCACCTCCTGCAAAGCGGCGAGGATCGCAGGCGCGACCGAGCGTCCGTCGAACGCCAGCATCTCGACCTCGCGCTCGCCGTAGCGCCGGCCGGCAAGCGTGTCGGCCTTCTCCTGCGTCCGCGCGGTGCCGATGATGCGATCGAATCGCGCGCCGAATTCCTCAACGTAATATTGGGCGCAATAGCCGAAGCCGAAGCACAGAAGCGTGGTCATCAGAGCGGCGTTGCTCCCTGGGCGGCGGCCCATTCGTCCTGCACGGACGCGTCCGGCTCGGAGGGGCGATGTTCGCCCGCGAGCGTCGCTAACGCCTCACGCGTCAACAGGCGCGACAGCGCCCATACCGCAGCACCGCGCACCAGGGGCGAGGAGTCGCGGAGGCGCGCAGCGGCTTTCGCGGCGAGCGCAACATCGCCGCTATTGCCAATCGCGATCATGACATTGCGCAAGAACCGATCGCGGCCGCTGCGCTTGATCGCCGTCTTGCGGAACAGCGCGCGAAATCCGGCATCGTCAAGCTCGGCCAAATCGCCAAGCGCCAGGGATTGCAATTCGGTGCGCGCGGCGAGCCTTGCTTCGCGCCCCGCCTGCGCAAATTTGTTCCACGGACAGACCGCAAGGCAGTCGTCGCAGCCATAAATGCGATTGCCGATCGCCGGCCTAAGATCGCGCGGGATCGGCCGTTTATGTTCGATGGTGAGATAAGAAATGCAACGGCGCGCATCGAGCCGGTAGGGCGCAGGGAACGCCGCCGTCGGGCAGATATCGAGGCAGGCGCGACAGCGCCCGCAATGGTCGCGCTCCGGCTCGTCTGCGGGCAAGTCGAGGCTCGTGAAGATCGCGCCGAGAAACAGCCAGGAGCCGAATTGGCGGGAAACGAGATTGGTGTGTTTGCCCTGCCATCCGAGCCCGGCGGCGGCGGCAAGCGGCTTTTCCATCACGGCGGCGGTGTCGACGAACACCTTCACATCGCCTCCCGCCTTCGCCACGAGCCAACGGGCGAGTTCCTTCAGGCGGCGCTTGATCACCGTGTGATAGTCGTCGCCCTGCGCATAGACGGAGATCGCGCCTTTATCGCGCTGCGACAGCACCGCGAGCGGATCCTCGCGCGGGCCGTAATTGACGCCGAGCATGACGATCGCCCGCACCTCGGACCACAGAACGCGCGGATCGCGCCGGCGTGCGGCGGTGGCGGCGAGCCATTCCATGTCGCCGTGACCCCCGTCCGCAATGAACTGGACCAGACGAGCCCCCGCCTGCGTTAGGGCGTCAGGCCGCGCCACCGCCACCGCGTCGAAACCAAGCGTCCGCACGGCTGTGCGCAGCGCCGCCTTGACGGCCGCGGGCTCGCTCAGAAATCGAGGTCCGCGTAGGTCTTCGACGGCGCGATCCCCGCATGCAGCTCCGTCAGCAGCGGACGGAACGAGGGCCGCGACTTCACCCGCGCGTACCAATTCTTCGCCGATTCGTCTTCGTTCCACGGCACGTCGCCCAGATAATCGACGCAGGAGAGATGCGCCGCGGCGGCAAGATCCGCATAGCTCAGACGCGCTCCGGCCAGCCAATCGCGCGTGCTCACCAACCAGCCAATATAGGCAAGATGATAGCGAATATTGGCGAGCGCGGCGCGAATTGCCTCGATATCGGGGGGGCCGCCGCCCTGGTTTACCGTCATATGGCGCTTGAACACCCGTTCGGTAATCAGCGGACTGCTTACTTCGACGTGGAACTTCTCATTGAACCAGGCCGCAAGCCGCCTGACCTCGATGCGCGCATTGATGTCGCGCGGCAGCAGGCGATGCTCCCCGAGTTCGCCGCCCTGCGTTTCGTCGAGATACTCCGCAATGATGGCGGGGTGGGTGAGCGGCGGCCGGCCCTCCTCCACCAGCACCGGCGTGGTTCCCGCCGGATTGAGCGCCAGGAACTCATGGCGGCGATCCCACGGCCGCTCCTCGACCAGGCGCGGAATAAGTCCATATTCTCCCAGCGAAATCCGCACAAACCGAGAATTCGGGCAGAGGCACTGGTGATACAGCGTAAGCATCGTCTCTCAAGTTCCGGAAATGACGAATCGCGGGATAACACAGGGCATAGTGTGGCAGACTCATACAAATCCATAATGCGGTGAAATCCGGGCGACCGGCGAGCTATGCACGGCGTATTGCCCCTTGCCCTCCGCCCGCGGTTCAGGCGAAAAGCGCGCTCGCCCGACCCGCCGCCTCGCCTCGGCACAAGCCGGTCAACCGCGGAGCCGTCCCATGCTGCTTGATCTGTTCAAGGCCGCCTTCCTCGGCTTCGTCGAAGGATTGACCGAATACCTGCCGGTTTCCTCGACCGGCCACCTATTGTTGATCGAGCATTTTTTCGGATTCGACGACGAGGAATTCGGCAAGACTTTCGCGGTGCTGATCCAGCTCGGCGCCATTCTCGCCCTGCTGTCGATCTATTTCCGCAAGCTGTGGCTCCTCGCGACGCATATGTTCACCGACCCTTACGCGCGTCGGTTCGTCATCGGGGTGCTGATCGCCTTTCTCCCCGCCGCCTTTGTCGGCGCGCTCGCGCACGGATTCATCAAGGGCGTCCTGTTCAATCCCTGGGTGGTATGCTTCTCGCTGATCGCCGGCGGCGCCATCCTGTTGTACGTCGACACGCTCGATCTCAAGCCGCGCTACACCGAGGCGACCGAGTTTTCCCTGCCCATGTACGCGGGTATCGGCGTGATCCAGTGCGTGTCGATGATCCCCGGGGTGTCGCGCGCAGGCGCGACCATCGTCGGGGCGATGCTGCTGGGGGCCGACCGCCGGTCGGCGGCGGAGGTCTCCTTCTGGCTTGCCATGCCGACCATGGTCGGGGCGTTCGCCTATGACCTCTACAAGGAAGGCGCGCAAATGACCGCGAACAATATCGTGCTCGTCGCGGTCGGTTTCGTCACCTCGTTCATTTTCGGCTGGATCGTCGTCAAGACCTTCCTCGGCTATGTGGCGAGACACGGCTTCGGCCTGTTCGTGTGGTGGCGCGTGATCGTGGGCACGCTTGGCCTCATTGGCCTTGCCTTCCTCGGATGACCGCGAAGCACCTAAGACGCGAGGACGACGCGCTCCTGCGCGGCCGCGGGCGATTCGTCGACGACGCGCATCTTGACAACCACGCGTTTGGCTTTTTCGTGCGTTCGCCGCACGCGCATGCGCGCATCGTCTCGATCGACGCCGCAGCGGCGTTAGCCGCTCCGGGCGTGATTGCCGTACTCACCGCCGCCGACTTGCGCGCCGCGGGGATCAACAGCGTCTCCGCCCACCCGCCGATCAAGGGGCGTAGCGGCGCCCCCGTCATCGAGCCGCCGCGGCCGGCACTTGCCGCCGACCGGGTGATGCATGTCGGACAGCCGGTTGCGCTCGTCGTCGCAAGCTCCGCGGCTGCCGCTCAAGACGCCGCCGACGCGGTCGTCGTCGAGTACGATGCGATCGAGCCGGTGATCGGCGCTGCGCGCGCCATCGCGCCAGATGCGCCCCAGCTGTGGCCGGAAGCGCCGGAGAATCTCGCGATCGACTGGGGTTTCCCGCCGAGCGAAAACGACGCCAATGCGCGCGCAGTCGACCAGGCGATCAAGGACGCGCCGCACGTCGCCCGCGTATCGTATGTGAACCAAAGGATCGTCGTCGCCAGCATCGAGCCGCGCGGCGCGACGGCGACCTACGATCCGACGCATGATCGCTACACTTTGCGCGTCTGCTCGCAAGGCGTCCCCACTATCCGGG